>Ga0075370_10000209_pt1 | contig 20816 bp, 20 predicted proteins | sample EndMethybrTD3035_FD_71398 | JGI IMG/M metagenome (GOLD analysis project Ga0075370, IMG submission 71398) | Populus endosphere microbial communities from Tennessee, USA - Endosphere MetaG P. TD hybrid TD303-5 | ecosystem: Host-associated > Plants > Roots > Endosphere | place: USA: Tennessee... | reverse complement strand
GAAAAAAAGAGATCTAAAGCAACATAAAGAGAGAGATTAAAGGTCTAAAATGTTTTCCCTGTTCCGTTCCTTTCTAGCCCCTCTTTTAAGCTTGGCTCTGATGATGGTCGCGAGCGGTTTTTTCAATACTTTCGTATCCATCCGGTTGGAAATTGAAGGATACTCCCCTGAATTGATTGGAATCGTGACTTCATTCCTTTACCTAGGAATTTTGCTCGGATCCTTGAAAATCGATTACTGGATTTTAAAAACTGGACATATCCGCTCCTTTATTCTTTTCTCTGGGATCCTTGCAGTCCTTGCGTTGTTTCAAGCCTTTTGGATCAATCCATGGTATTGGTGCGCGCTTCGATTGTTTGGAGGTGTTTGTATAGCAGGGATTTTTATTGTGATCGAGAGCTGGATGCTCATCCAGAGCCCTCCTGAAAAAAGAGGGATTGTCCTTTCGCTCTATTTGGCTATTTTCTATGCAGCTCTTTCTGGGGGACAATTTTTGATCAATCTTTCCGACCCGACTGGAATTTTTCCTTTTTGCATTGCCGCTGCCCTGATGGTTCTTTCCATTCTTCCTTTTTCTATCCGACCCATCCCCTCTCCAACGAAAGTGAAGGAACCGCCGCGTCTTACTATCCTTCAGCTCTTCCGCATTTCCCCTTTGGGGTTCGCCGGTGGAGTTGTTTCGGGCATGCTCTTAGCGGCTGTCTATGGGCTTGTGCCCATTTACGCGAAAGAAGTCGGCATGTCTCTCTCTCAAATCAGCTTATTTATGGCTGTGATTATTTTTGGCGGCTTCATATTTCAATGGCCCTTCGGCCTATGGGCGGATAAAACAAACCGGCGGTTGGTTCTCAATATCGCTAGTTTTTTAGCTGCATGCGCTGCAGTCGCGATGGGTTGGATTGGGCCAGATCCCTTTTTTCTCCTTCTTCTTCTCGGTTGGCTTTTTGGAGGTTTTTCGTTCGCCCTTTATCCATTGAGCATGGCTTACTCTTGTGAAAATGTACGGCAAGACCACATTGTAGCTGTCACGGGAGGATTCGTCATGAGCTACGGACTAGGAGCCATTTCGGGGCCGATTTTAGCTCCGATGTCCATGGGATTTTTTGGGATTGCCGGCCTTTTCTATTTTCTGGCCGCAGTTACTTTCATCTTGGCCCTTCTTGGCTTGAAACGACCCGCCCCCATCAAATCTTGGGACAAGATTCAGGATAAATGACTTTCGCACAGATCTATAGGCGAGACTTAAGCCTAGCTGAACAAAATGGGACTGAATTTTCTTGGGAATCCGAGGATCTTCCCCCATTCAATGAATTAATCCTTTCGTGGAACGGACTGCGACCTGTTGGATTTTGGACTTTTTTTGTTCGTTTGAAGAAAGATTCCTGGTCTTCTTGGCTCAAATACGCAGAATGGGGATTGGATCGGCAAAAAACATTCAAATCATTCCCCACCGATTCATTTGCTTCGAGTTATCAAGATGCAGTGACAGCCAAAGAAGATTGTACCGCTTTTCAAATCCGGGTCCAATCTGAACATATTTTAGAAACCCTCCATTCTCTACACGTTTGTTTGAGCCGTCCTTCCCATTTCGAAAAGACTCTTCTTCCTGCATTAAAACCCGTTTTTTTAAACGAAATCCCTTTCCAATCGCAAATGGTCTTAGACCATCCTCGTCATCGCGATTTCTGCTCTCCGACTTCTACTTCCACTGCGATCAACTATCTTCTTCAGAGCCGTGCAGTCGATCCCGTCCAATTCGCCCGATCAGTCCGAGATGAGGAATTCGACATTTACGGCAATTGGATCCTCAATACAGCGGAAGCTTACGAAAGGCTTGGATGCCGCTATCGGGTTTACGTTAAAAGACTGAATGGATTCGAATCGCTACATAGACGATTATTAGAAGGTTGTCCCGTGATAGCCAGCGTTAAGGGGACAATCCCCGGCGCGCCCCAGCCTTATCCTCAGGGACATTTGATTTGTGTCACCGGCTTCGATCCAGAAAGCAATCAAGTTCATTGCGCCGACCCCGCCTTCCCTAATTCAGAATCGGTCAGCGCTAAATACAACCTGAACGATTTCCTGACCGCCTGGGGCATTCGACGAAATCTTGCCTATATCTTCGAAAAAATTTGTTAAAAGAAAGGAAAAAGGACAGGATTTGCAGGATAGAAAAATGATAAGTAAAACAGTCCTAAAAATGAGCAACACTAAAAATTAATCACTGCCTTCCTGCATATCCTGTCCTTTTATTCGCTCCCCTCGAGCAATACATCTATGCAGGACTCTTGAAAAAATAGGCTCTTAAGAAACTATTTGCGTTTGCGATCGTGCTGCCAATCGAGGTAGTTGGTAAAAAAAGCGACGATCCAGACAATTGCACCTGCAAGGAACACGCCTCCTATAGTGGCTTGGACTCCGAAAGGAACCAGAGCGATGGCGCCAAAAGAGACGAAACTGATGATGAAATTAAAAAGAGCCAATTTCAATTTAGTAGTTGAGATCTCTAATATCGCAAAAAAAGGATAAACCGAAGCATTCAGAAACCCAACAGCCAGAGCAAATAGAATGTCGGCCCCAATATTGGGAACTTGCTCGTAACTGGCCACCTGGATGCCCGGAACCACCCGGTCTATAAAAAACACGATCAAAAAGTTTAAGAAAAGACTGCGGATATAATTCATTTAGGGTGCCGGAGGTTCTGCCTTGTGATGTCTGAAATGTTTGAATTCCAGGTAATTCGTCCAAAAACTTGCGATGGCAACTAGGATCGAAGGAAGAAAATATCCTAAGATTGAATTGATTTGAATACCAATCGGAAGCAACTTGACTAAGGCGTATACGACTAAATTGAGAATTAGCGCGATCAAAGCGATCCGCGCTACGGAAATCTTGAAATCAAAAGATTTCATTAAGGGAAAAATAAGGGAATTCAAAAAACCTAGAGCTAAAGCGAAAGGAAGATCGGCCCCTAAATGAGGGAGCTTGGTCTGATTCACAACTTGGATTCCGGGCAGTATGTGGTTCGCGAAGAAAACAGCTAAAAAATTGAAAAACAAGATTTTAAGATAATACATATCAACCTCGACATCCTCTCAAGCCCACCTTACAAAAATTTCTTTAGTTTTACAAGGGGCATCACAACTCGATCTTCAAAATTTTCCCTCTACTTGTTATAATCTGCCAGAATGAAGCATTTTCTTTTTTTGTTTTTGATTCTCTGCGCAGCCGCCTGCTCCGCGCCTTCTTGCAAAACAAATAAAACCCTTCGCATTTCCTTCAATACCACTCCCTCGACTCTGGATCCGCGAAAAAGCGGCGACTTTGTCTCATCGACTCTGATTTGCATGCTCTACGAAGGTCTGACCCGGTGCCTCCCAGATGGATCGCCCGAACTGGCGCTCGCTGAAAAAATTGTCATATCCGAAGATGCAAAAACCTATTTGTTCTATCTACGGAAAGCTTCCTGGTCCGATGGCAAACCGATCAGTGCGTTTGACTTTGAAAGATCGTGGAAAAAAATTCTAGACCCAGCTTTCCCATCGATTTGCGCTTATTTACTTTTCCCCATTAAAAATGGAGAAAAATGCGCTCAAGGAAAAGTTCCTTTATGTGAGGCTGGAATCAAAGCTTTAGACGATTCAACTTTATGCATAGAGTTGGAAAAGCCCGCCCCTTATTTCCTCTCTTTAACCTCGTTTCCTTTATTCCTCCCTGTCCCCTCCGAATCAGAATCGGCGTGGGAACAAAAACCTTCTTGTCTAGTCACGAACGGACCTTTTTTATTGGAGAAATTCACTCCTCATTCAGAAATCGTACTCAGGAAAAACCCCTATTTTTGGAACAAGGATCAAATCGATCCCGATCAAATCCATATTGCGATCTTGCCCGACGAAATAACTTCCCTACAAATGTTTGAACAAGGGGAGCTCGATTGGCTCGGGGGACCGTTTGCCCCAATTCCTCCCGACGCAGTAGAGCGCCTCCAAAAACCCCATTATATTTCCAGCGCCGCCTCAACTATTTGTTCTTTCAACACCGAGACTTTCCCTTTTCAAAATGAAGATTTGAGAAAAGCTTTTTCCTACGCCATCGATCGAAATGAAATCATTCAAAAAGTAGTGCCTCCTGGACAAAAGGAAGCAAAACGGTGCCTTCCTCCTTCCCTTTTTGGAGGAGAAGAAAAAGAACATTTTTTCCAAGATAAAAACCTGGCCCGCGCCCATTTTCAGAAGGCCCTTAGCGCCCTATCGATAAGTCCCTCTAGCTTGGAAAAACTGATTCTTTACTATAAGCCCGGACAAGTAGATTCTCGGCTAGCTCAAGCTCTCCAAAAACAGTGGAAAGAAATACTCGGAATTACAATCCAGCTGCGGCAGGTTGATTTTAAAGGACACTCGCAACTTTTACAGAAAAGAGAATACCAACTCGCTTTAGGTTCCTGGATCTCCCAATTTCACGACCCGGTCAACTTGCTAGACCGATTTAAAAATCGGAACCATTTGAAGAATTACCCCGGATGGGAAAATTCTGAGTTTGTCTCGATTCTGGATGAAGCGGCTTCCACGGCCGATCCTCAAACACGGATCGCCCTCCTGGAAAAAGCGGAAAACCTCTTGGCCGAGCATGTTCCTGTATCGCCCTTATACCATTGGAACAATCCGAGCATTCACAGCCAAAGGATTGCGGAAATCGCCATATCCCCCAGCGGCGGCATTCTTTTTGAACGGTTCCGCTTGAACGAATCTCCAAAATGATGAATAAATTCCTTTAACCTAATTATTAAACTTCGTATAAGATTTAGATCCTTTTAAAGCGCTCAGGAAAATGTCATGATGCGTACTTGCTTCAATATGGATCCATTAACTGTTGATCCCAGAAAAAATGGCGATTTGATCTCTTCTGCCTTTTTGTTCATGCTCTATGAGGGATTGACCCGTCTTTTGCCGAATGGCCAGGTAGAATTAGCTTTGGCCAAGTCAGTGGAAATTTCCAAGGACCAATGCATCTACACTTTTCAATTGCGCGAGGCCAAATGGAGCGATGGCCACCCCATCACTGCATTCGATTTTGAATATTCCTGGAAAAAGAGTCTCGACCCCGATTTTTCTTCAAGCTGTCCTCAGCTTTTTTATCCTATTAAAAATGCGGAAGCCGCCTCCGAAGGAAAAATCTCACCCGAAGAAATCCGCATCCAGGCGCTTGGCGATCGCACATTACAGATCGAACTCAATAATCCGACCCCTTATTTTCTTTCTTTGATTTCTTTTTGCAATTTTTTCCCGATCCCTAGACATATTGAACAAAAAAATCCAGCTTGGGATGTCCAAGGCCATGCCCAGAACCATGCCAAGATGGTTCCCCAATTGATTTGCAGCGGACCTTTCAAACTAGTCAAATGGGATTGGAAAAAGGAAATTGTCCTCGAAAAAAACCCTCTTTATTGGGATGTAGAACAGACCCAGCTTGACGCACTCCATGTCAGTATTATCAACAATGAGTACACGACTTTAGAAATGTTCGAAAATGAAGAATTGGATTGGATTTCCTTCATGCTGACTGCAATCCCTTCTTCTGTTTTAGGAAAATACATTGACGATGGAAGGCTCAAGGTAGTTCCTATGGGAGGAACCCTATTCTGCTCTTTTAACCTCCATCGCTTCCCTTTTAATAATGAGAACATAAGAAAAGCTTTTTCTTATGCAATCGATAGGCAAGAGATCGTCCGTCAAACCTCTCAATTGAATGAAATCCCCGCAAAACGATTAATCCCCCCGGTCATGGAAAGCAGCGAACTGTCATCCCCTCTTGGGTTCGATGAAAAGTTGGCCCGCCACTATTTGCAAAAAGGATTGTTGGAATTCGGAATTTTGAAAAACGAATCTGAATCTTTTAATATGAGCGATTTGAACATTCGTTTATTCTTAAGTAATTTGACGCTCAGTTACGATAATTCTCAAGCGCACCGGAATGTCGCTCACGCACTTCAGGAACAATGGGGACGCGTTTTAGGATTTAGGATTAAACTGGTGCAGCAAGATTACAAAACTCAAATGGAAAAAATCACTCAAGGGGATTTTAATATCGCTCTCAAAATCTGTCTCGCGCATTACAACGATCCCTTGAACATTCTAGAACGATTTAAATATAAATATTTAAGCCGTAATTTCCCGAAATTTGAAAGTCCTGAATATATCGACTTATTGGATCGCTCTTCAAAAGCTTACAACCCGGAAGCACGGCAAAGACTATTAGCCCAAGCCGAAGAGCATCTTTTAGATAAAATGCCGTTAGCGCCCATTTATCATTTAAATTATCCCATTCTGTCCAATGCCTCCGTTCAGGGCGTAGAACTCTCTCCTATTGGAGGCCTTCAATTCAGAAAAGCCACCTTTAGATCTACAAAATTAAGAAAAAAGCAGATCGCCGTTTCCCAATGAAAATTTGTTTGTTAAAAAAATGAAACGCAAAGACACAGAGAAAAAATCTTGAACCTAATGTATCGTTCGTAAAAATTTTTTGCGTCTCCGCCTCTTTGCGCCTTGGCGTTTCAATTTCTGTAATTCAAAATGAGTCGCTACCCTATTAGCTAATACCTTGCAAAAAAATGATAAATATCCCATAAGTTTTCAGTAAAAAATTATAATTTTTTATGAGAATCTTTTATTTCTTATGTTTGCTTGTTTGGTTTGGTCTTGCTTCCTGCCAAAAAAAATCTCTCCGTTTAGAGCCTAGCAAAGATTGTATGCGCATTTGCTTAAATATGGATCCCTCTACAATCGATCCTCGCAAAAGTGCAGAATGGTGCGCCTCTACCCTAAATTTCCTCATTTATGAAGGGCTGACTCGAATCAAACCGGATGGGGACGCCGAATTGGCTTTAGCTCAATCGATTGACCTATCAGAAGATGGTCTTGTTTACACTTTCCATTTACGCGATGCCTATTGGAGCGATGGAGCTCCGATCACTGCCTATGATTTTGAATATTCCTGGAAAAAAATCTTAACCCCCCGATTTGGATCCCCTTGTCCTCATTTGCTCTTCCCTCTAAAAAATGGAGAGAAGTCGATCAAGGGGGAAATTTCTCAAGAAGAAATAGGAGTCCAAGCCATTGATGACAAAACTTTGCGCGTTGAATTGGAAAACCCCACCCCCTATTTTCTTTCTTTAATTAGCTTTTGCAATTTCTATCCGATTCCTAAGCACATCGAACTCAAAAATTCCTCTTGGCAAAACTCAATCGACCAAAATTTAGTCGCAAGCGGTCCTTATAAATTAGTTAAATGGCTGCGCAATAAAGAGATTTTGCTCGAAAAAAATCCCCTTTATTGGAATTCCGATCAGCTATTTTTACCCCGCATTCACATCAGCATTATTCCTGATGAAAAAACGGCTCTCAAAATGTACGAAAATGAGGAGCTAGACTTTATTTCTACCGTAACCACTCCCCTTTCGTTAGAAGATTTAGATTATTTCCGAAAACAAGGCAAATTGCAGGTAATCCCGCTGGGAGGCCTTCTTTTTTGCACCTTCAATTTAGACCGATTTCCTTTTCAGAATAGCAACATTCGAAAAGCCCTGTCCTACGCAATTGATCGAAAAGCGATCGTCGAAAATATTTATCAATTGACCGACATTCCTGCAACGCGCTGCATTCCTCCTGTATTGATTGGGAAACAAAACCGTCAGCTTTTTCCCGCTCACGATCGGGAACGGGCCCGGATATTATTTGCAAAAGGGATTGAAGAATTAGGTCTTTCGGACCTCCCTATTTCGCAATTGCCCTTTTTCCATTCTTTGATCCTCTCCTATGAAGGAATCGACCCTCACCGTAAAATTGCCCAAACAATCCAGCAGCAGTGGAAAGAAGTTTTGGGAATTGAGGTAAAACTGCAAGAAGAAGATCCGAAGACCCACATGGACCAATTATTCTCGAGAAATTACAGCATTGCCATCGACTACCTCATCGTGCAATACAATGACCCGAACAACATCTTGGAACGATTTAAATATAAGAACATGAAAAAAAATTTCCCTGGTTTCGAAAACTCCGGCTATATCGATCTTCTCAACCAAGCTGCGTGCATGAATAACGCCAAAAAAAGGCTTGAAATTCTTGAAGCTGCAGAAACCCTTTTGATGACTGAAATGCCGTTGACGCCTATTTATCATTTCAATCAAGGACTTCTCATCGATTCGAAATTCACAAACTTGGAATTTTCACCTCTTGGCAATCTTCTTTTTTTAAAAATACGCCCCACAGAAAAGATATGACTTTAGAGAACTACATCGTCCCTGAAGTTCTTCCCTTTTCTCCTCTCTTCCAAATTAAGCCTACTTACTCTCTTTCTGGAATCAATGACTCGGGGACCCATCTCATTTTCTTGAATACCATTCAACAGATTATCAATTCGATGATCCCCGAATCGCTCCTGGCGGAAGCGGGTTTGGAAGGCAATCCAGATGCCGTAGATTCAATTTTCTATCGACTCAATCGGATGCTTCCTCTTTTCCGGCATTCGAAAATCGATGAATCCTCTGATTCTTTTTCTTTCACCTATCTCTGTCCTGCCGAATACACCCACGGCGTAGGAAGATATGTGATTGATACTCTCAGCCGTTGGCTGTTTCCCGGAAAACAAATCGAAATTTCTGGAGGAATCTGCCTGAACATTCAATTCGTCCGGAATCCTTCTCTCCGATTTTTTTTAGACCAAGAAATCATCTCAATCCGGAACAAAGAAGAACGGCAAGCGATGAGTCGAAGCCTTCCGCGTCTTATGGAAGAAATGAAAATCAATATTATGTCCGTATACCAAGCCCGTTACATCGCTTCCCTAAGAAGCGTCTCGATGCACCAGAAGAATTTGCTGATTAAAGAAAACCTTTCCAATTTATTAAATCAATCGATCGATGAAGGGAATCGAAGTTTATATGACCAAATGCAGGACTTCATTACGAAACTAAGCTCGGAAGAAAAAATCGATCAGGTCAAAAAAAACATTTCTTACTTAGTTCAGTCAAGACCCAAAACGTTCGACCGAGATGTGTTTTATGAAATGACGCACTTGACGAATCTTTTCAGCAATCAATTTTCATCGACTCGAGAAACTCGTCATATCAGCCGGGTGATCGCCTACAAATACCTTTTCAAGAAGAATCTCCAAGAACAGATCCAATCAGCCCCTTTGCAAAGACATTTAAGCATTAAGATTTTAAAAACGGTCTTAACGAGTAAAGAGCCCATTTTAGGTATTTTAATTGCGATTAATTTCTTAAGAGATGCGGAACGGTTCGAAATTAGGAATTTACTCGATGCTGTCCGCTCATGCCTTCCGAATGCGATGTATGTGGAAAAATCGCTAATTTCAGACCGGAGACATGAAAAAATTGGCGTTTTTTATTTAGAAATACATAAAGAAGCCTTCCAGAATTTTTCTCAGGTAGAACTCAAGCAATTGAGACAAAAGCTGCCTAGCGAACTGATTCGTCAAATCGAAAATATCGTTCATCCCATTTTCATGCCACGAAATGAAGAAGAAATCATCCGAAACCTGATCGTCTTAAGCAAGCAAATTAAATACGTCCGCGATCTGCCGCAAGTGAGCATCCATTATGATAAGCAAACCGAATCCGAACTGACTTTTACAGTCCTGCTGGCACGTCTTTTGAGAGAAGATCCTCTCAATAAAATCTTAGAAACAGCCCATAAATCATTGAAAATAGATATCGATGACATCCGGATCATGGGTTATGTAAAACAAAAGTATCCAAAAGAAGCTGCTATTTTACATGTCACATTAGAAAAATTTCCCTTCTTTAGACCTGATTATTCGGTCGATCTTTTAAGGGCCCGTCAAAAAATCGTCTTCGAATTTACTCAGCTGCTTGGCGAATTCCGCGATTTCAATGGAGGAATGATTTTAAAACAAGATGAAGCTTTGGAACAATTGAGGCAAGAATTAGGGCCTCTTTCCAAGGATCGCGATTTTCTTCTTGAGAACTATTTTTATTCTCTAAGGCCGGGAATCATGCAAACGATTCTTGATTCTCATTTGCTGAAAAATCATTTCAAAATTCTGATTGAAGTCCTAGAGAACTCTCAGGAACCCTATCAAATGAGAACGCAGCTCCTGGAGAAATTTTTCATCGGGTTTATTTCCGTATCGGCCCCCACGTTAAAAGAGGAATTAATCAATGCAATTGGAAAATTGAAAATTCCTTCCTATGAATTCACTACTTCCCATCTACAAGTGGAAAAAATCTTCACTTACGGCTTTATTCTCCGGGTGGAATCCCCCGATTTGGACAAACAGCTTGAGCAAACAATCCAATCGGTGTTAGCTCAATGGAGCGACCGTTTCTTCTGCAGAATTAAACTCTAAACGATCGCAGACAGCTTCTAAGAATGGACCGTGAACGAGTTTTCTACGTTATTGAAGGGGCCTGGAACTACTTGATTGCGACTGTCTAGAAGTTCTAAGCGGATCGTGTGTTTCCCTTTTTTGAGTCCATAGATGTAATAAGGCTGCCAAGCAATTAATGTGCGGGTGGCCTTCCCATCTACAGAAACACGGACTTTATACCCATCGGGACTCAATTCGCAATTGCTGATAAAAAAATCGAGCAATACAGGTTTGCTTTCTACGAGATCAAAATTATCGCTCGGTTCATTATAAGTTACATAAGGGCCAGATAAGTCCCTAAGAGAACCATTCGAATCTCCGATAGAAAAATTGATTGCCTGGAAGACTCGTTCCCCTTTTAAAGACTCGCCGAAGGAACGGGCAAGGAACAGGCGGAGCGTATGAGCGCCTTCTTTTAACCTGAAGGGAAGTTGAAATTTGTAACTCATATCGTAATAAAACCCATCCTCATTAAAAGGATCTATAGCGGGTTCATTCACAGGAAAATAAGGTAAATCATCCACCACTACATGAACGGTCTGTCCCATTTCTGAGTTTACGAGTTCATCCGCGCGGCCAAACTGCGAATCAGATCCTAAGGTATAACCATCCACACGGAGTTGAACCCATACTGGGTTGCCGTTCAATGCGGCCCCATCTCGGGGAATTGCAATGGCTAATGCTGCCGTTGACGGCTCAGGAGTCCGGCCTACTGGTAAGACACGGATGGTTTCTTTGGGGGCCCGTTTTTCAGAAGGAGATTTGTCTCCAAAAAAAGCAGTCGCCAAAAAGGTAAAAGCGGCGGTCGCCACAAGGAGGTTCATAGAAGACTCCGGGTAGAAAACTGGTCATAGCTCGTTTCAGCTATTTTTTCAATCCCAGAAACCGATTATTTAAAAAAATAAATAAATCCACCGCAGCTTGAATGCCTTATCCACATTCAGGTAAATACTCCCATCGTAAAACGATGGGAGAAGTTTACAAGCAGATTGATTTTCTTTTTTCTTTCATTTTTAAGGATGCGTCCGACTTTACAGAAGATGGAATCCGATGCGTATCTTCTAGTTTGATCAGTTTAGTGCATCCTTGCATTTGAACGTCTTTTACTTTGCATTTGGTGTTCATAAAAAACCTCCGATGAAAAATTTTGGTGAGATTGTAAGGAAAATAAAAAAAAATTAAAAGAAAAATTTTTATAGCTCTTGATTCCTGACGAATTTTTCCTTTTTGCAGCACTCGAAAGATCTTGAAAAATTTTTCACCACATTGTAGATAGGTCGACGTCGGACTTGAAAAAAAATGCAATCCAGCCGATAGATCGGAAATATGAGCGATTCTCCGAAAATACTCCGATGGGTGGTTTATTTGGGCACATTCTTGTGCTTGATCGGCATTTTCTCGATGTTCAAACAAACAAACACATCGATTTTAAAAAACAAACCCCATCTGTCTGGGCTACTTGTCCAAAATACTTATTTTGGCCCAACCTCTCCCATTCCTGGCAATCCTCATTTGGTTCGGGTCCAAGTATTGATTTATGATAGCGCCGAACAAGGGGGATTGCAAATCGAACAGGTCCTTTTCAACGGGAATTCCATTCCTCTAAAGCCTCGCGATATTTATGGATTTCGAGGAGAAGGGACTTTCCAGGTGGAACCGGGTACTTATAAACTAAGTTGGACGGTTCAGAGAGATCGGATCATTTGGCCCAGAACCATTAATCACGAAGAAACCGTGACCATTGATCCCCGCGATCTTTGGATCCAAATCACAATCCAGGGCGAAAACGCCGCAATTACTTAGGAACCCTTTCAATATCTTTTAACCAGCTGCAGAGTTGTTGCGATACCTGGTTCGAATAAATTAAGCCTGCATGCCCTACGTCTTCCACGATCAGCTGCCTGGCTTGATCCATTCCAAGCAGCGCTGTCTTTTCCGCAGGAAAAACAAGCTCATCGCTTTTTGATAGGATATGATAAAAGCGGATGTGGCTGTTGCTTTCGATCGCCAGCCGGGTTTTCTTGATAAAATCGGAGTTGCATTGCATTTCCCGGGCGTTGCGGCCAATTCCAATTCTCGCAATAGGGGTTCCTGCAAAGGGCGCTCCAATTGTAATCAAATCGGTTACTTTGCCAGGAGGAGCTAATTTCAAAGCGTACCACGCAGACACCAAGCCTCCCATTGAATACCCAATCAAGACCAAATCATCTCTTCCTGTCTCTTCCGCGATGAGCTCAGCTTTCTCAGCCACCTTTTCCGCATAATTGACGATCGAAAGGAAAGGGTAGCCTAAATCGATCGTATAAATCGGCCCTAGTCCCGCTTCCTGCAATTGCTTTTGTTGATAAAGCCAAACCGAACTATCGTTAAAATAACCATGGACCAGGAGAATCGGCCTGCCCGAAGAAAATTTGACCGGTTTCTTAATAAGTCCAAAGAGATGAGCCATATGAGAAAGAACAATTCCTGCGACAGCAAACCCTTCGAAAGACATCGCGTGGGTCCAATGGATGCCTCTTGCCACCCTTGGCGGAAACAAGGAAGCGTAGCGATTGAGAATTTGGATGGATGCCAGCCATCCGAAAAGAATCGAGAAAGTCAAGGCCCAAGGCAAGATCCAAACCCAAGGGGAAAAAAAATAAACGCCTGCGAAAATAAAAGCGCATCCTAAGAATAGAAAAGGGGAAACTCTATATTCAGGTAGGTCCATAGGCCCCGTATACATCTTTATTCCTATTAAATAAACTATATGCGATAGAAATAAGACTAACAGTTTCTAAAGAGTTTCCCATGAAAAAAATTTTGATCTTTGTCCATGACATTTACGAAGACCTGGAACTTTGGTATCCAAAAATCCGGCTTGAAGAAGCAGGATTTAAAACAGAAGTCGCTGGGCCTGAAGCGGGAAAAATCCACAAAGGGAAGCATGGCTACCCATGCAAAGCCGATCTTTCTTTTGAGTCGATCCATCCCCATTCTTATATAGGCTTGGTGATCCCAGGCGGCTACGCCCCTGATAAAATCCGAAGATCTTCCAAAGCCCTTGAAATAGTCAAACAAATGGATGAAGAGAAAAAAATGATCGCATTCATTTGCCATGCAGGCTGGGTTCCCATTTCCGCAAAGATTTTAAAAGGGAAAAAAGTCACTGGATTTTCAGCCATCAAAGACGATCTGGAAAACGCCGGGGCCCATTATCTGGACCGCTCAGTAGTCGTCGATGGGAATCTCATCACCTCCCGGACTCCTGAAGATCTTCCCGATTTTTGTAAAGCCATGCTGCAATTTTTAGGTTAAAAAATGAACTTAGCAGGGATCGATATTGGCGGAACAAAAATTTCTGTCTGCCTCGGGAATGATCAAGGCAAAGTCTATTATTCGGCCCGCATTGCGACGCAGCCGTTGGGAGGAGCTAAAGAGGGTCTTCCAGCCATTGCTGATTTGCTTCGCAGCCTTTCCCGGGAAAATAAGCTGGATTTTGCCGCCATCGGCATTTCTTCTCCCGGACCCATTTCCTCTAAAGAAGGGAAAATGTTGAAGCCTCCCAATCTCCCGGGGTGGGAAAACGCGGAACTGGTTCATTTTTTCAAAGAAGAGTTCAAAAAACCTGTGGCCATGAATAACGACGCGAATGCAGCGGCCTTGGCTGAATATCAATTTGGATCGAGTCAAGGCGTGCCTAATTTGGTCTACTTGACTTGCAGCACGGGAATGGGAGGGGGCGCTATCGCCAACGGCCACCTGGTCCAAGGAGTTTCCGATACCGCGGCGGAAGTCGGCCATTTTGTCCTCGATGTGAATGGCCCCCACTGTCCTTGCGGTCAAAGAGGTTGTTTCGAAGCCTTTTGCGGAGGCGCTGCGCTTGCAATAAAAATGAAGGAAGAGATCCAAAAAGAAAAAATCATGACCCAGATTTTGCAAGAGGCTGAAGGAAATATCGATCGGATCGATGCAGGGTGCTTGATTGCATCCGTAAAGAAAAAAGACCCTTATGCCCTGAAAATTTGGGATGAATTCATCCTCCGTCTGGCCCAAGGGATAGGTACTGTTTTGATGAATTTCAACCCGGAAGCGCTCATTTTAGGTACGATCGCCATCCACAGCGGCCCTTTGTTGCTGAATCCCCTGCAAAAACTGCTCCCCCGATTTGCTTGGAAAGAAAATAGAAACTCCTGCCGTATCGAAATCAGCAGCCTCGGCGATCAAATCAGTGAATTAAGCGGCCTGGCCCTCGCAAAACTCGCCCTAACCAATCCTCATTGATCAGACTACAGCTTATATTTTTAACACCGAGAGCACCGAGGACACCGAGAATATTGAGAGGAAGTTCAGAAGTTGTCCTTTATGGCCTCGGTGTCTTCTCGGTGTTCTCGGTGTTAAATTTTACATTTTTGTCATGGGAATTTGGATTCTTGCTTTGTTTCCTCGCCTTTAGGTAAAATTGCGCCCGTTCACCAGGGGTGCCCTTCGCGGCTGAAAGAACGCATGTGCGTTTAACCCTTACGACCCGATCTAGGTAATACTAGCGTGGGGAGTGTGGAAACAAATTCCTTTTTGGTGAACGCAAAAAGGAGAATCTATGTCTACAAAAGTATCCCATTCACAACCCATTCCAAAGTGCGAAGATTATAAGACCCTGCTCGAAGGGTTAGCAAAGGGATATGCCGATTGCGCCACATGGTGCCATCAGAAATGTCCCGTTGGTTTTTCGCCCGATGAAACAGCTAAATTAGCCGCAGAATGCAAAAAAGAATGCGAGCGTTTTCAAGCCCAGAGTCCGGCCGGCAGACTTTTTTAATGAACAAAGGCCGCGTGGGTTTCTCACGCGGCCGATATTTAAGGAAGCCGGATACGGAGAGCTTCACACTTCCCTGTGATTTCGATGGATTGAGAAGCTGCAGGGACAAGAAATGTCATTCCTGGACCGTAAGGTTCTTTCGTTCCATCTACAGTCAAACTCCCTTCTCCTTGAAGAAAGAAAAAAACTTGGAATGTTTTAGGGATCGAAGCCGCATGCCAAAAATCGAACACATCGATTTTATCCACGATAAAAAAGGGAGAGGCAACCAGAATCATGAGCTGATGATGAATATCGCTATCTAGACGATGGACGGGAGTCTTAACTGGGTGCCTGTCATGCCAGGAGATCGCCTCCATTGCTTCTTTTAAATGAAGTTCTCGATTCTTACGGCCCCAGTCGTATATGCGGTAGGTAGTGTTTGAATTTTGCTGCACCTCAAAGAGAAAGGCCCCTGCGCAAATGGCATGTACTTTGCCCCCTGGAATATAGGCAGCGTCGCCACGGTGCAAATCGACTTTTTCAAGAAGATCTTCAAGCGTCCCTTCTTTTAGAGCATTTGAAAAGTCCTCTTTCTCAACACCTTTTTTCAGCCCTGCATAAACAGATCCTTCTTGGATCGCAAACCACATCTCGGTTTTTGGCTCCCCTTTCAAGCTAGGCGCGCTGGCTTCATCGGGATGCACTTGGACGCTCAAGTTTTCTTTGGCATCGATAATTTTTAATAAAAGAGGGAATTTTTCGAATTTTTGGCCGACACCTAAGAGAGTTTCTCCTAGTTCTTCAACCAGATCATGCAAAGTACGGCCGCGGTACGGACCATTGGCAACCACACTCATCGCCCCTTCCCGGTCGGACAATTCCCAAGATTCTGCAATCCGCTTCAGTCCAGCGGCACGATGGTATTTAGAGGCGATTTGAGTTCCGCCCCAAACATAATCTTGATAAATAGGTTCAAATCGTATGGGGTACATGTCTCAACAAACTGTTTTCAGAGGATTGTTCAATCTGCATGCGGAAGTTTTCTAACGCCCTTTCAAAGGGGGCTAGATATTTCGATTCTACAAAAGGAAAATCGACAGCGCCTTGCGTTTCTAGAGCATTCAACACGTCCGAAATCCGCATTTCATCGACCGGCCGGCCCGGAATGTATCCTCCCTTGGCTTCCACTAGGATTCCACATTGGACCAGTTCATTTAATACAGGGGATGCGAGAGCCACTGGGATGTGATATTGTTTGACTAGTCTTTCCTGGGTGAGGGGGGGTTCCCGTTTCAAAAAACGGTGAGTCGCCAAATGGACAAACCACAAACTCAGCAATCTCTTGAACCGAAGACTCACCCGGTTAGCCTTTCCTTCATATTCATGTTCATCCAAAGTCTGATGAGCGTAGCTGATTTCCGCCCCGAAAAGAAAGATGAACCAGCTCAATTGCAGCCAAATTAGGAATAAAGGCAAAGCCGCCATACTTCCATAAATCGCTCCATAGCGGCTGACTCCTACCTGGAAATAAATATATCCCCATTGAACGATTAGATAAGCGGATCCTGCAAAAAAACCAGCCAAAAGAGCCGAACGGAAATGGACTTTCGCATTGGGCATAAAAAGATAGAGGAAAGTAAAAAAAATCCAAAAAAGCCCATAAGGCAATAAATTCACCAAAAACAGGAGAAGAGAGATTCCAAAACCTGGCAAATACAATAAGCGAATTCCCTGTTCAAGCTGATGCACCACAAAAACAGCGACGCTATTGAACAAAAGAAATAAAATCGGGGCGGTGAGCATCAAAGCGAAATAGTCGCTTACGATCCGCCGCCAAGAACGCATCCGCGTTCCCCAAATATGATTGAGGATTTCTTCAAGACTGCTCAAAAGAAGCGCAACGCTCCAAAAAAGGATGACCAATCCAATCCCCGCAATCAATCCTCCCCGGGCCTGTTCCAGAAATTTGTCTGCGTAATTGAATAATTCGACCAAAGCCGCGTTTTGATCTTGAAAATTGTGCAAAAGCTGGGCTCTTAGGTTTTCGTGATAGCCGAACCCGCGTGAGATTGCGAGCGACATAGCTAAAATGGGAACGATCGACATCAAAGTATAATAGGTTAAAGAAGATGCGCTCAAAGTGCATTTGTCTCGGGAAAATCCGCGAACAGAAAGGCAGAAGATGCGAAGCCATTTAAACGTAAAATAGCGCCAGCCCTTTTCTCGACTGAGGGTAAAATTCCATAAGTCTTCGTGAAAGAAATTTTTTATTTTTTCCATCAGCTTATTCCCCAACCAGAAGGGTTAGAGGTTTGGGAACATGCGGGTTAAGAGGACGTCTAGAGATCAAAACATGCAAAAGATCGCCAAAAGAGCCAAAAAGCTCCTCCGGTTTGCTTTTTAGACACCCTCTAAAAAGCTTCCGTAGCGTAACGTGATAATTTGTGTGTAGGCTCATTAATTGGACACTACCAAATAACTTTCTTATTGACTACCACAAGAATGATCTAATTCAAGGTCTAGAAGTAGAAGGAGTTACTGAAATAATCTGCGCACGAAGGGTCTCTTCAATATTTCTCTCAAGATAAGTAGAGGCCTCTGGATAGCGCTTCTTCAGCCATTTGTTTAAACAGCGAGTCGATCTTTCCCACTCGGTTTTCAAGATTTCGGGCGCTTGCAAATCTTCGTTCCTATAAAGCCTTCCTGGATCTAAATGAAAGACTCGATTCTCCACGACCCCCCAATTGTGTTCCACATCTTGGTCTCCATCGGCAATTTTTTTTCCTATTCTTCCCGCTACCGAATCGATAAAACCATCTAAAATCCTCTGAAGTCCGGTCAAACCTTCTGAAGCATAGGCAGTATCTAAAGCTTGATAAAATGGGATTCCCTTTTTTTGCAGGACAAACGGAATTCCATTCAAATCGATTGAATGGACCATTCCCCCTTTGTCTTTGAGACGAATGGAGGGCAAATGATTCTTCTGGGTTCCGAAATGGGCAAAGAGAATTCCAGAATCCTCTTTTAATTCCGATCGAGCGATCCGATAGCTATTCAAGTAGAATTCTTTTCTTAAATTTCTCTTTGCTTTTTCTTTTTCCATCCAAGGCTGCAAAAAAGGGATCGCTTCCGCCCCTTTCACGTACCAAGGATATTGGAAATATTTCTGGTTGAAGAATTTCAAAACGACGCTTCCATCAGCGCTTTCAAATACGAAAGTTTGCCTTCCTTTCCCCAGATAAACAAAAGGCTGAGACAAAATTTTTGCAAATAAAGAAAAGTCTTCTTCCGGGTCAGAAAGATTTTCCGCAACCAGAGGATTTTGAATCAAAGAAAGAGAAAATCCATCTTTTTGAGTAATTGCAAACCAGGATAAAAAAATAGATAGCAAAAACGAGACTAAAAAAGGGAAATATCGCCTTAAAACCATTAGATTTCCTGTTTTATCTGATCCATGCGGCGATCCAAATAATCGACCCATTCAGGAGCATGCTCTTGGAGCCAACGATGAAGGGGCCTGTAAAACCGGTTGATTTCCTTAATGCGCTGCTCAGGCCGACACAATTCGAAGCAATTGCAATAATTGCCAAAGTCGATTTCTATAGCCCGCCCTTCAAAAAAGCCCAAATTGCGGCTTAAATTAGGATCTGAATTGTGTAACCACTTTCCTGATCTTGCTAAAACCAAATCGAAAATTGAATCAATCCATCGGATCATTGCTAAAGGATTTTTCTCCTGCATCGCATTTTTAAAAGCTTCGCCGAAGGTTTCAACTTTTCTTTGCACGACAAACCGATGCCGATCTAAGGGAATGTGATATTTCCTGCCTAAAGCGTCTTTACAAAGAAGCACCGGTAAATCCAAGTCCGTGGGATTAATATGTAAATAGACGATCCCTGTTTCAAAGGCAGCCCGGTCATAGGCCATTTTGCAGGCTTCGAATAGATGAGTGACTTTCGTATTAAAATCCACTCTCTTCCTTTTAGAAAGAAATAGGGGACTGAAAAAAGATTTAAATAAAGAGGGGCGCAAATCAAAACGAAAAAATTTAATCACATAGTTTCCGTCCTCACTGAGAAAAACATAGCTTTGACTTCCGCGGCTCAAATAACTGAAGGGTTGAGAAAGAATTTCCTTCGCTCTAGGATCTAGAACCGTTTCCCATTTTGGATTGAAAGGGAAATCCAGTTTGATTTTTTCTAATCGAAAACCTCCAGAAAACCGCTTCAAGCTGACGGGGACGGAAAGCATAGAAAAGACAAAAAGAAAAAAAAGAATGAAAACTCTCAAAAAAAATAACCTACGTTAGTAAAATTCTTTGGCCTTGGCCTGGAACCATGGTTTTAATTCAGGATCGGTTTTTTGCACTAATTCAATGATTGGATCAATGGTGTCGCGAAAAGCTGCTTTAGTGGAATTTTCTCCTGGGACACGATAAAAACTTCCAATGTCGATCTCAAACGCTTTTTTTCCATCATATCCATAATTTACAAACTGGCGATGATCTTTGTTGAAAATGCCTTTTTGAGTACGAATGGCGATCAGATCCAAGAAGCTTTCTAGAATTTTCTTAGTTTCCCTGTGATCGCCATTTTGTCTTGCTTGTTCTAAATCAGTTGCCATCGATCTCTGCCTTTCCTGCAGCACAAAAGGAACGCGGTCTAAATTGATCGAATAACTACGGCCAAGGGAATCGAAAATTTGAGTGAAGTGGCTTCCTTTTGTTTGGTCAAAATGGAAGATTAAAATTCCGGTCAGATCCTGAATTTCTTCAAAAGCGATGCGGCAACTCTCCAAAAGAAAATCCAGGCGCGCTTTTTTTTTCCTAGCGATTTCCTCCCTGTATTTTTCTAAAAAAGGGAAAGCCCTCATCCAGGCAGGGACTTGATACTGATTCATCCGTGGAAATTTAAGGACATATTTTCCATCCTGACTGGAAAACACGTAAAACTGCCGCCCCTTGCCTAAATACCTATAAGGCTGGGACAAAAGAGGTTCGATCTCGGAGGGAAGCGCTGAGATTTTTCCTTGATTAGAGGAAAAAGCCGGTCCGATGCGGTTGAAATGAAATCCATCCTTTGCCCAATACCATCCCTTTCCGGCCAAGGAAAGAGCTAAAACTAAACATCCAAGGCAAAAAACTTTTCGCATCTTAAGGATGATAAACATTCAAAAGAGTTTGAAGCAAGAGAACCTGCGAACCGGTAATTCCTCAGTCTATATTTTTAACACCGAGAGACACCGAGGCGCGAAACGCGCAAAAAGTTATCTTTTTTCTTTTTCTCGGTGAGCTAGGTGTTAAAACATTGGGAAGCGCGAGGGCATCCCTCGCCTCTGCGTTCTTTGCAGCGAATTCTTTCGTTTAATTGGTTTAAAAAACATAGCATTAAATTTTTCAGTTGGCTAATCTCCTTTCGCTTTTTTAAACCAAGGAGCCTTATGAACCGTCAGATTGCAAAAAAACAAAAACTGATCTGTTTCTTTTCTATTGTCAGCACGGTTCTCATCGCTTCTTTTCCTGAAAAGGCATGCGCAGAATTATGGGTCTCAATCCCCTGCGCATCGATTATTAAAATTTCCCCCCCGGCTCCCGATAAATATCAAGATCTAGTCTGCACTGCGCAAGACA
>Ga0075370_10000208_pt1 | contig 20819 bp, 14 predicted proteins | sample EndMethybrTD3035_FD_71398 | JGI IMG/M metagenome (GOLD analysis project Ga0075370, IMG submission 71398) | Populus endosphere microbial communities from Tennessee, USA - Endosphere MetaG P. TD hybrid TD303-5 | ecosystem: Host-associated > Plants > Roots > Endosphere | place: USA: Tennessee... | reverse complement strand
GCGCTTGATCAGCTTCTCGATGTCCGCGACGAGTCGGGCGTCCGACTTCGTGACCAGCGTGACGGCCAGGCCCGAGGCGCCCGCGCGCCCCGTGCGACCGATGCGGTGCACGTAGTCCTCGGCGTTGAAGGGCACGTCGAAGTTGAAGACCGCCGGCAGGTTGGAAATGTCCAGGCCGCGGGCGGCCACGTCGGTCGCGACCAGCAGGTCCACCTCACCGCGCTTGAAGGCGTCCAGCGACTTCAGGCGTTCGTCCTGCGACTTGTCACCGTGCAGCGCCGCCGTGCGCAAGCCGTCGCGCTCGAAAGCACGGGCCAGGCGGGCGACGCCCAGCTTGGAATTGCCGAAGACGATGGCCTGGCGGATCGAGCGTTCCTTCAGGATCTGCTTGATGATGGCCCGCTTGTCATCGTCCGTGGCGCTGATGAAGCGCTGTTCGACGGTCGACGCGGTCTGGTTGGGGCGAGCCGTCTCGACCAGGATCGGGTCCTGCAGGTAGCTCTGGGCCAACCGCTTGATCTCGGGCGAGAACGTCGCCGAGAACAGCAGCGTCTGGCGCGCCTTGGGCAGGAAGCTCAGGATGCGCTGCAGGTCCGGCAGGAAGCCGATGTCCAGCATCCGGTCGGCCTCGTCGAGCACGACGTACTCGACCTGGTTGAGCACGCAGTTCTTGGCCTCGATGTGGTCCAGCAGGCGGCCCGGCGTGGCGATCAGCACCTCGACGCCGGCCTTGAGCGCGGCCGTCTGCGGCTTCATGTCGACGCCGCCGAAGACGACAACCGAGCGCAGGTTCGTGTGCTTGGCGTATTTCTTGACGTTCTCGGCGACCTGGTCGGCCAACTCACGCGTAGGCGCCAGCACGAGGGCGCGCACCGGGTGGCGGGCGGGCGACACGCTGGGGTTCTCGTGCTTGAGCATGCGCTGCAGTAGCGGGATCGAGAACGCAGCGGTCTTGCCTGTGCCGGTCTGAGCCGCACCCATGACATCGCGGCCTTCCAGGACGATCGGGATCGCTTTGGCCTGGATCGGCGTCATCGTGAGGTAGCCCGAATCGGCTACCGCGCGCAGGAGCTTGGGATCGAGGGGAAGGGTGTCGAACCGGGCCGGCGGCGCCTGTTCGGCGTCCGCAGTGGCAGGCACGACGGGAAGGGACGCGTTTTCGCTCATAGCCGACAATTATCGCCGGCCCGCTCAATTCGAGCGTTTCAGCGCGTCACGACCAGCCACTTGGGTGTCTTGAAGCGCACGATGCGGCGGTATAGCGCGACATAGACGGCGCCGAACAGCACCATGCAGGCAGCGATCAGCGGCGTGGAATCCCAGAACGCCAGCGCCGGAACGAGCGACGTGATGCACAGCATCCACAGGTAGGGCGCTGTCATCGAGTTGCGGCGCGTCATCGCACGGGCGTCGCGCGCACCGATCGCCCAGCGCATCAGGCGGCGGTAGATCAGCGAGTGCAGATGGATACCGTCGGGCAAACCGGTCGGCACAGCTCGGATGACCTTGCGGCGATACATAGAAAACAGCGTCTCAAACACCGGGTAGACGCAGACCATCAGCGGGAACAGCGGCGAGACCTCGGGGTTGCGGGCGATCAGCAGGATGCCGATCTCGGCAAGGTAGAACCCGAGGAAATACGCGCCGCCGTCCCCGAGGAAGATGAGCCCGGACGGGAAGTTCCAGACGAAGAAGCCCAGGGCCGCGCCCACGCCGGCTAACGCCCAAAGCGCCAGCGGGACATCGCCAACCTGATAGGCCACGTAAGCGAAGACCAGCAGCATCAGGCTGACGCACATGGACGACAGGCCGTTGAAGCCGTCGATAATGTTGACGGAGTTGGCGACGCCGGCGACCGCGAAAATGGTGGCAATCCAAGCGCCCAGTGCCGTGGAGACGATCCAATCCAGCCCCGGGATATCCGTCTTGGAAATAGCCCCCCCCAAAAGCCAGATCCCCAAGGCTGCGGACACCGCCGTGGCCAACAGACGCTTGCCAGGGGATACGCGCTTGGTCAGATCCTCCACCAGGCCGGCGAAGAACGCCGGCAAGCCGCAGACAACGAGTAAAGCACCCAGCTTCCAATCCGCATGCTTGGCAAGCGCCGCAACACCGACGCAGCAAACCAAGCCAGCGAACATGCCCGCGCCGCCGATTCTTGGCACGGGGACGGAGTGGAACTTCTGCGGACCGGACAGATCGGCATCGGCCGAAAAATGCGCGTGACTACGCGAAGAGTGGATGACCAATAAGGTCACCAAGGTAGCCACGAAGAACGACACCAGGAGATAGAGCATTGCGTTCAGTGTATCGAGCCCCGCTTCGGTCATCGCACTTTCAAGCGACACCTACAATGCTGAGCTTACCGTAGCGTCGGCCACTGTCGACGCACGCTCGTTGACGAGAGCTTGATGCACCCCACACGATTGCACGCCCTGGCTTGGCTTTTGGCTCCGATTTTCGCGACGCTTTGTACGACACATGCCGTCGGGCAACAGCAGCAGCAGCAGCAGTCGGAAACTGAAAACGCTTCCGCCGGCCCGGTTCGACTGACGGCTCCCCGCAGCGAATTGCTGGATGACTATGGCCGTCGAGCCCCCACCTCGCAGGAGCCCGTGGATCCTGATTCCGTTCAACCGGCCGGGACTCCGCGCCGCCAGGCCACGGAATTTGAACAGTACGTCAGTCAGCAGGCGGGTGTGGAGGTTCGGCGACTTGGAAGTGAGCTGATGGTTCCGAGCCGTACCAACCCAGCTGAGGCCAATCGCCAAGTGCCGCCCGACTACATCATCGGGGTCGGCGACGAACTGCAGATCACTGCCTGGGGATCCATTGACGCCGACCTGCGCCTCACCGTTGACCGCGCGGGACGAATCGTGATTCCACGTGTCGGCCCAGTGGCTGTGGCTGGAGTTCGCTACAGCGACGTCAACGACTTGTTGACGCGCCGGGTTGGCCAGACTTTCCGGAATTTTCAGCTCAGCGCAACGCTAGGCAAGCTCCGTGGCATCCGCTACTACGTTACCGGTTTCACGCCCCGCCCAGGGGCATATACGGTGACGAGTCTCGCCACCGTGATGACCGCCCTGATTCAGGCAGGCGGGCCATCGGCAGCAGGCAGTTTCCGCAACATTGAACTGCGTCGTGGCGGCAAGGTTGTGAGTCACTTTGATCTCTACGACCTGCTCGTGAGGGGTGACAAGAGCTCGGACGTGCCGCTGCAAGCAGACGACGTGCTGCACATTGGCCCGATTGGTCCGCAGGTGGCGGTACTTGGAAGCGTTAACAAGCCAACCATCATCGAATTACGCGGCGCGGAAACCGTTCGCAACGCCTTTGAGATCGTGGGCGGCCCCAGCGCGGTCGCGGACCGCGGGCGCATCGCGGTGGAGCGACTCGTCGACCGGAACGACCGACGAGTGATCGAACTGTCGCTCCCCTCACAACAAGATGAGCGACTTGCCGACGGTGACGTGCTTCGCCTGTTCAGCATCGTCGGTACCGCACTGCCGCAACACAAGCAGTACAAGCGAGTCCGAATCGAGGGTGAAGTTGTCAGGCCTGGGGACTACGTGCTGCCGCCTGCAAGCACCCTCGCGGACGCGATCCAGGCCGCAGGTGGCCTGACGCCCGACGCTTTCGTATTCGGCACAGACTTCTCCCGCGAAAGCGTTCGACGCACTCAGCAGGAGAATTATGAACGCGCTCTGCGTGATCTTGAAATCGACATCACCAAGAACGCAACGACGCGGAAGGCCGCAAGTGCCGACGAGGCTGGCGCGCAGGTTGCACGCGAGCAAGGTGGCTCCCGTTTGGTAGACCGCCTGCGAGCAGTTAAGCCGACCGGGCGGATCGTGCTGCAGTTGGAACCCGCGAGTCGAGAGCTGCCTGGACTGCCAGTCGAGGAAGGCGACAGGCTCTACGTCCCGCCGGTTCCCAAAGCGATCGGCGTGTTTGGCAGCGTGTTCAATGCGGGCAGCTATTTGCTTCGTCCCGGCGCAAGTGTCGAAGACATGCTGAAGCTGGCGGGCGGCCCCACGCGAGGAGCAGACACAAGTAGCATCTTTGTGCTGCGGGCCAATGGCAGCGTGTTCAGTGCGCGTCAGACGAATAGTGGATGGTTCAGCAGTAGCACGGCGCTGAACATCGCAGCATTGCCAGGCGACACGGTGTTCGTGCCCGAAGAGCTGAACAAGACGACTTTCATCCAGGAAGCGAAGGACTGGACGCAGATCCTCTATCAATTCGGCTTGGGCGCTGCAGCGCTGAAGACCATCAAGAACTAAACCCCAACGGACGAGCGCCTGACGTGGCCGATTTTCAAACTGAACCTGTTGAATCCAACGAGCCAACGCCTCGGGAGGACCAACTGACGTTGTCCGATGTGGCATTGATACTGGTCATGCGATGGCGCCTGATCGTGCTGGGCTCGCTTCTGATCGGAGTGACCGTACTGGGTATCACGTTTCTCATGAAACCGATATTCACTGCGCGCACGTCATTCCTGCCGCCCCAGCAGCAGCAGAGTTCTGCGGCTTCAGCGCTAGCGTCTCTCGGCGCACTCTCCGGACTGGCAAGCGCAGCAGGTGGGATCAAGAGCCCAGCGGACCAGTATGTGTCGCTCATGCAGAGCGTCACCGTTGCTGATCGAATCATCGACAAATTCAAGCTGCTGGAGAAGTTCGATACGCCGTACCGCTTAAGTGCACGGAAAAATCTGGAGCAGAGCGTTCGAATCACAGCAGGCAAGAAAGATGGGCTCATTGCAGTAGAGATCGACTCCGATGATGCAAAGCTCGCCGCTGACATGGCCAATGCTTACGTCGAGGAATTGCGGCGATTCACTGGCATGTTGTCACTTACCGAAGCTCAACAGCGTCGCGCCTTTTTTGAGGCTCAGGTCAAGCAGACGCAAGCAGCGTTATTGAGCGCCCAGAAGGACCTTCAGAACAGCGGATTCAATGCTGGCGCAGTCAAGGCCGAACCAAAGGCTGCGGCTGAAGGGTACGCCAAGCTCCGTGCCGAACTCACTGCTGCGGAGGTTCGCCTGCAAGCCCTGCGTGCCAATCTCACGGATGGCGCACCCGAGGTGAGGCGACAACTGGAACTGATCTCGGCATTGCGCGGCCAAGTGGCCAAGACCGAGGCGCCAACACTGGCCACGACCGACTCCGACTACATTGGTCGCTACCGAGACTACAAGTACCAGGAAACACTCTTCGACTTGTTCTCCAAGCAGTACGAGCTGGCTAGGGTCGATGAATCCCGCGAAGGCGCGTTGATTCAAGTGATTGACCCAGCTATGCCACCCGAACGCAAGAGTCGCCCCAAGCGTGCCGTCCTGGCAGTGACTTGGACGCTAGTTAGCGCTGCCGGACTTTCCGCCTGGGCAGTGCTAAGCGTTCTTTGGCGTCGAAAGAGGAAGTCGAACGAGGGCATCGAACATCGTGCACGCCTGCGTGCTGAGGTCTTCTCTAAACGATGATCCCAGATCTCGCGATCTGAGCCGTTTCATTACCAGATATTTACACTGCAAAAATGCGCACCTACAACCCTCGTAAACGAATTCTTGTCACTGGCGGCGCCGGTTTTCTTGGCTCACACCTGATTGAGCGGCTGCTGGATCGCGGCGACGAAGTGGTTTGCGTCGACAACCTCTTCACAGGCGCCAAGCGCAACATCGAACACATCCTTGACAACCCGCGATTTGAGTTTGCACGTCACGATGTGACGTTCCCTCTCTACGTCGAGGTCGACCAGATCTACAACCTGGCGTGCCCGGCAAGCCCAATCCACTACCAGCACGATCCGGTTCAGACGACAAAGACGAGCGTGCACGGTGCGATCAACATGCTCGGGTTGGCGAAGCGGCTCAAAGCTCGCATCTTTCAGGCCAGCACCAGTGAGGTGTATGGCGATCCATCGATGCACCCGCAACGCGAGGAGTATTGGGGCAACGTGAATCCGATTGGCCCACGTAGTTGCTATGACGAAGGCAAGCGCTGCGCCGAAACCCTCTTCTTCGACTATCACCGCCAGCACAAGCTGGACATTCGCGTCGCCCGGATCTTCAACACCTACGGCCCGCGCATGCACCCCAACGACGGTCGGGTCGTCAGCAATTTCATCGTGCAGGCGCTCCGCAATGAAGACATTACGCTGTACGGCGACGGTGACCAGACGCGTAGCTTTTGCTACGTGGACGACCTGATCGAAGGGTTCTTGCGCTTCATGGACCTGCCGGCGGGCGAGTCCGGCACGCCAGGGTTCCCCGGCCCGATCAACCTCGGCAATCCCGGTGAATTCACGATCCGCCAACTGGCGGAGAAGGTGGTGGAGTTGACGGGCTCCAGCTCGAAGATGATCTACCTGCCGCTTCCCTCCGACGATCCCAAACAACGCCAGCCGGACATTTCTGTGGCGCGCGAGAAGCTGGGTTGGGAACCGACGATCAAGCTTGAGGAAGGTCTCAAGCGGACGATTGCATATTTCGACTCGATCTTGGAGTGAGCGGCACCGCGATGAGCGCCCGTGCGTCAAGCCGTTTCGGGCAACTCAAATCGGTTGTGGCAAGAAACGCGGCATCGAGCTTCGTCTCGATGCTCTGGTTGAACGGGCTGGCACTGCTGTCCATCCCGATCTACATCAGGCTGCTGGGAACTGGGGCCTGGGGTGTTGTCGCTGCATGTAGCAGTCTGCAGTTGCTGTTCACGCTCATAGATCTGGGCTTTAGCCAGATCGTGCCACGGTGGGTTGCGCGAGAGGCACAGGATCGTGAGGCGCTGGGTCAGTACATCCGGGCCTTTCACAAGATCTACGGCGGATTGGCGCTAGCCGGCTTCCTGGGCATACAGGCTTGCGCGCATCCGCTGGCTTATCAATGGTTCAATGTGTCGCCGACGCAGGCCGTAGAGCTTGAGCTATGCATTCGCCTGATTGCCTTCCAGCTTCTCTTCCAGTTCGCTAACAACCTACACGTTGGCATCTGGCATGGGCTTCAGCTCCAAGTTCAGGCCAATTGGCGCACCTGCCTCTTCGGCACGATTAAGCACGCCTTGGCCATGCTCATCCTGTTGTGGCTAGGTCCTAAACCCGCGCACTACGCGGCAGCATTCAGCGTGGCAGCACTCGCTGAGCTAGTCGCGAGCGTCATCGCGACCCATCGGCGTGGACTGCTCGTGGCGGCTTCTGATGCTCGTTTGGACCTCAAGCCGTTCATGAGTGAAGCCGCGATGCTCTCCGTCGGAATCTTGATAGGGCTGGCAGTCAGCCAGATGGACCGCGTGGTGCTAAGCCGACTCGTGTCGGTTGACAGTTTTGGTGTCTATGTCGTCGTGGCGAATCTCGCCCTCGCGTTCTTGGCCCTGCAAGCACCGCTGACTCGCGCATATTTTCCGGTCCTGGTACAGGATGTGAAGGCCACCGGCCAAGTAAACCCCGCAACGCTCAGGCGCCTGATACTGGGAAATACGTTTGTCTGCATACTCCCTGCGCTGGCGGTATGTGCAGCCGCGGACTGGGTGCTACGCCTGTGGGTCCACAACGAGCACTTCGTCGAACAAGGCGCAATGCCGCTGCGCCTGCTCCTCATCGCAATGTGCTTGAACGCCTTGTACAACTGCTTCTACCAAGCAATCGTTGCACAAGGCAAGGCGCAGCTCGTCGTGAAAGTTAACCTGACTTGCCTCGCGGTCGGCGGCCTGACGATCGCGGCATTTCACGGCCACGCATCTCTGCTGCTTGGCGGTGCAATCTGGCTCACCACCACCTTTACCCAACTGACCCTGGGTGTCGCTTGGTATTGGTACACGAGCAAGTCCAATAGCACCAGCGAGCCGGTAGTCGCGAGCAAGCTCTGACAGCTCTCGCATGGACCACCTCCAACTCATTTCGCCTGAACCATGATCGCCTTCTATTGCCAGGGTGGACTCGGCAATCAGCTCTTCCAATATGCCGCCGCCCGTCAACTCGCCGCACGCCGCGACGAGGAACTGGTGCTGGATCCTTACTGGTTCGAGCATCCTCGAGCGAGCGAGACCGCCCGTCCCCTGGAGCTCCTGAGGTACGCCACACGGCTTCGATTGGCACGCGCAGACGAGCAACTCCGGTGGGGATTGCTGCGGCACCGTTGGGCACCGTACCTTGGCCCCTTTCTGCCGCTCCGCCCAATTCGCGAACGAGGCGTCGCGTACAACGCTGCTGTCGAAAAGGCGCCCGTCAACAGCTACATGTTCGGATTCTGGCAAAGCGAAAAGTACTTCAAGGACATTCGTCGTGAACTGCTTTCCGAGGTGCAACCGATCGCACCTCCGTCAGCCGCCGATTCAAGCGTGCAGGACCAGATGGCGAAACACACCGCGATCTCGGTGCACGTACGCCGAGGCGACTATGTCACGCTCAACAGTGCCGCCATCTATCACGGCGTCTGTTCGTTGGACTATTACCAACGGGCAATCGATCACGTGACGCGTCGTGTGGAGAATCCTGCGCTGTTCATCTTTTCTGACGACCCGGTCTGGACGAGAGAGAACCTGCGGACGCCACATCCAACGTACTACGTCGATCACAATTCGCCGCTTGATGCGTTCCAGGATCTGCGCCTGATGAGCCATTGCACCCACCATGTGATCGCGAACAGCAGCTTCAGTTGGTGGGGGGCATGGCTCGCCAATTCACCGAACCAGATCGTTGTCGCGCCTGAGAAGTGGTACCAGGCAGGCCGTCCGACGCCCGACCTTCTGCCACCTCATTGGATCCGTCTCTGACATGTCCGCCGCCCCCAGCGTTACCGTCGTCATCCCAACGTACAACCGCGGTGAAGAATTGCGTCGCGCACTCAACTGCTTGGCGCGACAGACTGATCCTGACTTCGACGTGTTCGTCTGTGACGACGGGTCGTCGGAAGACATCCAATCGGTGGTCGATGATTTCCGTAGCAAGCTCACGATCACCTGCGAGCGGATTAGCAACTCGGGCGGACCCGCTCGTCCCAGAAACATCGGAGTCGCGCGCGCTCGCGCAGCTTGGGTGAGTTTCCTTGATTCGGACGATTGGTGGCTGCCTAACCGCATGGCTTCAATAAAGCCTCATCTCGCCGATGATGTGGATGTGGTCTATCACTCGCTGAGTGTCACTCGATCGCCCACCGCCAATCACGTGGGGAGTGGAGACGCACAGTTAGGCCTGCCGCTGCGCGATCCTGACGTCTTGATGCACATGCTGCGATTTGGCAATCCGCTACCTACGTCCGCAACTCTCGTGAGGACGGCGCTCATGCGTGACATCGGCGGGTTTGATGACCGCCGCGAGTTGGCATCGGTAGAAGATTTCGATGCTTGGCTTCGACTGGCCTCAAAGGGCGCGCGGTTCAGATATGTCCCTGAATCGTTGGGCTTCTACTGGGTCGGCGAAGACAACATCAGCACATTCACGGCACGCCAGTACGAACGTCAGCTGGCGCTGTTTGAGCGTCAGTTGACCCTGTTGCCGACGCCGTATCGTCGCAAGGCTCGCAGCAATTTCAACTATCTGCTTGGAAGCTATGAGCTCATGCTGAACCTCCCCGACAGCGGGCGCCTGAACCAGATCGAGTTCAGCATGGAACCGCTTCGTTGGCTTAAGGCGCGAGTCAAAAAGGTACGCCACGCGTTGGGCGGCTCGGCGAGGCCGAAGTGACTCAAAGGCGCCGCGTCCTTTTGTGCTGTGAGCAGTACCCGCCCAGTGTGGGCGGCGTTCAGGAGGTCATGCGTCAAATTGCCGAGCGTCTCGCCGCGCGCGGCCACGACGTCTGGGTGGCAACCGGCTCTCATCCCCACCGAAGCACGGACACCATGGTCAATGGCGTCCGCGTCGTGTCATTTCCCATTTCTGGAAACCGCGTCAAGGGCCTGTCAGGCCCAGTGGCTGAATATCAGAAGTTTCTTAAGGAAGGTGCATTCGATAGCATCCTCATTAAAGCGGCTCAGCAATGGACCTTTGACGCGGCAGTAGATGCGCTACCACTCGTCAATGCAAAAAAGGTTTTCATCCCATGCGGGTTCTCGGGTTTACATGATCCGCGATATCGCACCTACTTCGGAGAGATGCCGCAATGGCTGCACCTCTTCGATCAACTGGTGTTTTATGCAAGCGATTACCAGGATATCAATTTCGCAAGGCAACACGGACTGACAAATCTGAAGTTGGTACCCAACGGCATTGATGAGCGTGAATTTTCAGAATTAAATGATCGCGGAATACGCACACTACTAGGGATTCCACCTGGCAACGATCTATTGCTGAGTGTTGGGAGTCGGATCATGGCCAAAGGCCATTGGGAAGTGATTGAGGCCTTTCGACTGGCCCGTCTCGACCGTCCAACCACACTGGTGCTCAATGGCAACCCTCCGCAGAGTGGCCTGCTGTCCACGTTGAAACGTGCAGTCAAGCACGCCATGAGAGGCCGGTGGCCGCTTACATGGGAAGCGGCCCTCGCGAGCCGGCTTTCAAGGAAGCAGGTTCTGGTTACTGACCTCCCGCGAGCCGAACTTCTCGCGCTGTTCAGTGCAGCTGACTTGTTCTTGTTCGCCTCTCATGTTGAATACTCGCCGTTGGTACTTTTCGAGGCTGCCGCTTCAGGCACCTCCTTCATCGCTTCCAATGTTGGCAACAGCCGTGAGATCGCGAATTGGACGGGAGGCGGTCACATCATTGACCAATGCACGCTCGGCGACCAGGCCCCCGTCACAGAAGTATTCGCACGAGCGATGGAGTCTGCGCTGGCAGATCGTTCGAAACTTCGTTCAGAAGGCTTGAAGGCGCGCCAAAAAATCTTTGAAAACGGATTCACTTGGGCAAAGATTGTGGAAACTTACGCTGACGTCTTGGGCCTGACATGAGCAGTCCGTCGTCATCACTTCATTTCCCGAAGGCCCATCCAACGGATCAGGCCAAGGCACGAACGATCGTCTTGCTTGCGCTTATGGCATTTATGGCCTTAAGCGTTGCAGCATGGCTTTATCAACAGTTCTCATACGCTGAAAGCCTGAATCACGGCATACCAATTCCAGACATTATTACTGTCTCCAAGACATTTGATAATCTCTGGGCGGCCGGCTCTTTGGACGGCGAAGCAAATCAATTTCTTGGCCTCAGCTTACTGTATGGATGGACTTGGGCAATTCATCCGAGCCTTTGCTTCCTAGTAAACACGGCGCTGATCATGCTCTGCGCCATAGTTTATCTGAAAGAATTCATTAGAAAACAAAACCTGCCCGCCTGGACAATTGTTGGCGTACTCGGCAATCCTTATTTAGCGCTGGCCATGATCGGGCCAAATAAAGAAATTCCACTATTACTGCTAACTCTAATGTATTTTAAGTTTGCAGGCTCGAGAAATCAGGGCTGGGTGTTCCCGGCACTGATTGTGTGCGCATTGATTACGATTTTTCGAGAGGCGTATGGTTTCTTCCTCTTCGGAAGCACCCTCATGCTTCAGCTGCTCCAATATAGGTCGAATGCATATGCCATTCTGGTGTGCACTGGCTGTGCCATGGTCGCAGCGTTCTTTGGCGCACTGGAATCTTTAATACCCATACTCGCGCGGAACTCGGAAGTTCTTGAGTTCATCAGTGCCGACAACATTGCGGTCGGCGCTTTGGCCGGTGCGCTGGGTCTTGATCCGTTATCACCGACTGGTGGATTGATCCTCTTTTTTCTTCGTTTGGCCTACAACGCACTGTCGCTTGGATTTTTCCCCGCGCTTGAGACCACAGAAGGCATTTCATGGCTGGGATGGTCATACTGGATCAATGGTCTTTCATCGTTGATCCTTCTACCCGCGTGTCTGGCACTTCTATTCGGAGGCAAAGCGGACAGGCACCCCTCGGCGATGTGCGCTGCCATCACTATTGGCACGTTGTTTATGATCAGTGTTTCTCTGTTTGTGCAACCGCGCTACCTGATGCCAGTCTTGCCGTTTGCAGTGGCTGCTTTCGCAAGTTGTTCACGTCAGACTCAGATGCGTTCGCTACAGGTCGGCCTGATTTCTGTCCTCATGATCGTGGGTAGTTATCGACTACTTGACCGCGCCCCGCTGCCATCCGAGCCCGACAATTTCCCCACTCCGTCCTATATCATTGAACAGTAGCATGACAAACATCGGCGGTCGGCGGATTGAAGAAGAAGAAGTCTCACTTAGCGTCCTATTTTGCGTTAATCGAGCAAACCCACATCTACGCGCAGCGATAGATAGCGTGCTTGCGCAAAAATATAGCAATTTTGAATTTCTAATTGGCGCAAATGCATGCAGCGACGAATTCTTTGAAGAACTGCGCGGCATCTGTACAGATCCCAGAATCAGGCTCCTCCGAACCAAGACACCCCAGCTCGCATTTACGCTCAATTACCTTACGGAGCATGCAACAGGCAACTGGTTCATTCGCATGGATTCTGACGATCTGTGCGAACCCCATCGCTTCAGTCGGCTGCTAGACACCATTAAAACCAACTCTTTTGATGTCATCGGCTCTTGGGCAACGCTCATCGATGAATGCGACAGAAAGATTGGCGATTTTAAACCTCCAGCAGATCCGCGCGAAATTCGCCGGATGCTGCGCTATTCCAATCCGCTAGCACATCCAACCACTGCGTTTAGCCGTGAATTCTTTTTGAAAATGCGCGGGTACTTGGGCGGCTTCGTATCAGAGGATTTGGACCTTTGGCTGCGTGCAGTACGGTCCGGCGCACGAATCACCAATATCGAGGAGCCGTTGCTTCAGTACCGCATCCACAGCGGCCAAGTTAGCGGATCCCGTCTTGGCTATGCTGAAACCGCGGCGCATTGGCACCGTGAATTGCTAGTCCAACCGAATTTTTATATATTCTCCGGCTGGCTTATCTCCACTACAAAATCACTTCTCGTGCCAATTAAAGGGTGGTTGAAGCGACACCTTCCCAGGGCCAATTGACCTCGCGAAACAAGCTCAATCCGATGCAAAAGAGTATCGTCCTCTGCGGAAATACCGCCTGGGGAATGCTGAATTTTCGAAAAGACTTGATCCAGGCATTTCTAGCCCAGGGTCATACTGTCACGGTACTAGCCCCTCCGGCTTCGGAAGCGGATGAAATCGAAAGTCTGGGCGCGAGGTTCGTCCCAGTCACGATTCACAGCAAGGGCAAGAATCCAATTTCTGAACTTCGCTCTGCGTATGAAATTTTCTCTACGCTGAAGCGGCTATCTCCGCACATCGTTTTCTCCTTCACCATTAAGAGCGTGAGTTATTGCGGCGTAGCGTGCCGTCTACTGAATATTCAGCACGTCCCCACGATTACTGGAATGGGAAGCGCCTTTATTACCAGATCCTGGGTGACTCATGTGGCGATCTCGTTCTACAAGATCTCATGCGCAAAAGCACGGACAGTTTTCTTTCTCAATGAGAGTGACAAGGAATTTTTCCTTGAGGCGAGAATCGTCTCGCCAGACAACGCTCGGATCATTCCTGGCGAGGGCATCGACGTCGATCATTTCTCGCCCAGTGGAGAATCCGCCACACGAGTATCTGGCAAGTTCCGCTTCTTATACTGCGGACGGGTTTTGGCAGAAAAAGGGTTCTTAGAACTGATCGACGCGGCAAAGCGGTTGAAGTCTTTTGGACTGCAAGTTGAGGTTCACGTTGTAGGGTTCGCGGATTGGGCCAACCCCTCAGCAATACGCGAAGATCAGTTGCAAAATTGGGAAGATGAGGGATTGATTATTTTCCACGGCCCCACAAAGGACGTGAGGCCGTACATCTGGAATTCTGATTGCATTGTTTTGCCCAGCTACAGAGAAGGCCTATCGCGGATATTGCTTGAGGCAGCTGCAATGGAGTGTCCGATGATTGCCTCTGACGTGCCTGGCTGTAAAGAGATCGTGCGCGATGGCATCACCGGATACCTGTGCGCGGCGCGAGACGCCGAATCACTGGCCGCGACGATGAAGTCCGTAGCCGAATTGCCTCAGGAGCGGATTCGCCAACTTGGCGTCAACGCACGCAAGTTGATCATTGCCGAGTTTTCAAGCGCTGAAGTATCAAGACGATACCTATCGCTAATGAATTGAACTCAACAGACCGCGAGAAAAAGCTTCGACGACTGGATATGAGTACGCCTGCCAATGGATCACGATTGGAGTTTGTGGACGCTTTGCGGGGGTTCGCCATCCTGCTTGTCGTATTTGGACATGCGCTTCAGTTTGGAACCAATGCACCCGACGAAAATTTTTTCTATCGTATTGTTTATACGTTCCACATGCCGCTATTTATGTTCATCAGCGGCTTTGTGCACTCCGGCTTTAAACGCTCATTAAGAAACGAAGTACGCGTCAAGTCCGTGTCATTGCTGGTTCCATTTCTTGCATGGCTGCCGATCAATTTTGTGTGGATGCAGTTTGCGACGCCAACACCTCCCTCGATCGTTGATTTCGTATCCCGAGTTGCGCGAGCACCCGATGACGGCGGCCTTTGGTTTCTTCTGATACTATATTTTATTAATATCCTTCTGGTTGCGAGCAGGTGGGTGTCGCGGAATAGGACGTTGCAGATCGCATGCGGACTCTGGCTGCTTTTAAATATTGTTCTACGCATTTTTCCAGCGTCCAACGTGCTGGGTTTGGGCTTGTTGAGCTGGCATATGCCGTTCTTCTTGATAGGCATGCTTGCGCGTAAAGGCCTAGAAGGTAAAGATGTCACCGCGCTTTCTGTGTTTGTCGCTTGCGCTATTTACATCGTGTTGTTTCCGATGTGGGTACGCGTCGGCCCAGGCCCCATCAGCACCTTCAATCTGCCGCCTAGCCTAGTCCCGCCACTGGTCAAAATTCTGAACTACGTCGTGGCGCTGTCTGCTATATGGGTAGCATTTTCGAGCTTCCGCGAATCCGGCAGAAGAAATCCATTGACCCGCCCGCTTTCTTGGATAGGCAGAATTTCACTTGAGATTTACGCCACTCACCTTTACTTCTTGATGCCGGCACTCTATGTGGTGAGCGTGGCATCTTTATCAGAGTTGGTTCGCGTGATGGTGGCATCAGCGGCAGGACTGGTTGGCGCCCTATTTGCGATTGCTGCGATAAAACGCGTCCCCTTTCTTGCCAGGCTGTTGTTCGGCAACAGGGATCGAGAAAAATCTGAGCTGCGCCTAACGGGTGCCTGATAAGTATGGGAATCATCCGCGCATTGCTTGCATTCGCCGTCGTGTTCGCACATTCACCGTGGAATGGCGGCGTTGCTCTTGTCGGCGGGCGAAACGCGGTTCAACTATTCTATGTGATATCCGGCTTCCTGATTGCTCATGTTCTGCGCACAAATACGAACTACCGCAATCCACTACGTTTTTATGCAAATCGAGCGCTGCGGATTTACCCTGCCTATTACATCGTCCTTCTGTTTTCGCTAGGACCGGCGCTGCTTACGCAGTCTCCACTGCTCGAGTTCATTCGAAATGCGGGCGTCGGGGCAAAGACTCTTTTGCTACTCGCCAACGTGGCGATCTTTGGGCAGGACTGGGTTATGTTCGGCGCTGTCGAAGATGGCGCATTGATACTGACTGCCGACTTCTCACAGGCCAAGACGCCCCTGTATCTAGGCCTAGTCATTCCTCAAGCTTGGACGCTTGGTGTTGAGCTGACGTTCTATGCCATAGCGCCATTCTTGCTCAGACGCAACAGCTGGATATTGATTGCGCTGATTCTGTCATTCGCAGTTCGCGGCTGGCTGTTCTATGTTGGCATTGGCACACACGATCCGTGGTCATACCGATTTTTCCCTGCCGAGCTATCTTTGTTCCTGCTTGGCGCGCTTGCTAATCGAATCGGGGTTGATAAGTGGCAACGGCTGCTTTCAACTTCCGAGAATGTTCGCGGCGCCAGCGTCTTAGCCACCGCGACGCTATGCATTGTTATATGCACGTACTTCTTTGTCCCAATTTCTGAAACCATCAAGACAATTAGCTTGATGACCGTTTTTTCAATATTACTCCCCCTCGTGTTTCTGTATCGCCCCAAAGGAAGTTGGGATAAATTTCTCGGCGATCTCAGCTACCCCGTATACATTAGCCATATATTCGTCATCCTAGTCATAGGAGTGATAGTACGCAGGCTTTCGTGGCATCCGAGCGCGGCGCTAATTACGGCGATGAATTTGATTTTCTCGGTCGTCTTCGCGACGTTGCTGAACCAGATACTGGAGCGCCCACTGGAGCGGCTACGCACCAGAGTGCGGCTGGGAAGGTCGGCGTTAGGGACTGCTGGTGATTTGCCCTTGACCGCCCAAAGTCAGCGCCAGTAACTACTGGGCAAGCGAATCAGTTCGATCTCAGTTTGCGGAGATCGCAGCAACTTCCGGTCTAAGCCGGGTACGGATGCGTCAACCGAGAGATCCCAAGTCAGCGCCTTGAGTTCTGGGGCTCGTCTCAAGACCGCCGTTGCAAGCGGAGCCAATGACTTGTCAAACGATACGTATCCAACGCGCATACGACGAGACGTGGCGACTATGTTGTCAACCGCCTGCAGACATGCACTGCCTTCAGCGTCTTTCCGACAGGAGTCGGCTTCAGCTGCGCTTGGCGCTAAGTAGTACGCATGCTGATAACCTCGATCGGCGATCCGACTCTCCTGGGGCCCGGCAGATGCCGCTTGGGTCTCGACCCAGACTCGTCGCTTGATTGCGAATAGACGGTCTAGCCGGTCGAGTTCGTCGAGAGCCGCTCGGACGTTTTCGGCAGTTAGATTCTTCCAATCAAACCAGAGTCCTAGTCCTGGTTTGGCTTGGGCGATCTCCAGGGCCCGTTCCAACGTGAATCCCGTTGAAGCTGCCGGCGGATGCACGACGTCAAAATGGCCGCTGTGTTCATCGAACACCACGTCCAGTTCCACGCCGTCAAAGGCATGCATTCCTTCCAGCAGCGCTAGCTCACTGTCGTTCCGATGCGCGAATAGCCGAGGCTTACGCCCTTTTCGGCCAGCCTCGCCAACTGCAAGACGAGCTCGACTTAAGTAGTCCTTGCGATCGCCAAATGTGAGTTCGTCGTATGCCAATACGCCGGAAGCGTGAAATAGCGTGCGGAGCCCAGGTTTGAAGTCCTCCGCCACAATGGACCGACGCATGTCTTCAGTCGCCACGGCGCCCAACCCGAAGATGTCGAGGATCGATTCATGCAACCAGGGCAGCGTAAAAGGCTCTCGAACTCGCGCCTTAAGGCGCGCGAATTCTTGCGGTTGTGCACGCCTAGCCGCGTCATTCCAGTAGAAGATCAATGGGATCTCCACGTGGCGTGCCGAGTGCGCAGCGCTTGAATGCCCTGTACCGCCATCTGGATCTTCACCGTGATCCGGCGCAAATATCACCACGGTAGGGCGAGCGCGTGCTTGCGCCACTGCGATGACTTGATCGACGATTTCATCCACGAGAGTCATGCCGGAGTCGTAGCAATTCACGTCCGCCGTGCGATCTGCAGCATTGCCGAAGTAGCGCTCGCCGCGTGAGACGTTTTCAAATCGTTGGCGCACGCTGTGGGGCAGGCTTCGGCAATAGTCGGTGTGCCCTGTCGCGAGGTGTGCAACGGTGAAACTAGCCCCTTCACGCGGGGAGGACAAGGAACGCACAACCTCATCAGCCATATCGAGATCCGCCGTGTTGCCCTTTCCCCAACCAAGCGTGTAATCCAGGCCCTTTGGGAGCGTCACGGCCCTGTTCACAAAGTAGCTTGCGCGGTCGGACTCGGCGGCGATGGCGCGGATCGGTGAATCCCAGGGTCCCTGGGCGGACTGGGCCGAGAACCACGTGGTCCGCACGCCCGTCGCTTTGAGCTCTCCGATCAGCGACTGGTTCGCGTTCTGATGGGCACTGTGTTGGCGCAACATCAGATCTGAAATGGACTGCAGCGTGTGAGAGTATGTAGAGACGGCGTCCGTCATAGCCACTATCGCGTCGCGCCTCTTCAGAAGCCGCGGTGTGGTTGGGTATGGATACCCGTATAGCTGCCAATGCCATCGGGATGTGGATTCGCCAAGAATCAGGATCACATCCATGTCCTTCGGCATGAGATCACCCTGCGGTGCAGGCGGCGCCTCTAGCCGAGGGAACGCACGAACGTAGCGCACCGCATCTCGAGCGGGAGTGATCATCGCGATAGAGACGCTGCTCAACAACGTGAAGATCAGCAGGGATGTTGCGTATCGGCCGGCAAATTCTGGGAGTCGCTGCACGCTGAACAGGCAGGCCAGAACGGTCATTTGAATTGCAAACGACGCAAGGAACCTGAACCGCAGGCTGGCCAACGCAAAATCTATGGCTTCCAGGGCATTTGTCTGAAGCAGCGCGAGGAACGTGTCGCCTCCAAATCCATACAGTTCGATCGCAGCATTTACATAGCCCCCAGCGAAATACAGAACGCCGAGTGCCAGCAAGCGAATTCTTGAGCCCGTCTGGCGGTATGCAAAGATCGCAAATGAAGTGCTCGCCCAGAGTGGCAATGTCAGGCTGCCTACGCATACCATCCAGAAGAACCGCTGCAACGATGCCGGAAGCCTGCAAAGGGCCACTGCCAGTGACATCGAGCCGATGAGTGCCAGTAACGTCGCGGTCAGCCGCAAGTTCCCGTCAAACTCGGCAAGCAGATTGCTACGTGCCTGCTCCAGCAGCCCGAGCGTCAGCAATACCAATGCCACGTGAACACCGTAGGACTGCCATGCAGCCGGCCTCAAAGCAGGAGGCCGAGACGGCGACGCGGGGGAAACAGTTTTCATCGATTTGGGTTTCTCTAACTGCACCGTATCACGACTATGCACTGGCACTGCACCTTGATCCGGCAACCACCGGGTGGCTCTTAACCAACTTAGGGCCACAGCATCGGCGATGCATCCACACTTGAATCCCTGCGCCTCCAGCGGGTTGGAAGCCAGCCTCTGCATCAGTTCGGTCCGGCGAGTCGGATGGCGTCGCAACAGCTAGTCGCGCATTGAGGGAGGAGTTCAGCAGTAAGGAGATCTGCTGCTAGCGGTCGATAGAGGGTCGACACGCTGCACTTTTGCACCCACGCTAGAAATCCGCCCGGCGGCACCTTCGCTTTAAATCCCTGTTCACCGAAACCGCGTGGAGATCGAAGACAGTCCAGCCCGTCCTGCCGAACCTCTCGCACGCCAAATTGCGTTCCTTCGTACTGAGTCCTCCGATGCCGCCCGTCTGCGCTGACCCGGTTCAACGAGGCTGGTACTCGGCGACAAAGTCACGAACGCGCAGCCTTATGCGGCGAACATCGTCTGACAGGCCGGCTCCCTCCAACCAACTGGTCAGCTTCTCAAGCCAGGCTTCAGAAGCTGCATCGTTCAAACGCGCGATTCGTAGTCGGGGGTGAGGCGATGGCCGGGTCTCGTCAGCATCCGCCAAAAGCTCCTCGTAAAGCTTCTCGCCGGGTCGCAGCCCAGTGAAAGTGATGTTGGCGTCCGCTTGACCACTCAGGCGCAGCAGGTTGCGCGCCAGATCGACAATCTTCACGGGCTCACCCATGTCCAGAACATAGACCTCCCCATTGGCCGCCAGAGCCGCAGCCTGCAGGACCAGCTGCGCGGCCTCGGGAATGGTCATGAAGTAACGGGTGATCTCAGGGTGGGTCACAGTCAGCGGCACGCCTTTGGCAAGCTGCTCCTTGAATTTCGGAATCACGCTTCCGCTTGAGCCAAGCACATTGCCAAAGCGCACCGCCATCAGCTTCGTGCGGCCACCACGAGCTGCGAGAGTGGACAGCACCATCTCTGCGGCCCGCTTGCTGGCGCCCATCACATTGGTCGGGTTGACCGCCTTGTCAGTCGATATCAGGACGAAACGCTCAGCCTCTACCTCCATGGCCGCGAGTGCCGCGCGGTAGGTGCCCAGCACGTTGTTGCGCAGACATCCCCAAGCGTTCTCGTCTTCCATCAAAGGCACATGCTTGTAGGCTGCCGCGTGGAAGACGATCTGTGGCCGGTACCTGTCGAAGGTGAAGCGCAGGTGTGCGAGGTCTCTCACGTCTCCGATCAGCTTCACCAAGGGAATGTGAGGAAACTGGCTGCTCAGCTGCTGCTCGATGCGATAGAGCGCAAACTCACTCAATTCGTACAGCAGGATCCTTGCCGGTCCGTAGCGGGCAACCTGACGGCAGAGTTCCGATCCGATCGATCCTCCGGCTCCGGTGATCAGCACTGCCTTGCCGCCAATGCACACACCGATGCCCCCCTCATCGAGCGCGACGGGTTCACGTCCAAGCAAATCGTCTGGCTCGATATCCCGCACCTGATTGACCGAGCGTCCCGCCAACAGTTCCTGGCTGCTCGGCACGGTCAGCACCGCCAACCCTGTGCTACCCGCCATGTCAAGCGCACGGCGGCGCTGCTGCGTCGTCGCCGCCGGCATGGCCACGATGATGTGGGTAATGCCGTGCAGGTCTGCCTGACGCTTCGCATCGTTCAACGTGCCGATCACAGGCACCCCGGCGACACGGGCGCCTCGCTTCTCCGGTGCGTCATCCAGATAGCCGACGACCACCCAGCCCTGCTGATGCTGGATTCCAGCCACCAGGAGTCGTCCGGCATCGCCCGCCCCCATCACCAACGCACGACGCTGCTCCTGGGCTCTGCCACTGATCCGACTGCGCATGTGTTCGTACAACATCCGGTAGCCCATGCGCATCATGGCCAGCGTCATGAGAGTGAACACCGGATGCAACGCCAGCACTGCGCGGGGTACTTTGGTGAGTTGCGCCATCAGCACGCAAACCGCCACGAGCAGGCCCGCACCGAGGCAAACTGCAGCCAGTCGCTTGACCTCGCC
>Ga0075370_10000207_pt1 | contig 20820 bp, 18 predicted proteins | sample EndMethybrTD3035_FD_71398 | JGI IMG/M metagenome (GOLD analysis project Ga0075370, IMG submission 71398) | Populus endosphere microbial communities from Tennessee, USA - Endosphere MetaG P. TD hybrid TD303-5 | ecosystem: Host-associated > Plants > Roots > Endosphere | place: USA: Tennessee... | reverse complement strand
CCGCCAACACCGAATCCCCGTCGCGCACCGCATCACCGAGCCGCTTGAGCACCACCACCCCACAACCCTCACCCCGCACAAACCCATCAGCGCCGGCATCGAAGGCGTGGCAACCGCCCGTTGGCGACATCGCCTTCGCGTCATCGAAGCTCCGGGTCACGACCGGCGACAGCAGCAGATTCACCCCTGCGGCAAGGGCAAGGTCGCATTCCGCCGTGCGCAGACTCTGACATGCCAGGTGGATCGCCACGAGCGATGACGAACACGCCGTGTCGACCGCGACCGAAGGCCCGCGCAGGTCAAGGACATACGACAGACGATTGGCGATGATGCTCAGCGCACCCCCGGTCCCGGTCCACGCGTCAACTTGACTCAGATCCTTCGACGCGAGGTAGCCGTACTCGCTAAGACATGCTCCCGCGAAAACGCCTGTCGGTGAACGGCGTAGCGAGGTGGCGGGAATTCCGGCGTGCTCCAGTGCCTCCCAAGCGACCTCAAGCAGGAGTCGCTGTTGCGGGTCCATCTTGGCTGCCTCGCTCGGCGAGATCTCGAAGAACTCGGCGTCGAAGGCGTCGATATCGGACAGAAAAGAGCCCCACCGCGACGTGCTGCTCAATATCGCCGCGGTTTCGGGCGAACCATCGTCGAACTGCGACCATCGATCGGCAGGGATCTGACCGATCGCGCTGCGGCCCTGACACAGGAACTGCCACAATGCTTCTGGCCCATCGATGCCGCCCGGAAAACGGCAACCGATCCCGACAACCGCGATCGGCTCGTTCGCCGCAGCCGGGGCGATGTGAGGTTCTGCATTGCGCACAGATTCGCCGGCCGGGGCCATCAGGTGGCCCGACAGGGCATTGATCGTCGGATACTCCCAGAAATCAAGCGGAGAAACCGGGCGGCCGAGCAGTTCTGACATTTCTCCGGCCAGCGCAACAGCGTCGCGCGAACTCAGCCCGAGATCGCTCAGGGCGCTCTCCGCGTCGACTTCGTCGGCGTCACAACCGACAACAGCCACGAAATAGTCGACCAACCAAGCTCGAAGTTGCGCCTCGTCACGCATCTGAACCGTCATGTCGCAACGTCCGAGCGAGCGAACTGGTCAGCGAGGTAACGCTCGACGCAAGCCGACCGCCGAACCTTGCCGCTGCTCGTGATCGGAATCGAACCAGGCTGTACCACCACCAGGTCCGCCACCCGCAAGCCGTGGGCTGCCGATACTTTCGACGAAACGTCGCGTTTCACCGCGCGGTACGTGGGCTCCTCGTCCGCAACCGGCCTGCGCTTGAGTTCGGCAATGACGACAAGCTTCTCGGTCTGCACGTTCGGCACGGCGATCGCGGCGACACGCCCGCCGGTGATCTCCTGGACGGTGGCCTCGATGTCATCGGGATAGTGGTTGCGCCCGTCGACGATCACCAAATCTTTCAAGCGGCCCATTATGAACAGCTCGCCGACTGACAACGCGCCCAGATCTCCGGTCCGCAGCCACGGCCCTTCCGGTGTGCCCGTCGATGGGTTGACGAGTCGGGCACCGAATGTCTGCTCCGTCTCCTGAGGCTTACGCCAATACCCCATGGCGACGTTGTCGCCGTGCACCCAGATCTCGCCGATGACGCCGGCCGGACATTCCCTGCGAGTATCGGGATCGGCGATCCGCACCGTGCACGCGCGGGGCACACCATGACTGATGAGCTCGGTGGTGTTGACGGCTTCGGTCACGGAGGGTGTCGCCCGCCCCGCCGACAACTGTTCGTAGTCGAAGTGGACCGCTTTGGGAGGCGCGCCGTCCGCGGGTGTCGCGACGTACAACGTCGCCTCGGCGAGGCCATAGGACGGCCTGATCGCTGTCCGCTTGAGGTTGAACCGCTCGAAACGGTCGGCGAATCGGTTGACGGTTTCGATGTGCACTCGCTCGCTGCCGCTGATGATGCCGAGTACATTCCCCAGATCACGGCCGGCCATGTCGTCGTCGGCGGTGCGCCGCACCGCGAGTTCGAAGGCGAAGTTCGGTGCTGCCGACAGCGCGGGATACTCGGCCCCCAGAAGTTGCATCCAACAGGCCGGCCGGCGCAGGAACGACATCGGGCTCAGGAGAACTGCGCTGCGCCCGGCAATAATCGGGGCAAGGATTCCGAGAATCAAACCCATGTCGTGAAAGAACGGCAGCCACGAAACTACCCGCCCCGACGGAACCTTTTCGGGGTCGCCGCCGAAGTAGTCGTGCAGCGCCTGGCGGACGTTGATGACGACATTTTGGTGGGAGACCATGACGCCGGTCGGCGTCCGGGTCGAACCCGACGTGTATTGCAAATATGCGGGTCCTGAATTCGGCTGATCGTTCGAGTCAAAACTGCGGGGAGAGTTCGATTCGAGCCCATCGATTTCGATTACGAATGGTGCGGGTTGACCAGCGCGAGGTTGCGCATATTTTGCGACATCGTCGGCTGCGCCCGATGTCGTCAGAAGAACAACCGGCTGAGCATCTCGGACGGCCGCAGAAACACGCTCGTCGTGAATTCCGAATTGCGGTACCGAAAGTGGTACTGCAACGAAGCCAGCCTCCAGCGCTCCTAGAAATGCGGAGATGTAATGAAGGCCTTGGGGCACCAATATCGCCACGCGGTCGCCTGGCGCACCACACAACCGCAGCTCGCCAGCAATGACCTGTGCGCGGCTGTAAACCTGCGACCAGGTCACGTTCTCCGCACTTCCGGTCACATCCTCCGCGCTGTCGACGAACGTGAACGCCAGCGAATCGGGCTGTTGCTCGGCACGCGCCTTCAGCAGCGCGGGAAGGGTGTCCGTCATCGGCACCGCGGCACCACGTCGACCCTTGTCGGCCGAGTCCATCGCTTGCCGCCCGCGCCGCGTCGCGTCAGGTGCATCCGTGTCACCAACGGCGTGCCTGCACCCCCCGACGGCACCGCCGCTACCGCCCCCGCCAGAAACGAACCGCTCTGTGGTGTCAGGACCGCCAAAGTCCTGGTCATCTGCATAAACTACACCGCCCTGACGTAGTCGTCAGGGTAATGACGCATCGTGGGAAGCCGTCTCCGGGCGCGACTACTCGAGATTACAAAACTGCGAAATCCTGTTCTCGATGTCGTGCACAAGCTCCGCCAGATTGTCGTTGATGTAGTGATGCCCGCCGGGAAATATCCGGACCGCGAAATCTGAAGTAGTGTGCTCGGCCCATGCAAGGACATTCTCGCGATTCACAATGGTGTCGCTGTCCCCCGAAAACGCGTAGACGGGACAGGAAACTGTGGTCCCGGGTTGACACTCATAGTCAGCAATGGCCTTGAGGCTACGTATCGTCGGCAACACCGTCGCGGCGAACTTCTCGCTACCGACAAATTCCGGATCTAAGCCCGTCATGACACTCACGGTGTCCAATAGTTCGTGATCATCGCCCGACAGCTGATCGAACTGCATACGGCTAGGCGCCGCGCTGGCTGACACGAATAAGGCCGCTATCGGAGTCCCCGCGGATTCAAATCTCCGGGCGACCTCGAAGGCAAATAGCGCTCCCATACTGTGGGCGAAGAATACGGTGGCACCTGGCGACTCATCCGCGGCCAGCACCGCATAAATATCATCTGACAACGTAGAAATGCTGGCCATGACCGGTAAATGATCTCGCCCCCGTCGATGCGGATATTGGACTGCGATTCGTTTGATGCCACCAGAAAATGCCCGCGCAAAAGGAATGTAGAAATCGACGGACGCGCCCGCATGCGGGAAGATGTACAGCTTCGGCGGCCCGTTCCGTCCTCCGTGCGGAGGTTGGTGCAGCCCACTCATGGCGTCACCCGCCAACCCGCAAGACGGCGTCCGGCTCGACGACCCAAGATCCCTGGCGAAGGACACCTGCAACCTCGAGGTCCACGTCCAGCACCACCAGATCGGCGGAACCGCCGGGAGCGAGCCCCACGACGGGAAGCCCAAGCGCTCGTGCCGGATTGGTCGAGGTCTGGCGCGCTGCAGCCACCAGAGCCTCGTCCCGCGGAATCTTGCTCTGGCTCACCGCGAATCGGAACTGGTGGTCCATGGTCGCGGTGCTGCCCGCGATGGTCTGCGTGCCCGCCACACGCGCCACCCGGTTCACGACGTCCACCGCCAGCGGGCCCAGCTGATAGGTACCGTCGCTCATCCCCGCCGCCGAGATCGCGTCGGTGATCAACGACACCCGATCGGGTCCCGCACTGCGCGAAACATGGCGGTAGAGCGCCGGATCGACGTGCACGCCGTCGGTGATCAGTTCGACTGTCACGCGCGAGTCTTCCAACAGCGCGATAACCGGGCCGGGCTCGCGGGTGTTGATCGGGCGCATCGCGTTGAACAGGTGCGTGGCCACCGTCGCGCCCGCCTCGATCGCCGCGCGGGTCTGTTCGTACGACGCTTCGGTGTGCCCGACCGCGGCGACCACGCCCGCGTCGACGATCTGCTCGATCGCCGCGAGTGCCCCATCACGTTCCGGCGCGATCGTGATCATGCGGATGGTCCCCGCGGCCGCTTCCAGCAGGCGGTCGATCTCGCCGGGGTCTGGGTCGCGCATCAGGGCGGGCTGATGTGCCCCGCACCGCACCGTCGACAGCCAAGGACCTTCGAGATGGATCCCGTCGATCACACCGTCGCGGACGTCACGAGCCAATCCTGTTACCTGATATAGCAATTCATCGGGGTCCGCGGTGACCAGCGAGGCGACCACCGAGGTGGTGCCGTACCTGCGGTGGAAGTCGACGGCCGTTGTCGTGTCGGAACGCACGGCCGCGGAGAAGTTGGTCCCTCCCCCACCGTGTACGTGCGTGTCGACGAAACCCGGTACCACCGTCACGGCGCCCAGCTCGCGATCCGCCGGACGCGGTGGGATACCGGACCCGACTGCGTCGACACGGTCTCCGGATACGTCAATCCAGCCAGGCCGCAACAGCTCTCGGCCTGTCAGCAGGGTCTCCGCGGTAAGCAGCACTCAGATGCCCTGCCATTCCGGTTTCGAGCGGTAGGTCTCGCGGTAATAGTCGACGAGCTGGAGTCGTTGCGCCGCCGCCCCGTCCAGCAGCACCGTGACATGCGGGTGGAGCTGCAATATCGTCGCGGGCCACATCGCGCTGACCGGGCCCTCGACAAGCTGGTGGACGGCTTCCGCTTTCTGCCGGCCCGTCGCCACCAGGATCAGGTGCCTGGCCTCCAATATGGTCGCCAGCCCCTGCGTCAAGCAGTGCGTCGGCACCGCGTCGATGTCACCGCCGAAGAAGCGAGCGTTGTCCAACCGGGTCTGTCTGGTCAGCGTCTTGATGCGGGTCCGTGACCCCAACGAGGAACCGGGTTCGTTGAACGCGATGTGCCCATCGGTGCCAATGCCGAGAATCTGCAGATCGACACCTCCGGCGTCACGGATCGCGGCCTCGTACGCCCCGCACGCGTCCGGGATGTCGGGGGCGAGCCCATCAGGCCCGTGAACAGCGCCGGGAGCGAAGTCGACCTTGGAGACGAACACCTCGTCGATGACGTTGCGGTATCGCTGCGGGTGGTCGGCGGGCAGGCCGACGTACTCGTCGAGGGTGAAGCCGCGTGCCAGACGGAAGGAGACTTGGCCGCGGTCGTTACGCCGCGCGAGTTCGTTGTAGATCGCCAGCGGCGACGATCCGGTAGCCAGCCCTAGCACCGCGGTCGGGTTGCGATCGAGAAGCGCGGTCACCGCGTCTGCAGCGACACCGCCGATCTCGTTGGCGTCCTGCAGGATGATGACTTCCATCTATTTGTTCGCGATGAACAGTTTCGCCCCGGAAAGAATCTGCGCGCCTTCCAGAACTGCTTCGGACGGAACGATGTTTCCCGGTTCGCGTTCGTCCATCACCACGACGGGAACGACGGGGTTGAGCCCCTTGGCCACGACCGAGGGGACGTCATAGCTGATCACCACCTGACCGGCGGTGACGTCATCGCCCTCGCTCAGGTGCATGGTGAAACCGTCGCCCTTCAGTTGAACGGTGTCCAGGCCCAGGTGGACCAGCACGCCGACGTTGTCCGGCGTCATGACGACGTAGGCGTGCGGCATCAGCTTCAGCAGTTTCCCGCTGACCGGGGCGACGGCTTCGATCACCTCGTGCGGCGGGTCGACGGCGGCGCCATGACCCACCATGCCCGCCGAGAACACCGGATCGGGGACATCGGTGAGCGGAAGCGCACGACCGCCGACCGGCGCGATGACCTGTGTCATACCCACGTCGAGACTCCTTCTGCTCGTGCGCACCAACAATACGAGCGCGCCGGAAAGAGAGGCTGGACTTCGGCGTTTCCTTTAGGCTTCCGCTGAGCTTCGACAGCTCGGTCGGCTATAGCGAGGAGGTCACCTTCAGTGAGTGACACAGCGAAACCTGCTGAAGCACAAACAAAGTCAGGAATGAGATTCCCGGGGTTCGCGCAGTTGCAGCGACTGGGCAAGAGCCTCATGCTGCCGATCGCGGTCCTTCCCGCGGCGGGCATTCTGCTTCGGCTCGGCCAGCCCGACCTGTTGGGCAAGATCGAGACCCCCGTCATCGGTGACTTTTTCAAGGCGATGAGCGCGGCGGGCGATGCGCTGTTCAGCAACTTGGGCCTGCTGTTCGCGGTGGGTGTGGCGATCGGTTTCGCCAGGAAAGCGGACGGTTCGACCGCACTGTCGGCGGTCGTCGGCTATCTGGTGATGGAGGCAGTCTTCAAGACCATGTCGCCGATCGTGCTGGCCGGCGAACTCGACAAGGCCGGTGAGCAGGCCCAGATCAATTACAGCGTGTTCGCCGGCATCGTGATCGGTCTGGTGACGGCATGGCTGTTCGACCGCTACCACACCATCCAGTTGCCGTCCTACCTCGGCTTCTTCGGTGGCAGGCGGTTCGTGCCGATCGCGGTGTCGCTGGCCAGCTTGGTCATTGCGTTTGCGATGAGCTACTTCTATCCGATCTTCGACGCCGGCCTGACCGGTCTCGGGGAGTTCATCGGTGGCGCGGGAGCACTAGGCGCGTTTGTCTACGGCTTCGCCAACCGCATGCTGATCCCCTTGGGCCTGCACCACATCCCGAACTCGTACGTATGGTTCCTCTACGGCGACTATCAGCCGCCCGGCGGCGAGGCCGTCACCGGCGACATCCCCCGCTTCACCGCAGGCGACCCGACCGGAGGCGCCTACACCGCGGGCTTCTACCCCATCCTGATGTTCGGACTGGTCGGGGCCGCGCTGGCGATGATCCATGTGGCGAACAAGAAGCAGCGCAAGGTCGCGGTCGGGATCCTTGGCGCAGCCGCCCTGACCGCGTTCCTCACCGGAATCACCGAACCGCTCGAATTCGCCTTCATGTTCGTGGCCTTCCCGCTGTACATCCTTCACGCGGTGCTCACGGGACTCTCCCTCGCGATCGCCTACCTTCTCGACATCCACTTGGGCTTCTCATTCTCGGCGGGGCTCATCGACCTGCTTCTGTTCAGTACCGCGCCAGCGGCAAAGAACATCCCGTTGCTGATCGGTATGGGGTTGGTCTTCTTCGTCGTCTACTACCTGCTGTTCCGTTTCGTGATCATCAAGTGGAACCTGCGCACGCCTGGGCGCGAACCCGAGAGCGAGTTCGACGCGGAGGAGCAGGCCAACCTCGGCGAGGGCAACGATTCGGCGACCGCTGTGTCAGCCGATGGCGGGACCGCCACGCTCACCGCGCCCACGCGGACGGACAGCAAGGCCGAACAGGTCATCGCGGCGTTCGGCGGCCGGGAGAACCTCGTCAACGTCGATGCCTGCATCACCCGCCTGCGCGTAGCGGTGGCTGATAAGGACAAAGTTGACCAGGCCCGCCTGAAGAGCCTCGGCGCCGCGGGGGTAATCGAGGTCGGCAACAGTGTTCAGGCGGTGTTCGGGACGGACGCCGAGGCGTTGAAGAGCGACATCAACGAGATCCTCTAGCACCGTACTTGTCGATCAGCCGCTGCTTGTACAGCTTCCCGGCGTCCGTGCGCGGCAGGTGAGCCTCGAACGAGATAGACCGGGGACACTTGTAGTGGGCCAGCCGATCTCGCAGCCAAGTGATCAGGTCATCGGCCAGAGCATCGTCCGCGCGAGCGGGGTCGGCCAGTTGGACGACGGCCTTGACGGATTGACCCATCAGGTCATCCGGTAGTCCGAACACCGCCGCATCGATGACGAGTGGGTGGCTGATCAACATGTTCTCCGCTTCCTGCGGATAGATGTTGACGCCGCCAGAGATGATCATGTGGTTGCGGCGGTCGGTGAGAAAGAGATAGCCGTCGGTGTCGACGTAACCGATGTCGCCGACCGTGACCCAGCCCTGAGGACTGCGCGCATCCGCCGTTTTGATGGCATCGTTGAGGTACTCAAACGGATAGCCACCCTCGTAATAGATTTCGCCGATCTCACCGGCCGGCAGCTCGTGCCCATCCGCGTCGAGGATGTGCGGCACCCCCAGCATCGGCTTGCCGACCGAGCCCGGTCGCTCGAGCCATTCCTCGGCGCGAATGAAGGAGATGCCCGCGCCCTCCGAAGAGCCGTAGTACTCGTCGACGATCGGGCCCCACCAGTCGATCATCTGCCGCTTGATCTCGGGTGGACAAGGTGCGGCCGCGTGAACGACTCGCTGCAGGGTCGACAGATCGTAGCGCCGTCGTATCTCCTCGGGCAGGCGCAACATCCGCACGAACATCGACGGCACGAATTGTGCGTGTGTAACGCCGTACCGCTCAATGCTTTCCAATGCCTGCTCGGCATCGAACCGCTCCATGACCAGCGTGGTTGCCCCCACTGCCTGGGCGGCCATCGTCCACATCGCGGGCGCTGTGTGGTAGATCGGGGCCGGGCTGAGGTACACCGAACCCTCGTTCACGCCAAGAGCTTCGAATACCGGCGTCGACAAGTTCGGGCGCGCGAAGCTCAGCGGACGCCGAATTCCCTTGGGACGCCCCGTGCTGCCCGCCGAATACTGCAACAGCAGACCGTCGGACTCGTCGGCTATCGGCGTTGCCGCGTCGGCGGCGACACAATCGGGGTAGCGCTGCCACCCGTCGAGATCGTCGTCGGCGAGTACGGCACCGGCGAGCGTCTCAACCGAGAGCTGCTCGCAGACGGGCCGCAGCGCACGTGAGGAGATGACGGCCTTGGCTCCGCTGTCGGTCACGATGTACGCGGCCTCCGAGGCGTTGAGATGCGTGTTGATCAACGTGTAGTAGAGCCCACTGCGCCTGGCCGCCCACATCGCGGCGTGGATGTGCTCGTTGTTTTCCATCAGAACCGCGATCGTGTCCCCGGGCATCACATCGACACGGCGTAGGAAGTGAGCCAGCCGATTGGCGCGTGCTTCCAGATCGGCGAATGTCACCACTGTTCCTGACGGATGAAGCACCACAGCAGCTTTCGTCGATCCAGCATGATCGCGAAGCTGCATGAGTTTCGACCTGTCAGCGCGTGGCGTCGCGGAACGCCGCGACGAGCGAGGACATGATGTCCAGCGCCTGATCGGGATTCGCCGTCAGCGATGCCGGGAACCGGACATCGGTGACACCGGCCTCGACGAGCGCGGGAACGGCCGCGGCCGATGCCGCGTAGTCGATCGAACCGTCATCGCCCTTCACCACGCGCGCGACGCCTTGAACCTGCAGACCAGTGGGATCGCCACCGTGGTCACGCACCTTGTCTTTCATCGCCGCGATGGCGCCCGGGATGTCCGAATACGCCGAACCCCATGGGATCCAGCCACTTCCGAAGCGTGCAATCCGGCGCGCAACCGCGTTGTTGACGGTACCGCTGATCCACAGTGGAACGCCGCCGGGCTGCACCGGCTTTGGCATCTGGTGAATGCCGTCGAACGACAATTCCTCCGACGAATAGGACGCCCGCTGCTGTGTCCACAACAATTGACACACCTCGAGCGTGTGGTCGAGAAGACGGCCGCGGTCTTTGAATGACAAACCCGCGGCTTCGTACTCCTCGCGCTGCCAACCGACGCCAACCCCCAGGTCCACCCGGCCTTCAGATAACACATCCAGGGTGGCGAGTTGCTTGGCCAGGACCGCGGGGCGCCGCAACGCGGCCAGCAGGATCGCGGTGCCGAGCCTGATGCGGGTCGTCGTGGCCGCGATCGCGGTCAGCACGATCAGCGGTTCGAGCCACGCGCCGTCGGGCCCAGTCGGCTGGCGCCCGCCGGCCTGGCCGCCGATCGACGGATCCGAATAGGCCTCCAGGTTCTCGCCGAACACGAGGTGGTCGGACACCACGAGCCGGTCGACTCCGGCCTCGTCCATCGCGCGGGCCAGGTCCAGCGTCGCCCGCCAGTCGTGCTGCGGACCGTCGGTGTACGTCGTCAAATACAACGAGAGTTCGGGTTTGCGTGTCGTCATACCTTCTCCGATGACCATGGTCTATCCCACTGGTCTATCACCGCTGCCACCGACAATGGTTTTCGGCGCACCGGTCGATGCCGCCCCGCGGGCCAACCGGCCGTGACGAGGGCGGCGATCACCCAGTCGTCGGGGATGCCGATCAGAGCTCGCAGTTCGGCGTCGCACATTCCGTGCCACAGCGTGATCGCCGCACCCAGACCCTGTGCGCGCGCCGCGAGCAGGAAGTTCTGCACCGCAGGGAAGATCGAGCCGCCCTGCTGAAGTTTCGAAGCGCCGGCCTGCGGCTGTACGCAGAACAACACGAGGACAGGCGCGGCACCGCCGACGCGCATGTGTTCTTCCATCGTCCTGAGAATGCGGGACTTGGGATCGTCGACGCCGTCGGAGTCCGGCAGCCGGTAGAAATCCTTCATCGCATCCCAGGTCTGGTGCGCCGCGTTGGTGATGAGATCGCGCACCTCGGCCGAACGCAGCACCACGAAGCGCCAGGGCTGCTGATTACCACCTGAGGGTGCCCACGTTGCTGCCTGCAGACATCTGTCTAGCGTCTCGTCGTCAACGGGCTCATCGCGGTACCGTCGGACGGCGGTGGCGGTGCTCATCACCGTCCACAGATCGTTCGATATCGGCGGCGCCTCGGTCATGTCGGCATCGTAGAGGGCAGCACACCTCGCCACGTACCACCGCGCACAGGGCCCGTGACCAGCGGCAGATCGAGAGTCGACAACATGCCCGGAGGTGCAGCGATGACCGCGGGGATGGCGTTGATCTCGCGCATGACAGTGGCATACGTCAAGCCGCGCATGTTGTTTCCCCGCCCATGCATCTCGATGTCCACGGTGTACGTCGGTAGTCCGTCGACGATCACCCGGTACCCGCCATGCGGCGACGGATGCCGCGGCCAGTCCGGAGCCGAGCCTTCGCCCATGCGGGTGATGTGCTCGAGGACCACGCGTTCCTCGCCGTCAACGATGCCGGCGAGTTTGAATCGCATTCCTCCCATGGTTCCCGGCTCGATCGGTCCAGATGCGACCTCGTAACGCTCTGTGGCCAACCATTTCTCGATCGTCGTCTCGACGCGATCCAGCGGCAGGCCGACGCCGTCGGCAACCAGGTGGACGGTCGGCGCCCACAGCGCGGCGAGGCGTTGGGGATCGAAGAGTGGAGCCGGGTGTTCGGGGGGATGCGAGAAGCCCATGAAGTCGAACATGATGTGGGGCTGGTTGATCGGACCGTAGTCGAGTATCTCGAGCATGGTGATCTTGTCGACCTGGCTCGACATTCCTGTCATCGTCAACGCGATGAGGTCGTTGGCCCACCCCGGATCGACGCCGCTGTTGAAGAAGCTGGTGCCGCCTTCGGCACACGCACCCGCGATGAGTTCGCGGGTTTCGGCGTCGGCGGCCGGCGGGTAGCACATCGGCACCAGCGAGGTGCAGACGACGTTTTTGCCTGCCCGCAGACAGCGGGCGATGTCCTCCGCCGCTTCGCGATAGCGGTAATCACCGGACGCGAAATAGGCGACCACGTCGGCGTCGGTCGACAACGCGGCCTCGATGTCCCGCGTCGCGATGACGCCTGTCGCAGGCATCCCGCACAGATCGCCGGCATCTTTGCCGTCCTTGGCTTCGGCGTACACGACAACTCCGGTGAGTTCCAGCCCCGGATGCGCGATGAGCGCACGCAACGCACCGACGCCGACTTGTCCGGGTCCCCACAGGATCACCCGCGGCCTGGGTTGACGTACGGTCATGTGCACCCTTCCCGACTGTGCTGTCCGAGCTGTGAGAACATATCTTCTCATATTTCGGTAACACCATTACCGTACTGCAGAACCTGGAGGAACCCGGTGAGCGATTACAGATTCCTGAAGTGGGAGACCTTCGACGACGGCATGATCGTGCGCATCTCGTTGAACCGGCCCGACCAGCGAAATGCCCAGAACCGCGGAATGCTCGTCGAGCTCGACGAGGCTTTCGGCCGCGCTGAAGCCGACGACAACGTGCGTGTGGTCATCCTCGCCGGCGAGGGCAAGATGTTCTCGTCCGGCCATGACATCGGCTCGAAGCAGGCCAGCGCGGAGTTTCGGCCAGGCCCCGATCAGCACCCGACAGCGGCGATCAACGGAGGGACCCGGGAGGGCGCCGAGAAGATCATGCTGCAGGAGTGGCACTACTTCTTCCAGAACACGTTGCGCTGGCGCAACCTCCGCAAGATCACGATCGCGCAGGTCCATGGAGACGTGTTCTCGGCGGGCCTCATGCTGATGTGGGCCTGCGACCTGATCGTCGGCAGCGAAGAGGTGCGCTTCGCCGATGTCGTCGGCACCCGACTCGGCATGTGCGGCATGGAGTACTTCGGCCACCCGTGGGAGTTCGGACCGCGGAAAGCCAAGGAGCTCATGCTCACCGGCGACGCCATCGACATCCACGAGGCGCACCGGCTCGGCATGGTGAGCAAGGTCTTCAAGCGCGACGAATTGGCTGACCGCACACTGGATATGGCCCGTCGTATCGGTGAAGTCCCCACTATGGCCGCGCTGTTGATCAAGGAATCGGTCAACCAGACCGTCGACAACATGGGCTTCTACAACTCACTGCAATCGTGCTTTACGCTGCACCAGCTCAACCACTCGCACTGGGTGGGCGTCCGAGATGACAGACGGGCCGTGGCCGGCCCGGAGAACGGTGTACCCGACTGGCGAACCGCGCCCCCGATCGTCCTATCGGTCAAGGACCAAGTCAGAGTGGAGTCATGACGCCACGCCCAATGCAGGTGACCATCCCCGATCACCTGTTCGCGCAGCTGCCGTTCTTCGATGTCGTCGACTCCGATGACACCGTGGTCGTCGACCTGGAGAACCGGGCGGACCTGGTGAACATTCGCGGTGCACTACAGGGCGGATTGGTCGCCACGCTCATCGACGTGGCCGGGGGCAGGCTCGCGGTCAAGTACACGGGCGGAGGCGCGGGCGCGAGCACTGCCGACATGACGATCCACTTCCTGGCTCCCATCATGGAAGGTCCCGCACGCGCCACCGCCACCTTGGTACGCGCGGGTAAGCGCACCATCGTGGTCGCGGTGGACGTGACGGACGTCGGCGGTGATCGGTTGGCAGCACGCGCGACGCTGAGCTTCGCTGTCCTGACCCCCAGGCAGCCGGTTCAGCCGGCGACCGGTCCGTAGCGCGCATCCGCAACACGGTCGAGTGCCACCGCCGGCTCGCCGTACACCATGGCCCAGCCCCTGGCCCGCCGGTAGTACAGCTGGATGTCGCCCTCCATTCCGAACCCGTAGCCACCGTGGATGTGCAGACTGCGATTCGTTGCGTCACGGGCGGTCTCGTACGCGAAAGCGAACGCCATCGCGGCCAGCTCGCTCACGCGCTCGGGTTCGTCGGTGAACGCGCAGGCCGCCTTCAGTGCGAGCAGCCGCGCTCCATCCGCTGCCGTGGCACTGTCGGCAAGCGGGTGGGATACGGCTTGGAAGGTTCCGATCGCGGTGCCGAACGCGTGGCGCTGCTTGGCGTATTCCACACCGATTTCGACGGCTTTCTTCGCGACGCCCGCGAGCGCAGCAGCGGTCAATGCCAGCCACAGATCGAGGGCATCTGAGAACAGTCGATGCGCGGCTGACCCCTCCGCGAGTACCGCGACGTCCTCGATGGTGATGTCGGCAAGAGGCAGCGAGCCGAGATTCTCGACAGGACATCGGTTCTCCGTGATCGGCACCCCAACAATCCGCCCATCGACGAACGTCACCACCTCGTCCGCAACCGCTCCAGCCGGTACCAACCGGAGCACACGGTCGTCGCCCGCACGAGGGGCGAAGGTGATCAGCTTGTCGCCTGCGAGCGCTTCACCCAATAGCTCGCCGCCTGCCGCACCGCATCCCGCGAGCAACCGCGCGCCGACCTGGCTCTCGATGACCGGAGCGGAAGCCACCGCCCGGCCGGCCTGTTCGGCGATCAACGCCAGTTCGACCTCAGCGGCGCCCCAGCCGCCCGCAGCTTCGTCGACCGCCATCTCGACGATTCCCGTGTCCAGCAGCGCCTTCCACAGCTTGGGGTCGAAACCAGATGGTTCCGCAGCCCGTACGCGCTCGGAGGTCGACTCCCGTGCGTAGATCGCGGCGAACGAGTCGACGAGCTGTCGTTGTTCGCTGGTGAGGGTGAGGTCCACCTGGTCAGTCCCATCACATGCGGATATGGTTACTCTCAAAACTGAGAGTAACATTACCGCCTGCGGTGCCGTGGGCCTGCCCGCGACAGATTGGTTTCACGCCATGGACTTTCGACTGGACGGCGACGCGGAGACTTTTCGCGACGAGCTACGCGCTTTTCTCCGTGAGGTATTGACACCGGAGTTGGAAGAGCGGATTTACCGCAGCGGTGTCGCGCACGATGGCGACTTCGCCAGCAAGCTCGTCGAACAGGGCTACTTCGCGCCGACCTGGCCTACCGAGTATGGCGGGCAGAACCGAGGCGCCTGGGACGAACAGGTTCTCAAAGAGGAACTGATGCGCGCCGACGCGCCCGTGTACCTGTCGGAGACCACCCGCATGGTCGCTTCGATCATCCGGGAAGTCGGGACCCCTGTGATGCGTGATCGCATCCTCACCGGTGCGATGAACGGCGACATCACCATTGCCCTTGGGTTCACCGAACCGGAGTGCGGCTCCGACGTCGCCGCCGCGAGCACGAAAGCCGTGCGTGGCGGTGATGATTGGGTCATCAACGGCTCCAAGATGTTCACCACAAACGGACACATCGCCGACTACGTGTTCCTGCTGGCGCGGACCAGCCCCGACAAGCCGAAACATCAGGGGCTCACCATGTTCCTCGTGCCGCTCGATACCGACGGATTCGAGGCCCAGGCGGTATGGACGCTTTCCGGCGAACGCACCAACATCACCTTCTACACCGACGTGCGCATCGGCGACGAGTGGCGAATCGGCGACGTCGACGCGGGGTGGCAGGTCCTGGGGCTGTCATTGCAGGACGAGCACGCGTCCGGCTGGGGCCCGCACATCGCGCGGCTACTGCATCACGCCGAACACTGGGCCCAGTCCACCAACGCAGACGACGGGTCGCCACAGATCACCAAGGGCGACGTTCGCCGACGTATTGCCCGGATCGCCATGGAGAACGAGGTGTCGCTGCTTCTTCAGCGTCGATGCGTCTGGATGGCCGAGGAGGGTCGACTCCCGGTCGCCGAGGGGCCAATGTCGAAGGTCTTCAGTACCGAGGCACTGGCCCGTGCCGCCCAGGACGTCGTCGAGATGGTGGGCCCCGATGGTATGCGCAGCTACTTTGAGCCGACCGCGCCCGAGCAGGGTCGCTTCGAGCACCTGATGCGGTTCTCGTTGGGCACCACCATCTATGCGGGCACGAGCGAGGTGCAGCGCACCATCATTGCCCAACGCGGGCTCGGCCTACCCCGTTAGTTTGCGCGGCTTCCGCGCGGCCGCCTTTTTAGGTGCCGCCTTTGTAGCCGTCGACCTCGGCTTCGCGGCCGCCGGCGGCGTGAGTGCCTGCAGGCACCATGCCCACAGCTGATCCTCGGTGAGTTCAGCACCCTTGACGCCCAGATGGAACACACCGATCTGCGCGAGCGCGATCAGTGTCGAGTTCAGCAGCGTCGTCAACTGCGCTGGCGTCAAGTCCTTTCGAACCAGACCGGCGCGCGAACACGAAGTGAGGATCTTTGTCAGCAGCTTCTGGTGCGGCTCCCAGATCTTGGCGAAATCCGCCGGCCGCTCGATCTCCAAACTGAGGTTGTAGATCGTCATGACGCGACCACCGATCGCCTCGGAAGACTCGGCGCGGGACAGAAAGCCGCGGCAGAACGCCTCCAACTGCTCCATCGGGCCGTCGGCTGCGGCGACCTCATGACGGATGGCTTCGATGAACTGACTGGTGGCGTTCTCGTAGAGCGCCAACAACAGCTCTTCCTTGCCCGCGAAGTGCTGATAGAACGCGCGCAGGCTCAGGTTCGACCGGTCGATCAGCGTCTGAATCGTGAAGTCGGCCTTCCCCGACTCCTCGACCAGCTCCAGAGCCGCGGCCAGAAACCGCGAACTCCGCGCGAGTGCGCGGGCCCTTGCCTGGCTGAGCCGCCGCTCGATCGTGCGCTCCTGCCAACTGGTGGGCAGTTCGAGCTCAGTGTCTACGAGTTCGAGTCCGGCTTCCGGATCCCGGCCGGCACGTTTCTTGGCAGTCATAATGCTTCGAGAATACGCGTTCCCCACTCATATCGGCGGACCTACCTACGCGTGTACGTTGACCGAACGCGCGGGGGTGGGGCCATGCGCTACCCTGGAAACGGTCATTCTCGCTTGCGGGAATCAAAGTTCTGCAAGTTGAAGCCCCGCAGTAGTCCACGAACGGAGTGCAGCCTTGAGCGCAGATATCCTCATCGTCTCGCCGGACGACCACCTGGTGGAGCCGGCCGATCTGTGGACCAGTCGGCTGCCCGAGCGCTATCGGGATATCGGACCGCGGATCGTCCGCCATCGAGGGCGCATGGATCCCGCGGTCACTTCCGACGTCGCATTCGTCGACGACGAGGATGGTCGCGACGCCGACATCTGGCATTACGAGGATGCGGTCATCCCGATCCCGCTCATCAGCGCAGCGGCCGGATACGACCTCGACGAGCTCACCACCGACCCCATCACCTATGACGAGATGCGCCCGGGCTGCTTCCGTCCGGCAGACCGCCTCGCAGACATGGACATCGCCGGCATCGAGGCGTCGGCTTGCTTCCCCAACACCCTGGTCCGCTTCTGCGGCCAGCGCTTCCTCTACGGCAAGGACAAGGAGCTCGCACTGCTCTGCGTACAGGCCTACAACGACTTCCAGATCGACGAGTGGGGCGGCAGCTCCGACGGCCGGCTGATCCCGCTGGGCATCATCCCGCTGTGGGACGTCGACCTTGCCGCGAAAGAGGTCGACCGGGTGGCCGCCAAGGGCATGCCCGCGGTGTGTTTCTCCGAGCTACCTGCTCGCCTCGATCTGCCGTCGATCCACAGCGGTTATTGGGACCCGTTTTTTGCCGCCTGTGAGCGCAACGGCGTGGGCATCATGTTGCACATCGGGTCGAGTTCCTCGCTAACGAAGTCCTCCCCCGACGCCCCGCATGTCGTCACCAGTGCACTGATGGCGGTCAACTGCACCATCGCCCTGGTGGACTGGCTGTTCTCCGCGAAGCTCAAGCAGTTCCCCAAATTGAAGATCGCGTTCGCCGAAGCGCAGGCCGGGTGGATCCCCTATTACCTGCAACGGGTCGACGAGGTTTGGGAGGACCGTCGCGCCTGGGGTGGCATCCATCCCCTGCTGACCGAGCCTCCGAGCAGCCAGGTGCCCGGCCGCGTCTGGTTCTCCACCTTCGGCGACCCGGTGGCTTTCCGGATACTCGACCTGGTCGGGCCGGACCAGCTCATGTTCGAAACCGATTACCCGCACAACGACACCAACTGGCCGAAGAGTATGGACGTTGCAAACAAGGCCACGGAGGGCCTCGACGAGGAGACCAAGCGGAAGGTGCTGTCCACCAACGCGAAGACGTTCTTCGGATTGGCCTAGCCTTCGCGATTGCGCGGATTCATCCGCTACACGCCGCGTGAGCGTCGCAAATCGCACACTCGCGGCGGACTACAGGGCCTGCCAGTCCGGTTTGCGCTTCTCGAGGAAGGCGCGCGGGCCCTCGACGGCGTCCTTGGTCAGCGCCACCTTCATGCGGTAGTTCTCCGCGAGCAGTTCCGCTTCGTAGATGGGCAGGTTCATACCTTTGCGCACCGCCATGCGCGAACCACGCACCGCCAGCGGCGCATTCGAGTTCACCACCTCGGCGATCTCCCATGCGCGATCCATCAGCAAATCGTGCGCGACCACCTCGGTGAAGACACCTAGGTCGTAGGCCCGCTGCGCATCCAGCCGCTCATGCTTGCCCATCAGGATCAGCCGCATCGCCATCGGCAGCGGCAGGATGCGTGCCAGTCGCACACCCTCGCGTCCCGATGTGACCCCTATGCTCACGTGCGGGTCCATCAACGTCGCGTGCTCTGAGGCGATCGTGATATCCGCAGTTGTGACGAGATCCATTCCCGCACCGCACGCAATGCCGTTGACCGCGCAGATGATCGGTTTGGTCATCTGCATCCACGGCGGCGTAGCCTCCTGCGGTGCGTCCCACTGCCGCATCGAGCTCAGGATCGGCTCGCCCTGGTTGTCGATGCCTGCTGCGTTCTCCATGTCGTGATCGGCCGCCTTGTTGACATCGGCACCCACGCACAGCGCACGGCCGGCGCCGGTGATGATCATCGTCCAGATGTCTTGAGATCTCTCGATCTTTGCGTACGCCGATGCGAGCTCGGCGATCATCTCGTCATTGATCGCGTTGAGCACCTCGGGTCGATTCAGCGTCACGCAGGCGGTATGGCCCCGGACCTCAACCTCGATCGTGTCGTACTCACTCACCGGCTCAGCCTCTTCTCTCCAGAACTGCTGTGGCGCTGGGTCGGAAACCGAAAATTCCGTGGAACCGCTCGCAATACCGTGGCCACACATCGGGGTTCAGGAGTCGGGGTGGCATGCCGCCGGAGAAGATCGTCTGCCACTGCGTGGCCGTGGCGACGGCGATATCGCGTGCAGCCTCTACCGTGATTCCCGCGGTGTGCGGGGTGGCAACCACGTTGTCGAGCGCCAGCAGCGGGTTATCCGGCCGCGGTGGCTCCTCGTGGAACACATCCAGGCCCGCCCCGGCGATGCTCCCACTGACGAGCGCGTCGTACAGCGCCGTCTCATCGTGGACGGGTCCGCGCGCTGTGGTGATGAAAAATGCAGTCGGCTTCATCGCCGCGAACTGCGCCCTACCGATCAGGCCCTGCGTTTCCGTGGTCAGAGGACAGGTCACCTGAACGAAGTCCGACCGCTCGACCAACTGCGATAGCGGCACCAGTTGCACGCCATGGTCATTCGCGCTCGCCTCGTCGACGTAAGGATCGAAGACGACGACTTCCATCCCGAACGGGGCGCACAACTCCACCAGCCGGCTTCCGATGGCGCCGAGCCCGATCACGCCGAGCGTTTTGCCGAGCAGCTGACTCCCCCGCAACGCGAGACGGTCGCCGAGCGGACCGCTACGCAGTGCGCGGTCGGCGATGGTGATCTTCTTGGCGAGGTCGAGCATGAACCCCAGCGCGTGTTCGGCGACAGCCTCCGCCCCGGGGCCGGAGTTGTTACATACCGCGATTCCCGCCCGTGTGCACGCATCGACGTCGATGACGTCGTAACCTGCACCGGCCGAGCACACCGCCAGCAACTGTGCGCAGCGTTCCACCAGCCTCGGCCCGACCAGCCACTGTGTGCCGTCGTCCGCCGACGCGACGTCGGTGCGGGTCGCCACCTGGTAGCCGTGCGCCGATTCGAGTGCAGCCCAACCTTGTTCGGCGGGTGCGGTTAGATCGAGCTTGACGATATCGACGTCCGCCACCTCGAGGATGTCCCCGGCGGCGGGGTTGGTCCATCGTTCGTAGACCAGTCGCGGCCGTGCGGTCATTGTTTGGCTTTGGGCTTCGCCTGCGCTGCCTTGAACATGTCCGCCAACGCCGGATCGACGTTCTTGTAGTCGTTGCGCGCGATGGCGCCGTCACGCCCGTCGACGATGTCGTAGCCCAACCGCAGGTCTTTGTTCTCCATGTGGAAGTACTCGCGGCCGATAGGCAGACGTCGATCCTCGCGAGGCACCTCCATCCATGCGCGCAAGAAGCAACGGGCCTTCTTGGGATCATTGCTGCTGACAAAGTCCGAGCGCGAATGACACATCGCGAAGTTGTTGGCCACCGCGGCTTCGCCGGATTCGAGCCGGAACTCGACCTGCTGCTCGACCAGGATGTTGCGCAACAGCTCCACGGCCTCGTCCTGCTCCGGGGTGAATTCGCGACCGATGGTTCTCATGGCGGGCAGGATGCTGCTGTAGGTGAAGTTGATGCAGATCCGCCCATCGATCTGAGAGAACACCGGTACGTCGTAAGGCGTGACGTCAGGTTGGTCATCGGGTTGCTCGCTGCGACGATGGTGCGGAAAGCCCTGGTAAAGGACATCGAGGAGATCCGGGCGTTCGGCCAGAATACGGTTGTGCGCCGCTGGGCCACTTGCGAACTGGCTTTCACCGCCCTCCGCGGCGGGGTAGACGCACAGCAGCGAGAGGATGTCGGCGGCGTCGTTGTGCATCGCCAGTTCCGCGCGTGACTTGGTGCCGCGAGCAGGTTGGACACCGTTGGGCAGGATCTCCTCCTGCACGCGCACCATCCGATGACCGAACGAGTTGTTGGACACCAGATAGCCCAGATGGGTGCAGAAGGCCCAGTAAATGCGTTCGAGGTCTTCGATCGAGTGCTGCTCGACCGGAAACCCGCGGACGCATGCGA
>Ga0075370_10000204_pt1 | contig 20926 bp, 19 predicted proteins | sample EndMethybrTD3035_FD_71398 | JGI IMG/M metagenome (GOLD analysis project Ga0075370, IMG submission 71398) | Populus endosphere microbial communities from Tennessee, USA - Endosphere MetaG P. TD hybrid TD303-5 | ecosystem: Host-associated > Plants > Roots > Endosphere | place: USA: Tennessee... | reverse complement strand
CTTCGGCGCGTGCGTAGTAGGGCGCCAACTCTTCGAGCGTCAATGGCCAATCCATCAGGTTGGCACCCTTGATCTCGCCGTACGTGGTGCGGACCTTGAACTCGTGCGCCTGCAGGCGCAGCGACGCACCCGCCCAGTGGGTCGTGGTTCCGCCGACGGTCTTGCAGACCCAGGCCGGCAGGCCGGAGAAGTCCTTCGCCACGCGCCAGGTGCCCGAGGTCGTGCGTGGGTCGAGCCAGGCGAGCTGGCTAAAGGATTTCCACTCGTCGTTGATGAAGCTCGCGTTGCTCTGCATCGCGCCTGCTTCGAGCACGACTACCTTGATGCCTTTCTGAGCGAGTTCGTTCGCGAGCGTGCCGCCGCCAGCGCCGGAGCCGATGATGACGACCGGTGTGTCATCGTTGAGATCGATCTTCGCCATGTTGTCTCCTGAGATGGTTGTTCCGGTTCAGCCCATGTACGGCGGAGGACTGGCCTCCGCCGAAGGTGCCGGCAACCACTTCAGGTCCTGAAAGCCCCGCGTGATGTAGCCACCCTTTTCCCAGGCCGAGCCGGGGTAGCCGAACACGGCGTACGCCATGTCGTTGTCGTAGAGCGAGGTGATGCACTGGCCGCGCACCGTGGCGAAGAAGGGCTGGCCTTCCATCTGCTTCACGATCGACAGCTTGCGTGGTGCGTTGGCCTTGGCGAAGGGCCCGTTCGCGGCCTTGTCGAGCGCGGCAATTCCGTCGCGAAGTTGCGTGGCGACGGCTGCGTCGCTGGCGGCCTTGGCATCGAGATCCTTGACGAGTAGCGCGTAGACCGCATCGGGCAGCTTCTTGTGCGGGTAGAGCACGCGGCCCATCGCCATCAACGTTTGGCCGTCGGCCTTGCTGAGAGTTTTCAGCTCGAGTGCCCAGACCGGCGACGGCGCCAGCGTGGCCAGCACCGTGCCGGCAGCCAGCGTGCCCATCAGAACGCCCGAGCCCTTGAGGAACTCGCGCCGCGCCAGCGGCAGGTCCAGTTTCGGAACTTGACCGCTCTCTTCACCGCAGCCTGAGGCCCGCGGCGGATCGATCGGGCCGATGGGAATGATGCGCATGCAAAGTCTCCTCGTGTGGCACCGATTCCGGCGTCGTGGATCGGCTTGGAGTCAGTGTTCCATCGCGACTGTGCGTGCGGGTGTTAGCCGGATACATACGCGGGAAACCGCTGACGCAGATCGAGACGCCGGAGGGTGCTTCAGCTGCGCGGTCAGCGTCCGATCTCGCGACACCGAGGGTTCCGACCAGGATTCGGGAAAACCGCAGCAGGTTCGAACTTTCCAAGCGGAATCAAGGGCTTGACCGTGATCGTGAAGAAGGGGACGCGAGCGGCACGTCGGTTGCATACCGGCACGTCGAGGGAAGGCTTCACAAAGCCGTTCAACCCGCCAACTGAACCCCGGAGACATCCATGAAAGCCGCAGTGCTGCACCAGTACAACGAGTCGCTCAGTGGCGACGCCTTCGTGCGCTACGAAGACGTGCCCGACCCCAAGATCGAAAGTCCGACCGATGTCATCGTGCGCATCGGTGGTGCTGGCGTGTGCCGCACGGACCTGCACGTGGTCGAAGGCATCTGGCGCGGCAAGGTCGACGTCAAGCTGCCCTACATCATGGGTCACGAGAACGCCGGGTGGGTCGAGGCCGTCGGTTCGGCCGTGACCGGCGTGAAGACCGGCGACGCGGTGATCTGCCATCCACTCGTGACCAGCGGGTACTGCCTGGCATGCCGCCGCGGTGACGACATGCATGCCGAGGAAAGCCGCTTCCCTGGCATCAATGCCGATGGCGGGTATGCCGAGTACCTGCGCACCGGTCAGCGCTCGCTGATCAAGCTTCCCAAGACCCTGGCGCCGAAGGACGTCGCTCCCTACACCGACGCTGGACTCACCGCCTACCGTGCCGCGAAGAAGGCCTCGCGACATCTGCTGCCGGGCGAGTACGCCGTGGTGATCGGTGCTGGCGGCCTGGGCCACATCGGCATCCAGGTGCTGGCTGCACTGTGCGCAGCTGAAATCATCATCGTCGACCGCTCCGACATGGCACTGCAACTGGCCAAGGACTGTGGCGCCCACCATGTGGTGAAGGCCGATGGCCACGAGCTCGACAGCGTGCTGGAACTGACCGGTGGCAAGGGTGCGCAGGCTGTGATCGATTTTGTCGGCGAGGGCGATGCCGTCGCCAAAGGCCTCGCGATGACGCGCAATGCCGGCAGCTACTACATCGTCGGCTATGGCGGCAAGATCGAACTGCCGACGCTCGACATGATCACGAGCGAGAAGACCATCGTCGGCAATCTGGTTGGGACCTTCCCCGAGCTCGTCGAGTTGATGGCGCTGGCCGACCGTGGCCTGGTGCACCTGGCGACGCGTGAATACAAGCTGAAGGACGCGAACCAGGCCTTGCTCGACCTGCACCACGGGAAGGTCAAGGGCCGTGCGGTGTTGATCCCCTGATCACAACCCACGAAGAGAATGTCCATGTCACGCATTCCAGTGACCGTGCTGACCGGCTTTCTCGGCTCCGGCAAGACCACGCTGCTTAACCGACTGTTGCGCGATGCCGGGGGGCGTCGCTATGCGGTGATCGTCAATGAGTACGGTGAGCTCGGGATCGACGGCTCACTTGTCGTTGGCGCCGAGGAAGAGGTCTACGAGCTCAACAACGGCTGCGTCTGCTGCAAGCTTCGGGGCGACCTGATCCGCATCGCAAGCGCGCTGGTGCGGCGTCCTGGTGGCTTCGACGGCATCCTGATCGAGACGAGCGGGCTGGCCGACCCGGCGCCCATCGTGCAGACCTTCTACTTCGATGACCTGCTGCGCCAGCACACCCGCCTGGACAGCGTGATCTGCGTCGCCGATGCGCGACATCTCGTGGCGCAGCTGAAGGACGCATCCGAGGCCGGCGAGCAGCTCGCGCAAGCCGACCTCGTGCTGCTCAACAAGAGCGACCTGGCCGACGCCGCGATGCTGGCCGAAGCGGAACATGCGGTTCAGCAGATCAATCCAACGGCGGAGCTGCAGCGCTCGGTCCACGGCGACGTTCCACTCGTGCAGCTGCTCGAACGCGGCGCGTTCGACATCGGCCGGCTGCGCGTGCCTGCGCTGCGGCTTGGTACGGCGAGCGGTGGACGCGGACCACGGATCTATGCGCCGGTCGACGCGGGCCGTCACAGCACGGGCCTTGTCAGCGTGGCGCTGAGTTTCGAGCGGCCGTTCGAGCGCAGTCGATTCCTGCCCTGGTTGCAGCGCCTCGTGACCGAGCGAGGCGCAGATCTGCTGCGCGCCAAGGGCATCGTCGCCTTCGAGGGCGAGGGCCGCCGCTTCGTCTTTCAAGCCGTGCACATGACCGTCGACAGCGGCTTGGATCGCGTCTGGGCCGATGGCGAAGCACGCGAGACGCGCTTGGTCTTCATCGGGCGCGGCCTGGATGCAGACGAGCTCCGCGAGGAACTTGCGCATTGCCTGTTGGATGCTTGCGAGACGGTGACATGAGCTCGCCGCCGCTGCTGGACTTGCTCGGCGTGCGCTGGGACCTTGGCGCACCGGTGGTCGCGGCGGCCTGGGAAGTCGATGATGGTTCAATCGGCTTCGCACTTGGAGACGGGCATCTTGCGATAGTCGAAGCGCGCTGGCCGCGCGGCCCTCGCATTGAGCCGCGGTCGGCTGGCGGCGCGACGTTGATGCCAGCCGAGGCACCGGCGCCGCCGCCGAGGCGTGCCGCTTGTCATTCGGGCGGTTGCCTGAGCCTGGCGGCCGACGCGAGCGGCGGCTTTCTCACCGGTGGTGACGACGGACGCGTGGTGCATGTGCCCCGCGCCGGTCCGCCCGTGATCCTGAGCCACTTGCCCGGTGCTTGGATCGATGCAGTCGCGAGCAGCTGCGCGGGCGTGCGCGCGCATTCTTCGGGGAGGCGCGTCTATTGCGTGGCCGCGGATCGCGGCGAAGTGATCGACCTGCCTGCCCCCGCCACGGCGCTCGAATTCAGTCCCGATGGCCGCTGCCTTGCGATGGCGCACAGCGGCGGCGTGACGCTCTGGTCCAGCGCGGCCGCGCCGCGTCGATTCGAGTGGCACGGCTATCACCGTTCGATCGCCTGGAGCCCCGATGGCCGCTACCTCGTCACCAGCATGCAGGAGAACGCGCTGCATGGCTGGCGTGTCGCCGACGGCGGTGACATCGAAATGGGCGGCTACCCGGGGCAGCCGCTGTCGCTCTCGTTTGCGCACGATGGGCGCTATCTCGCCACCAGCGGCGGCATGCGCACGGTGTGTTGGAGGTTCGATCCACCAGGTGCCACGGATCAACCGGCCGAGTGCGGCATCGCCAGCAAGACACCGGTGAGTTGCGTGAGCTGTCATCCGAAGCAGCCGGTGATCGCGGTCGGCCATCACAACGGCGCAGTCCTGTTGTGCCAGCCAGGCCGAGGCGAAGGTTTGTTCATCAAGGGTTCCGGCGGCGGCGCAGTCAACGTGCTCGGCTGGTCCCGCGACGGCAGCCGGCTCGCTTTCGGAACGCAGGACGGCGTGTTCGGCTGGCTGGTCTTGCCGGAGGCGCTTTTCTACTCACGCAAGGATGCGCGGCATCCGTCGAAGGAGACCACGACATGAACGACGACGAGAGCATCAGCAAGGATCGGTTCTTCCAGCAACTCGCGCAGCTTTCCGAGGCGATGACCGCCGCTCATGGCAAAGACTTCGCGATGGGCGCGCTGGTGCTTGCAGCACGCTTCATCGCCGAAGCCGAAGGCCGCGCGCGAGCAAGGACCGAGGTAGCCGGCGCGGCGACGGCGGAACCGGCCGCCGCCACCTGAAGAGAACCGCCATGGCAGGACGGATGGTGGAGACCGAGGTGTTCCTCGAGCCCGGTCGCGTCACCTCCGATGGCAATCCGCTGCGCTACGTGGAACTTCGACACCGGTTTGTTCGTACGAACCGGCGTCTTCCCAAGCCTACGGACCGGTGATCGTCGTCGTGGTCATCGGCCTGTCGTCGTGGCCTTTCCTAGCGCTGTCGCGTGGTCGTCCTAGACGATCAGGCCGGCGCGATCGCAGGCCGCCTCGATCTGGACTCGCGTTCCCAAGCTCGGGGATGACCCCATGAAATACGCCGTCCCACGATTGGACGACACACCGCGGCGATTCGTCCCAGAACACGACGTGGGACGTCGAGCTGGCCAAGGTTCTGATGTCGTCATACCGGGCAAGAGGCAGGCGGCACTAGGGATAGCGAGCAGTGGCACGCGAATCGCAATTGAAGGCAGGGCACGAGCCCGGATACGCAGGAACTGGGCGGACTCGCTGCCCGGCCAAAGCGGCTCGACGCAACGGTGCAACTGGACACTCAAAGGAGACCTCAATGTCTGCAGGCTTGACACTCAACAAGATCACCTCCCAAAAGGGGATCCCCATCGCCGAGGCGGCACGCCGCATCGCCGATCTCGGCTGGCAGCCCAGCTATGTACAGGAAGCAATGACCTTCCCGACCGACTACAAGATCGGCAAGGCTCCGCGCGATCCGATGAAGCAGGTTCTGCGCTCCTACTTCCCGATGCAGGAAGAGAAGGACAACCGGGTCTACGGCGCGCTCGATGCGGCGCTGCGTGGCGACATGTTCCGCAACACGCAGCCGCGATGGGTCGAGTGGATGAAGCTGTTCCTGGCGATCATTCCCTTCCCCGAGATCTCGGCCGCACGCTCGATGTCGATGCTCGCCGCCCTGGCCCCCGGCGAGGAGCTGCGCACCGGCTTCACGATGCAGATGGTCGACGAGTTCCGCCACTCCACGATCCAGATGAATCTGAAGAAGTGGTACATGGAGAACTACATCGACCCGGCCGGCTTCGACATCACCGAGGCTGCGTTCGGCAAGTGCTACGCCACCACGATCGGCCGGCAGTTTGCCGAAGGCTTCCTGACCGGCGACGCGTTGACCGCCGCCAACGTCTACCTGCAGGTCGTGGCCGAGACGGCTTTCACCAACACCCTGTTTGTCGCGATGCCCTCGGAGGCCGCGCGCAACGGTGACTATGCGCTGTCATCGGTGTTTCTGTCTGTGCAGTCGGACGAGTCGCGCCACATCGGCAACGGACATTCGCTGCTGATGTCGGTGATCAACGATCCGGACAACCACCTGCTGCTCGAACGCGACATCCGCTACGCGTTCTGGCAGAACCACGCGATCGTCGATGCGGCGATCGGCACGTTCATCGAGTACGGCACCACCGACCGCGACAAGAACAAGGAGTCCTACGTCGAGCTCTGGCATCGCTGGATCTACGAGGACTACTACCGCACCTACATGCTGCCGCTCGAGAAGTACGGCGTGAAGATCCACCACGACGATGTCAGCGCCGCCTGGGATCGGCTCGTGAAGAAGAACTATGTGCACAAGGTGGCGCAGTTCTTCTCGGTCGGCTGGCCTGTCAACTTCTGGCGCATCGAAGCCCAGACCGACAAGGACTTCGAATGGTTCGAGCACAAATACCCGGGCTGGTACGCCGAGTTCGGTGACTACTGGAAGTGGTATGCGCGCAAGAGCGTGCCGGGTCAGACAAACATCCTGTTCGACCAGGAATGCGGCTACGTCTACCCGCACCGCTGCTGGAGCTGCATGGTGCCCGCCCTGATCCGCGAGGACTTCTGCTACGACGAGGTCGACGGCAAGATCTACACCTACTGCTCCGAACTTTGCCGTTGGACCCACAAGGTGGCCTTTGCCGCAGAGTACGAAGGTCGAGCCACGCCGGCGATGGGCCGCTTCAGCGGGCGCCGCGAGTGGGAGGATTGCTACCACGGCTGGGACTTGGCCGACGCCATCAAAGACCTGGGGTTCGTCCGCTCGGACGGCAAGACTCTGATCTCGCAGCCGCATCTGCGGTTCGACGACAAGCAGATGTGGACCCTGGACCATGTCAAGGGCCACACGCTGGCGAGCCCCTTGAGGGCGTTCCGTGAGCTGACGCCGGAAGGGCGTGAAAAGGCGGCCGCCGAGTACCGCAAGGGTTTCAAGATCAACCCGATCTGAGGTGCACGCATGTCCTCGGGGAAGCCGTGACGGCGGTCCCCGGGGCGGCTAGAAGCAAGCAGCAAAGGACAGTCATGGCTGAGAAGAAGACCCACACGGTGCGGCTCGAACCGGTCGGCGTGGAGATGGAAGTCGAAGAAGGCGAGTGGGTGCTCGACGCCGCCTTTCGCCAGGGCATCGCCATTCCGCATGGCTGTCGCGAAGGTCAGTGCAGCAGCTGCAAGTGCATACTGACCGAGGGCGACGCGGAGGTGCAGGATTACTCCACCTTCGCGCTGCCCGACTACGAACGCGACAGCGGACATGTCCTGTTGTGCCGCACCTATGCCTTCAGCGACCTGACGGTGGAACTGCTGAACTACGACGAAGACATGATGCGTCGTTCGATCGCGGTGAAGGAGTTCGGCGGCGTGCTCAGCAGCGTCACGACGCTCACCCACGACATCCGGATGCTCGAGGTCCAACTCGAGCAGCCGATCAAGTTCTGGGCCGGCCAGTACGTGGAACTCACCGTGCCGAGCGCGGGGGTCACCCGTTCGTACTCGATGGCCAGCACGCAAAGCACGCCGGACAAGCTGAAGTTCATCATCCGCAAGTACCCCGAAGGCGAATTCTCCTCGCTGGTGGACACCACGCTGCAGCCGGGCACTCCGCTGAAGGTGAAGGGTCCGTTCGGCAACTGTTTCCGCCGCGAAGAACGGCCCGGGCCCATGGTCCTGGTCGGTGGCGGTTCGGGCATGTCACCGCTGTGGTCGATCCTGCACGATCACATCACGAGCGGCGAGCAGCGTCCGATCCGGTTCTTCTATGGCGCACGCACGCGCAAGGACCTGTTCTTCCTCGACGAATTTGAGGCCATCGCTGCTCGCCTGAGCGACTTCGAGTTCATCCCGGTGCTGTCGCAGGCGACGGCCGCAGATGCCTGGAGCGGCGAGACCGGCTTCGTCCACGAAGCACTCGAGCGGATCCTGCGCCAGCAGCAGCTGCCCGGGGAGATCGATGCCTACACCTGCGGACCACCGCCCATGATCGATGCCGTCCTGCCCGTGCTGCAGCGCCTCGGGATCGAGCCTGAACACACCCACGTCGACAAGTTCACCCAGGCGAGCAACTCGGCAGTCCTCGTTCACTAACCGCAAAAGGAGACTCCATCATGGCCAAGGCCACTGTTGAATCGGCACCGCAACAATCCGGCGCCGCAGGCTCAGCAAAGTTCGTCGGCTGGGACAGCCGCAAGTACAACTACTACACGCCCAAGGGCCGCAAGGCGACGCACTACGAGGACATGACGCTCGACGTGCAACCGGATCCCAAACGCTACCTGCTGCAGGACTGGATCATCTCCTTCAGCGACGGCACGCCCACCTACTCGGAGACATGGACGGCGGCCCGTTCGTCCGACTGGCACAAGTACCGCTCGATCGACGAGGAGTGGGAGCGCACGCACTACCAGCGCCAGTCGACCATCGTTGGCATGATCTCGCAGGCGGTCGAGAATGCGCGACGTTCCGGCGCGCCCACACGTTTCGACAAGACGTGGGTGAAGGTGCTGGAGAAGCATCTGGGCGCCTACAAGCACGCCGAGTTCGGCATGGGCACCTCGCTGATGCACGCCCAGCGCTACGGCTATACCCAGATGATCAACTCGACGATCCTGACCAATTCGTCGTACAAGCTGCGCTTCGCCCAGGACCTCACTCTGTACCTGGGCGACATCGGCCAGGACATCGCCGGCTTCGACGCGGAGATCGGCAAGAAGCAGTGGCTCGAGGATGCGATCTGGCAACCGACACGCCGGCTCGTGGAGACCATCGGCGGCGCGACCGACTACCTGGAGAAGTACTTCGCCGTCAACATGGTGTTCGAGCCGATGGTCGGCGAGCTCTTCCGCAGCGGCTTCTTCATGCAGGCCGCGGCGGCGCAGAACGACTTCCTCACGCCCACCGTGGTCTCCTCGGCCGAGTGCGACTACCAGCGCAATCTGGCCAATTCGATCGAGCTGATGCACATGCTGGTCAGCGACGCCACTCACTCGGCGCACAACACCGGCCTGCTCAACACGTGGCTGCAGAAGTACGGCGACCTGGCCGTCGCCGCGGCGAAGAACCTGCAGCCGGTCTGGTCGCTGCCGCACAGCAAGGTGGCGAGGTTCGACGATGCGTATGCCTCCGCGGTCGACCGCATGCAGAACATCGCGAACCAGATCGGGCTGCAGCTGCCCGCCGCTCTCTCGTCCGTTCCCCGCTGAACACTCCACCACAACGAGGACACACCATGTCAGCCAAAACCAGCGACAACATCTTCCAGGCCTTCAAGGACCTGGAGTTCAAGGACACCGTCTCGCACCAGTGCGGCGTGACGATGAACGACAGCGTCGAGGCGCGTGCCATCGCCGAACTGATGGCGACCAAGCCTGGCATCCGCGTCACCTACATGCCGGCGATGATCCGCATCGACGGCGAAGGAAAGATCGAGTTCAGGATGGACGAGATCAGCGAAGCGCTCGGCCGCGAAATCACGGCGCAGACCTTCGAGATCTCCACGTCCACCCACTATGGGCGCATGGTGACGATCGACGAGAACACCGTGATGCTGTTCGGCAACATGGACGAGGTGATGGCCTACGTCGCCTACGCCTGAGAACCGGAGACTCATCATGTACAAGACCGCATCCGGCGAAGAGATCTTCGTCATCGACGGGCATGTCCACAACTGGGACGGGCGCAAGATCAACCAGAAGAACGTGCACGGCGAGCAGTTCATCAACTGCTTCTATGCGTACCACACGTTCCTGAGCCCGAAGGAGAAGCTGTGGGCGCGCGAGAAGTTCGAGCGCTACGGCCCCGACCAGCTCTACCGTGACCTGTTCGTCGACGGCTACGACGACATGGCGATCTTCCAGCCGACCTACCTGACGGACTTCTACGTCGATGGCTTCAACACCACCGAGCAGAACGCGGTGCTCAAGGCCAGGCATCCGAACCGCTTCATCGTCAACGGCGCCTTCGACCCGCGCGACGAGGCGGCGGGGCTGGACAAGTTCGAAGAACTGGCCGCCACGCACAAGCTCAAGGGAGTGAAGCTCTACACGGCGGAGTGGAAAGGCGCGAGCCGCGGCTACAAGCTGAGCGATCCGTGGGCCGAGAAGTACCTGGCGCTGGCCGAGAAACTCGGCGTCAGGAACATTCACGTCCACAAGGGGCCGACGATCCTTCCGCTGGACCGTGACGCCTTCGACGTGGCCGACGTCGACATCGCCGCGACCAACTTCCAGGGCCTGAACTTCATCATCGAGCACTGCGGGCTGCCGCGCCTGGACGACTTCTGCTGGATCGCGACCCAGGAGACGAATGTCTACGGCGGACTGGCCGTGGCGCTGCCCTTCATCCGCAAGCAGCCGAAGTACTTTGCCCATGTGATCTCGCAGCTGCTGATGTGGCTGGGTCCGGACAAGCTGCTCTATGGCAGCGATTACGGGATCTGGACGCCAGACTGGCTGATCGACGACTTCATGGCTTTCGAACTGCCTGCGGACATCAGCGCGGAAACCGGCGCGGTGCTCGATCTGGAAGCCAAGAAGAAGATCCTCGGCCTGAATGCGGCGCGCCTTTACGGCGTCGACATCGCGGCGCAGAAGCATCTGCTGGCACAGGAGAAGGTTGCGGACGCGGTCGCGGTCGCGGCTTGAATCCGATGGCCGCCGCCCGTGTGCAACCCGACCGCGGCCAGCAGGTGCAGGCCTGTTTGGCGACGGTGATGGACCCGGAACTGGACGAATCGGTGACGGAGCTTGGATTTGTCACCGAGGTCGAGCTGCTCGGGGAAGGGGAAGTGCGCGTCGGCTTTCGGCTGCCGACATACTGGTGCGCCGCGAACTTCGCCTTTCTGATGGCCGACGACATGCGCCGCGCCGTGCAGTCGCTGCCCTGGGTCACGCAGGTTCAGGTCCAGTTGCATGAGCACATGTATGCCGAGGCGATCAACCGCGGCGTGGCCGAAGGGGCTGGTTTCCAGGCGGCCTTCGGTGGGGCCGCCGAGGGCGGCCTCGAGGCTCTGCGCCGGACATTCCTGCTGAAGGCCTTCCAGCGTCGGCAGGAGGCGTTGTTGCAGCATCTGCTCGACGGGGGCCATGAGCCTGCCACGCTTGTCGTGCTGCACATCGCTGCGCTTCAGAGGCTCCCGCTCACGGCTGAGGGCGAGACCCTCGTCGAGCGCTACCTGGCGCGACGGGAACTGGTCGGCGGTGCCGATCTCGCCTTCGTCGACACCGAAGGTCAAGCGATCGCCGCCGCAGCGCTGCGCAGTCATTTGCACGGCTTGCGCCGCGTCGGCGTCAATACCGAGTTCAACGGCGCGCTGTGTCGGGGACTGCTGGCCGTGCGTGACCAGGCGGACCATGTTCACCCGATCCACATCATGCGACGTCAGCCCGAACGAGTCGAGGTCTCTTGAGGCACTACCCAAAGGACACTGGTGGTTCTTCCGGGCCACCGCCTTGCCTCGCCCATCTTGCAATGTGATTGCGGCCGTTGCGGGTTCTTTCGTCTTTGCGCGTGGTCAGCGAATGGGAGCCTGCAGAGGCGAGTGCGGCGCACCTCCTGAAACGAGTCATTGCAGATCGATGTAGGCCTGTCGCGCGGCCTCACCAGACAGTCACCGGATTTGCAGCTCACCACCGGGCTGTCGATCAGGTTCTAGCTCGGCGTCGCGACCTTGACGAAACCCGTGAAAGCCCGCGCATCACGATCGGACGAAGTGATCCGCGGATGCGTCCCAGACTGAGACAGCACCCCTGACACACCGCGGTACGTGGTCCGAGTTCCTGGGCACGAGCGGGCGGCATTAGGGATACCGAGCAGTGGCACGCGAATCGCAACTGCAAGGTAGGGCGCGACCGGCGGGCGGCCGGGAACAACAAGGCTTCGCGCCACCGGCCCGGCGTGATGCAACGGTGCGGTTTGACACTGTAAGGAGACTCACCATGTCCTCAACGACGAACCGCGACGAACCAAGCGAGTTCCAGTTGCGCTTTCAATCTCTCTGCAACGCGGGGGGCGCTTACGCGTTCCCATGCGACGCGGCCGGGCGCGTGGATCTGGATGCCCTCGGCGAACAGGCGCGCAACAGCTACCTCTACGCCAGGACTGTCATCGGACGCGAGTTCTCGGTACCGATAGTGCAGTCGTGCCGCGCATCCTGAAACCAACGGCGGCGTTGCCGCCAATCTGAAAAACCAGAGGAGACGAACACCATGCCCAACATCATGTTGCACGACGACGAGGCCCGCCAAGCCCTCGGCCGCGGCGTCGCCAAGCTGGCGCGTGCGGTGCGCGGCACGCTGGGTCCACGCGGGATGAACGCCATCATCGATCGTCCGATCGGCACGCCGATCATCTCGCGTGACGGGGTCAGCATCGCCGCCGAGATCGAGCTCGAGGATCCATTCGAGAACATGGGAGCGCAGGTGCTGCGTGAGGTCTCGAAGCAGACCAACGAGGTCGCTGGCGATGGCACGACGACCGCGACAGTGCTGGCCGACGCGCTCGTGCAGGACGGCTTGGCGTGCCTGGCCAAGGGCGCCAATCCGGTCGAGCTGGTCGAAGGGCTTGAGCTTGCTGTAGCCGAGGTCGTCGCGGCCCTCAAACGTTCCGCCACGCCGCTGCGCGGAGGCGACGAACTGCGCGCGGTGGCGGTGGTCGCGGCCAACGAAGAGGCCACCGGGCATCTCGTTGCCGAAGCCCTGGAGCGGGTCGGCGCCGACGGCATCGTCGACGTGGCCTACGGCAGCACCGTCGAGACCTCGCTCGAGGTGGTCGACGGTATGGCCTTCGACCGCGGCTACCTGTCGCACCACATGATCACCGACGTCGAGAAGATGCAGGTGCTGCTGGACGACCCCTACATCCTCATGACCGACCAGCGCCTGCAGACGCCGGACGAAGTCGCGGCGCTCATCGCGCTGGTCGCCGACTCGAAGCGGCCGCTGCTGGTCATTGCGGAAGAGGTAGCTCCGGCCTGCGTCGTGAGCCTGCTGGCGTGGCGCGACAAGGGCGGCCCGCCAGTGGCGGCCATTCACCCACCGGAGTACGGGCATTGGCGCAAGGCGGCACTGGAGGATCTCGCCATTCTTACGGGCGGGCGAGTGATCGCACGCGATCTGGGTGGCAGCATCGCCTCGGCGCAACTGCGCGATCTGGGCCGCGCGCGCCATGTGCGCATCTCATCGAACCAGACGGTGGTGACCGCAGGCGCCGGTGACCCGGCGCTGGTCGCGGCGCGGCGTCAACAGGTGGCACGCCAGTTCGAACTTGCGCCCGAGAACATCGAGCGCGACAAGATCAGGGAGCGGTTGTCGAAGCTCTCCGGAGGCACCGCGATACTAATCGCCGGTGGCGCAACACCGGTGGAGCAGAAGCGCAGGCTGCATCTCATCGAGGATGCGATCAACGCGGCACGCGCCGCCATCGCGGAGGGCGTGGTGCCAGGCGGCGGGTTGGCACTCTTTCGAGTTGCAGACTCGCTCGACGAGCTGGCTTCTTCGCGCACCGAGGGACACTTCCGCCAGGGCGTCAAACTGCTGCAGCGAGCGCTTCAGCAGCCCGCTCACCACATCGCGCTCAATTGCGGGCTCGATCCCGAGGTGGTGTTGCGAAAGACGCTCGACGCAAAGCCCGGGGTCGGCCTCGATGCACGCAGCGGCCGCTTTGCCGACCTGGTCGCCGCCGGAATCATCGATCCGGTGAAGGTGAGTTACAGCGCCGTTCGCAACGCTGCGTCGGTGGCTGGGCTGATCCTGACCACGCAGACCCTGATTGCGAAGAGGCCCGATCACGTCGATCCCACGGCGGGCCCGGCGCTCGGCGGCGGGGCGGAACTGCTGGGGCGCAAGTGAAGGCGCGCAGGTGGCGCTTCAAGCGCATGGTGGGTCTGCTCATCACGGGTGGCGGACTCGCCGTCCTGGTCGGCCAGACCATAGAGCAGGTTCTGCGTTGAAGCGCGGCTTGGGAGATCCACGATGACGAACCTCGAGCAAACGATCGACATGCGGGTGCATGCGCCGGGCCGCTGGCGAGCGCTCGGTTTCGTCGGTCCGGCCGCCATGGTCAGCGTTGGCTACATGGACCCCGGCAACTGGGCCACTGATCTCGAAGGCGGTGCCCGATTCGGCTACCAACTGCTGTGGGTGCTGCTCGCCTCCAACCTGATCGCGATGATGCTGCAGAGCCTGGCGGCGCGCCTCGGCATCGTCGGCCGCATGGACCTGGCACAGGCCTGCCGCGCCCACTACGCGCGGCCGGTCGCGCTGGCGCTGTGGCTGTTGTGCGAGATCGCGATCATCGCCTGCGATCTGGCCGAACTGCTCGGCAGCGCGATTGCGTTGAATCTGCTGTTCGGCCTCCCACTCGCGTGGGGCGCATTGATCACCGGTCTGGACGTGATGCTCATCCTCGTCCTGCAGCACTACGGCATCCGCAAGCTGGAGGCGCTGGTGGCTGTGCTGGTCCTGACCATCGGCGCCTGCATGGGGCTTGAAATCCTGCTGGCGCAGCCCGCCTGGTCAGAGGTGGCCGGCGGGCTCGTTCCACGGCTCGATGGAGCGAGCCTGTTCGTCGCGATCGGCATCCTCGGTGCCACGGTGATGCCGCACAACCTGTACCTTCACTCCTCGCTGGTCCAGACACGCCGGATCGACAGCAGCGACCAAGCCAAGCGTGAGGCCATCCGCTACAACTTCTTCGACACTGCGCTTGCCCTGAACATCGCATTCTTCATCAACGCTGCCATCCTGGTCCTGTCGGCCTCCACGTTCTTTGCACGCGGGATCCAAGTGGCCGAGCTACGACAGGCGCACGAGCTGCTCACGCCACTGCTGGGCACGACGCTCGCCTCGGCCGCGTTTGCGATCGCGCTGCTGGCCGCCGGGCAAAGCTCCACCATCACCGGAACCCTGGCAGGCCAGGTCGTCATGGAAGGATTCGTGCAGCTGCGCATCAGTCCGTTGAAGCGCCGGCTGCTGACCCGCGCGCTGGCCATCGTGCCGGCCGTCGCGGTGCTCTTTCATGCCGGTGAGGCCGGCGTCCTGCAACTGCTCCTGTGGAGCCAGGTCGTGCTCAGCCTGCAGCTGCCGTTCGCGATCGTGCCCCTCATCCGCTTCACGAGTGCGACGAGCATCATGGGCGGGTTCGTCAGCCCGGCCTGGGTACGGCGACTGGCCTCTGGTGCCGCGCTGCTGATCATCGCCTTGAATGCCTGGCTCGTGGTGCAGGCCCTGGAGCCTGCGGGTGCCGGCGTCGGGAAGTTCATCATCGGCCTGCTGGCATTGCTGTGCGCCGCCTTGCTCGTCTGGGTCGCACGCGTGCCACTGCGGCCTGTGTCCGAGGTGTCCGCAGGAGAGGTCAACGGGAGATAATGTTTCGGACCGGTGAATGACAACGGCACGTTCGAGTCGCGCTCCTTAGCGCGCTGGACTTACGACGGTGATGTCGGTCGCGCCTCAGGGCGCGGCTCGAGGCGCCACCCAAGGAGACGAACATCGATCCCAAGGAGCTCTCGGGACGCCAGCCCGTCGACCTGGACGACGGCCGTCAAATATCGATGGGCGTCGAGCCGGCGACCTTTCGGCAGGTCATGGACGCCTGGGAGCGATTCGTCAGCGGGCAGCCGCAAAAGAACACCGTCGTATCAAAGCTTGTCTTGTCATCGTGGCAGCGCAGCCAACGGTCCGGCGTCGAGCCAGGTTCGCGTTTGGCGCCGTTGTCCGCACGCGGCGATGCCTTGGAGCAACTGCGTCGACAGAACTCCGACTTGATCTGGGCGGCGCAGGGCTTGTTCATGACCTCGTCGCATCTGCTGGCGGCCTCGGGCTCGATCATGCTGCTGACCGACCCGAATGGCGTCGTGCTCGAGGTCGCCGGAGACATGCGCACCGTCGGAGCCGCGCAGGACATCCATCTCGTGGAAGGCGGCAACTGGCATGAAGGCGTGGTCGGGACCAACGGCATCGGTACGGCACTGGCGATGCGAGCGCCGGCACAGGTCCATGCGGCTGAACACTTTTGCGAGGGCATCAAGCGCTGGACGTGTGCGGCCGCGCCGGTGTTCCTGCCCGGCACTGAACGGATCATTGGTGTCGTCGACATTTCCGGGCCGCCGTCGACCTACCAAGTCAACAATCTGGCGCTCGCTGTCTCCGCGGCACGCCAGATCGAGGCCGTCCTAGCCGAGCGCGCCAGTTCAGAACGCTCGCATCTCCTGGAGGCCTGCCTGTCGCTCAGCGCTCGCAGCGACAGCGCGGCGATGATGGTGCTTGACCGAGGTGCGCAGTTGATCCATGCCAGCGGCAACCTGCCGGAATCCGGTCTGCGCCTGGGTAGCTGCGTGCCCGGGCTCGAGCCGGGACGACAGGTTGAAGAATGGGCGCGCCACTTGCCCAATGGACTGCGCCCCGAATGGCTGCATCCGGTACGGGTCGATGGGACCACCATCGGCGCATTGTTGGCGATACCGAGACGCCCGAGCGGACTGCCGGCGCGCCCCAGCAGCGCACGATCGCCGATGGGCGCCTTTGGCGGGCGCGACGGCGGAACCGACGGCGACCCCTCGCGCAGCGGCTTCGGCAATCTGATCGGCCACAGCCAGGCGATTCGCGCAACGGTCGAGCGGGCTCGCCAACTCAGTGGCCGGCGCGTCGCGGTGCTGATCCAGGGAGAGACGGGCGTTGGCAAGGAACTCTTTTCGCGGGCGATCCACGGCGATGAAGAGCGCAGCGGCCCATTCGTGACCTTCAACTGCGGTGCGACGACCAAGGAGTTGATCGGCAGCGAACTCTTCGGGCACGTACGCGGCGCCTACACCGGCGCCACCAACGAAGGCCGCGCCGGTCGTTTCGAGCTGGCACATGGCGGCACTCTGTGCCTGGACGAGATCGGCGAGATGCCGCTGGAACTGCAGCCGGTGTTGCTGCGGGCGTTGGAGGAGGGCATCGTCTATCGCCTCGGCGAGGCCAAGCCGAGGCGCGTCGACGTGCGCCTGCTGGCTATGACCAACCGCGACTTGCTCGAGGAGGTCGAGGCTGGCCGTTTCCGCCGCGATCTCTACCATCGCATCAGTGTCACGCGAATCCGGGTTCCACCGCTGCGCGAGCGGGAGCTCGATATTGAACTCCTGACGGAACACTTCAACCGCCGCCTGGCCGAGCGCCATGGCGTTGCCAGCCGAAAGTTCAACCCCGACATCTTGGCCCTGCTGCACGGCTATTCCTGGCCAGGGAACGTGCGCGAACTGCGCAATGTTGTTGAGGGCCTCCTGTTGACCTCCAACGATCCCGTGGTCGACCGGGATGAATTGCCCGAGGAAATACTCGCGACCGCGACGAGCGTTGTCTCAGCGGGCGAGGGCGCACACGCCACGAGTCTGGAGGAGTCCGAGCGCCAAGCGATCGTGCGAGCGGTGCAAGAGGTGCATGGCAATCTCGCCCAAGCCGCACGTACGCTCGGCATTTCGCGCAGCACGCTCTACCGCAAGGTCGAGCGATACCACCTGGAGAGCATAGTGCGCGTCAGCGATGATGTGGACCGGGCGATTCAATTCGGAGCTGCTGAGTCCCGAATTCGGTAACTTTGGCCGCCACGACTGATACGTGCCACGGTGGCGAGCGGGGCCAGCGCTTTCCACTGGACCGGCAGGCGAGCTCGCGCACTACTACAAACACCGCTTTGTCGGCGCGTGCCCTGCGCAACTGCCTGCTGGGAACGGCCGACAGCCTTGCCGCCGCGTCGGTTAGCCGCCACGCGATTGAAGGCGCTGACCCCACGCCGACTTCGACAAGGTCTGTGGGCGATTCCAAAGGGCCGTCCAGCGCTGGCAACGGCTACGTTTCCGGCGGCTGCAAAACCTTCATGGAGCTGACAGTCAGGCGGCCAACGTCAGGGAGGCGTCGCAGCCGACGTTCTCGCCAAGCGCCCTTTGTCTGTGGACGGCCATGACCCGCCGGTCGCAGACGGCGGCTTTGTCGCCATGGACTCGCATCGCTCAAGGCAGACTTGCACCGACGTTTCGTGGGAGTCCCATGGCGTCCTCTTGGACACGCTGCAGCCTGACGTGACGGCGTGTAGGTAGGAGAGACGGAGCCAGGGACATCATGAGAGCGGCGGCGGCCACAAGGGCCCAAAGCCCTACCTGGAAGCTGCCGGTTTGATCTCGCAGCAGCCCGAGGGTGAGGGGCCCGAGCGCTCCCAGAAGGTAGCCGATGAACAGGACGAAGGACGTCCAGGAGTTGGCCTCCTCCGGGCTTGATGCGTTGTCGAGCGGAAGTGTCATGCCAAGCGAGAACGAGGCACCGATGCCGCACGCCACGACCGGGATCGTCACCAAGGGCATGAACGTGGGCACGACAGCGGTTGCGGCGAGTCCGACGAATGCGATGCCCGCGAAGAGCCCGATCAGCCATCGGCGATCCTCGCCCTTGGAGAGCAGCGCTGGCAGCGGGTTGGACAACATGAACGCCATCGTGAAGCTGGCGAGCAGCAGCCCTGCGTACGCCTGCGTCGCGCCGAGTTCGCGATAGATCGGTGCGACCCATGAAAGGAAGCCGAAGAAGAGGAAGTTGTTGGTCGCGAAGTACGCAGCTACCAGCCAGGCACTTGCCGAGCGCAGCGGATGGCGACTCGCTCCAGCTGCCACTGAGACCGGTGCATGTCCGTGCCCCTCGGACCGTGACACGACCCACCATGCCGCGATGGCGGTCAGCCCCGGCAGCGCCCAGACGCCCGTGCCGAGCCGCCAGCCTCCACCGAGTGCGGCGAGCGGCGCCGTGGCGGCGGCCGCCAGTGTGCTGCCCAGCCCGATCGACATGGCATAGAGGCCCATCAACAGCGGCACATGCCGGGGAAACCGGGCCTTCACGAAGCCCGAGATCAGCGCCCCGGCGACTGCGATGCCGGCACCGACGCCTGCCGTGGCGACCAGCAACTGGGTCGCCGATTGAACGAAGGCCCTGAGCAGCGTGGCGATGCTCAGGATGGCGAGCGCGGCCAGGATGACGCGATCCCGACCGAATCGCCGGGCAAGCCACGGCGCAGGCAGTGCCAGCAAGCCCATCAGGAGGTTGGGAATCGCCGTCAACAGGGAAGCCTGCGCGTTGGTGATCCCGAACTCGCTGCGAATCTGTCCGAGCAGCGGCCCCACCGACACGATGCCCGGACGCAGGTCGATGGCGACCAGCACGATGCAGGCGATGCCGGCGGCCAAGGTCAGGCCCGAACTTGCCGTTGCGGCGTGGGTTTCGAGGCTCTGTTCACGATGCGCCATCGCAGGTTCGGCCGACGGCTTGCCGCCAGGCATCGTCATGGACAAGGAGGTGGACATGACTCATTCCTTCGAGGTGAGATCCGGGCCCGCAGGGACGAGGTCGCCTATGGGCGACGCTGAGATGGACGCCATCGCAACGTCGATGTCTTGCTGCACACTGCCCGCGCTCGCACCGACGGCCCCTTTGACGACGCCTTCGGCGAGGACGGGGCTGCCTCCGCCGAAGACCACAGCCCGGCCCCCGAGGGCCTGCTGGATGCCGTACAGCTCGCCCGAAGGCTGCGAAAGCCGTGCGAGCACATCGGTGCTCTTGGCGAACATCGCGGCCGTGAAAGCTTTGTTGATGGCCAGCTCGACGCAGCCGGTCGGACAGCGCTCTTGCCTGGAGAAGTGCAGCAGATGGCCGCCCTTATCAACGACGGCGATTGAATAGGGAATTGCCAGTTGGGCCGCGTGGGCCTCCCCGGCGTCGACCATGGCCTTCGCGTCCGCGAGGGTCAGCGTCTGCACAAGATTCGGCATGGATTGCCTCGTATGAATCGAACCCGTCTGCGCCGCTTGAGGAGCGCGCAGATCGAGTCCGGGGAAGGGATGCGGCGCGCCTCTCAACGAATCGCGCCGGGAAGTTTCAGCGCGACAGCTGCGCGATCACACGCGTAGCCGCCTCTGCGGACGAAGCCGGGTTCTGGCCGGTAATCAGCAGTCCGTCCTGCACCACGAACGACTGCCAGTCGGCTGCGCGCTCGAAGCGACCGCCAAGACGCTTGAGCTCGTCTTCCACGAGAAAGGGCACGACGTCCGTCAGCTCCACCGCGGCTTCCTCCGAGTTGGTGAAGCCGGAGACCTTCAGGCCGTTCACCAGCGGCTGGCCGTCGGGGCGCTTGGCATGGCGAAGAACACCCGGCGCGTGGCACACCAATGCCACCGGCTTGCCGGCCTCCAACGTGCTCTCCATCAGCTTGACGGAGTTGGAATCCTCGGCGAGATCCCACAGCGGACCGTGGCCGCCGGGATAGAACACCGCATCGAAGCCTTCGTGAGAGACCCCCGCCAACGGTACGGTGCTTGCCAGCGCGGCCATGGCCTCGGCGTCCGCCTCGAATCGGCGGGTCGCCTCGGTGCGGAATGCTTCGGTGTTGCTCTTGGGATCCAGCGGCGGCTGTCCGCCGCGAGGCGAGGCCAGCGTGATGTCGGCGCCAGCCTCCTTGAACTCGTAGTAGGGTGCCGCGAGTTCTTCCAGCCAGAAGCCGGTCTTCAGCCCGGTGTCGCCCAGCTGATCGTGGGAGGTCAGGACAATCAGGATCTTCATCTTCATTCCTTTCAAGGGTGCAGTGGCGAAGAAAAAGGACACCGGTCGAGCCACTATTAGACCGGTCGTCTAGTCAGGGGTCCCAAAAAAATGCGCCGCGAGCGCATTCGTTCGGAGCTGTCCCGCCGTCAGCGGCTGGGCAAATGCAATATTCGGCGTGTCATCTGCAGCGCTGCCTCAAACGGTTGGACATCCCGTACGATCTTCACCATCACGCTGGCGCCCAGCCAAAGTTGATAGAGGTTCTGCGCTACTTCATCGG
>Ga0075370_10000203_pt1 | contig 20981 bp, 17 predicted proteins | sample EndMethybrTD3035_FD_71398 | JGI IMG/M metagenome (GOLD analysis project Ga0075370, IMG submission 71398) | Populus endosphere microbial communities from Tennessee, USA - Endosphere MetaG P. TD hybrid TD303-5 | ecosystem: Host-associated > Plants > Roots > Endosphere | place: USA: Tennessee... | reverse complement strand
TGGTGGTCTTCGCTGTGGGCGATCCAGGCCAGCGCGTTCACGAACGCGATCGTCTCGTGGTAGTTCTTGAAGCTGAAGGTCTTCTCGATCGCGCCTTCATTCAGGTGCCAGCCGCTGACTTGCGCCAGGTGGCTGCGGATCTCGTTCGGGCCCATCGCGTCGGCGCCTTCCAGCGCCTTGCATTTCAGGTGCAGCAGGTTGCTCATGGTTCAGCTCGGTTGTGGGTGCGCCTGGGGGCGCGTCTGCGATTGAAGGGCCGCCAGGCGCTCGGTGGCCGGCGGATGGGAGTAGTAGAAGCGCGCGTACACCGGGTCCGGCGTCAGCGTCGTCGAATTGTCCTCATGCAGCTTCAGCAGGGCCGCGGCAAGGTCTTGGCCGTCCGCCTGCGAGCAGGCGTAGGCGTCGGCCTCGAACTCGTGCTTGCGCGACACGCGCGCCGCCAGCGGCGTGGCGAACACGCTGAACACCGGCATCGCGAGCATCAGCAGGATCAGCGCCAGTGCGTCGTTCGGGGCTGCCATCGACGGCTGCACGCCCAGGCCCAGGTAGAACCAGGCCTGGTTCGACAGCCAGCCGAGCAGCCCGAAGGCCAGCAGGCTCAGCACCGTCATCGTCAGGCTGCGCTTGAGCAGGTGGCGCAGCTTGAAGTGGCCGAGCTCGTGCGCCAGCACGGCTTCCATCTCGGGCGGGCTGAGCTTGTTGATCAGCGTGTCGTAGAAGATCACGCGCTTCGATTTGCCGAGGCCGGTGAACATCGCGTTCGCATGGGCCGAGCGCTTGCTGCCGTCCATCACGTAGAAGCCCTGGGCGGTGAAGCCGCAGCGCGCCATCAGCGCGAGCGCCTGCTCCTTCAGCGAGCCGTCGGGCAGCGGCTCGAACTTGTTGTAGAGCGGCATCACGACGAGCGGGTACACCACCTGCACGAACAGGCCGAACGCCGTCCACGCGAGCCAGGCCCAGAACCACCAGTACGCGCCGGCCGCGCCCATCAGCCACAGGATCAGCGCGACGATCGGCAGGCCGAGCGCGATGCCGACCAGCGTGTTGGTGACGAGGTCGCGCACGAACAGCTGCCAGGTCATGCGGTTGAAGCCGAAGCGCGCCTCGAGGCGGAAGGTGGCGTACAGCTCGAACGGCAGCTCGAGCACGGCGCCGATCACCGAGAACGCGAACACCAGCGCCAGCTGGTAGGCAAGGCCGCCGAAGCGCGGGGCCAGCGCATCGCGCAGCACGGCATTCAGCGCATCGAGCCCGCCGAGCAGCGTCCAGCCGAGCAGCACGACGGCGCCGAAGGCCATCGTGACGAGCCCGAAGCGGCCCTTCGCGAGCGTGTAGTCGGCGGCTTTCTGGTGCGCGTCGAGCGACACCTTGCCGGTGAAGGCGGCCGGCACGGCGCTGCGGTGGGCCGCGACGTGGCGCATCTGGCGCGTCGTGAGCCACAGGCGCAGCCCGAGCGAGGCGAGCAGCGCGGCGGCGAACAGCAGGGTCAGGTGAATGGCTTGCATGGGCTGCAAGTGTAGGGCGCGGTCGGCGAGAATGCCCCCAAGGAGAAAACCATGAGCGACATCGCAAGCCCGCTGCAGCAAAGCGACCAGAACCTGATCTGGATCGACCTCGAAATGACCGGCCTCTACCCGGACACCGACCGCATCATCGAGATCGCGGTCGTCGTCACCGATGCCCAGCTGACGCAGCGCGTCGAGGGCCCGGTGTTCGCGATCCACCAGAGCGACGCGACGCTGGACGCGATGGACGCCTGGAACAAGGGCACGCACGGCCGCAGCGGCCTGATCGACCGCGTGAAGGCGTCGACCATCGACGAGGCCTCGGCCGAGGCGCAGGTGATCGACTTCCTGAAGCGCTACGTCGGCAAGAGCACCTCGCCGATGTGCGGCAACAGCATCTGCCAGGACCGCCGCTTCCTGGCGCGCACGATGCCCAAGCTGGAAGCCTTCTTCCACTACCGCAACCTCGACGTCAGCACGCTGAAGGAGCTGGCCAAGCGTTGGAAGCCGGAGATCCTCGCCGGCTTCAGGAAGGCGCAGGCCCACACCGCGCTGGCCGACATCCACGAGTCGATCGACGAGCTCGCGTACTACCGCGAGCACCTGCTGGCGAAGTAGCAGCCGCTGTCAGGCTGCGTACGCGGCGCGCCAGGCCTGGATCAGTGCGCGGGCCTCGTCGCCGGGGCGCGGCGACAGCTTGCGGTACTCGCTGCAGTCGGGCTTGCGCGCCAGCAGCTTCATCTCGACCAGCTCGCGGCGCAGCGTGGCATGGTCGCCGAACGCGTTCCAGGCCTTCAGCACCTCGTTGACCTCGCGCTCGGTGTAGACGCGGCGCAGCTCGAAGTGCGTCCACAGCACCCAGATCGCCAGGCGCTGCACCGCGAAGCGCGTCGGCCAGCGCGCGAGCCGGCCCTGCGCGTCGAACTGGCCGAGCGCCTTGCGCGCGAGCGGCGTCAGCATCAGCGGTGCCTGCGCGGGCTGGGGAGGGCGTGCCGGCTTGAGTTGCGCAGCACGCAGCGCCTGCAGGTTGCGGTGGCCGGCGGCGCGCGCCAGCATGTTCATCAGCGACTGGTGGCCGGGCGGCTCCGTCGCGTCGGCGAGTTGTTGCGTCAGTGACTTCGCGAAGGTGGACAGGTCGGCCGTGTGCAACGGCAACAGGACGCGTGTCATGAAGGGTCTCCCTCTCGCGTGCGCTGCGACCCTTGCGGGCGCCGGGGATCGTCGTTGCCGGCCGGGCGCACGCAGGGCGTGACCAGAATGGGCCGAAGGCGTTTGGCAGGTTCAGATCGCTGGCGGGCGCCAGCGCGACGACACCTGGGTGAACTGCCGACCGGCGCGAAGTGTAGCCCGACGGATCCGAAGGGCATTCAGACTTGCGGGAAAACCCGCGGCCCCCTATACTCCGCGCTTCGCCTCGGCACCGTCACTTGACTGTACGAGGCGTTTCGTTCATCCCCTCTGACCTCATCGAGTCTTCCCATGGCCGCTTTCACGGCCGTGCGGCCTGTTCGAACTCCGCGGCGAACCCCGGGACCCCTTTCAGGGATTTCCAGGGCTCTGCGGGAATGGTTGGCGGCGATGCCGTCGCTTTGACTGTTCCCATGTTCCCCGGCACCGGCGCGAGCGTTCTCGCCGATCTGGGTTCGGACCTTCTCCCCAGCGACTGATCCGCGTGCACCCGATGCGCGCTGGTGTCGTGCTGTGCCCTTTGCGGGCCGGCGGCACCGTGTTTGAGAAAGAAGACGATGAGTTTCGATACCCTTGGCCTGAACCCGGCCCTGCTGCAAGCCCTGAAGGATTCCGGCTACGAGACGCCGACCGACGTGCAGGCCCGCGCCATCCCGCCGGCCATCGAAGGCAAGGACCTGATGGTCGCCTCGAGCACCGGCAGCGGCAAGACCGCCTCGTTCGTGCTGCCCGGCCTGCAGCGCATCCTCGCCGCCCGCGGCGACAACACCAAGCGCCGCGAGAAGGGCATGGTCTACGGCCCGCGCATCCTCGTGCTGGCACCCACCCGTGAACTGGCGATGCAGGTCGACAAGGCCGCCGTGACCTACGGCAAGCACGTGCAAGGCCTGCGCGTGACCACCGTCGTCGGCGGCGTGCCCTATGGCGCCCAGCTGAAGGCGCTGCGTGGCCCGCTCGACATCCTGATCGCGACCCCCGGCCGCCTGCTCGACCACCTGCAAAGCGGCAAGGCCATCCTCGAGAACGTCGAGATGCTGGTGCTCGACGAAGCCGACCGCATGCTCGACATGGGCTTCATCGACGACATCCGCACCATCGCCGACCAGCTGCCGCAAGACCGCCAGACCGTGATGTACAGCGCGACCTTCGCCGGCCACGTGGGCCGCCTCGCGCAGGACCTGCTGCGCGATCCGCAGCGCATCGAGGTCACCTCGCACACCGACACGCACGAGAACATCGAGCAGCGCCTGCACTGGGCCGACAACGGCGCGCACAAGAATGCGCTGCTGGACCACATCCTGACCGAGCGCGACATGGAGCAGGCGGTGGTGTTCACCAGCACGCAGCGCGATGCCGACTGGCTCGCCGATCGCCTGGCCGACATGGGCCATGCGGTCGCATCGCTGCACGGCGGCATGCCGCAAGGCCGCCGCACCCGCGTGCTGCAGGGCCTGCGCAACAAGCAGCTGCGCGTGCTGGTTGCCACCGACGTCGCCGCGCGCGGCATCGACGTGCCGACCATCAGCCACGTGATCAACTACGGCCTGCCGATGAAGGCCGAAGACTACGTGCACCGCATCGGCCGCACCGGCCGCGCCGGCCGCAACGGCCTCGCGGTGACGCTGGCCGAGCGCATGGACACCGGCATGATCCGCCGCATCCAGGCCTTCACGACGCAGAACATCCCGGTCGCGACGATCGTCGGCCTGGAGCCGAAGTCGCCGGAACCGCGCATGTTCGCTGCCCGTCCCGAAGGCAAGTTCGGCGGCAAGCCGTTCGGCCAGGGCCGTGGCGGCCACGGTGGCCACCAGGGCGGCAAGAGCTTCGGCCGGCCGGCCCCGCGTGGCGAAGGTTTTGCGCCGCGCAACGAAGGCTTCGCACCGCGCAACGAAGGCTTTGCGACCCGCGGCCCGGACGGCTTCGCGCCGCGCGGCTCGTTCGATCGCCCGGCCCCGGAGCAGCGCCGTGACAACCCGTTCGCGAACCGTCCGCCGCACGAGGGCGCACCGCGCCATGCGTTCGACCGCGCGCCGGCCGACCGCGGCAACAACGCCGGCTTCGCGCCGCGCAAGCCGAGCGGCCCCGGCGGCAACAAGGGCAGCTTCGGCAAGCCGCAGCGCCCGCGCCAGGGTGGTTTCAGCCGCTGATCCCGGTTGACACTCACGAAGGGCCCGCATTGCGGGCCCTTTTTTTGGTCGGATGTGGTCCGATTCGTTGATAATTGGACCGACTCGTTCGAATCGGACCTCATGCCTGGAATAGATCACCGCCGCTTACTGGAGCTGATCACGCGCTTGCGTGACGAAGGTTTCGACGAGGTCAGCTCGTCCCAGCTGATCGAGCGCAGCGGTGCGGGCGCGATGACGGTCAAGCGCTTGCTGGCTCGCCTGTGGTCCTCCGGTGAACTCATCAGGGAGGGTCAGGCCCGCGCCACGCGCTACCGCCTGCCCGGGCCGCTCAAGGTGAGCGCGCCGGCGCCACCGCCGTACCATCGCGCGCCTCTGCAGCCTCGTTGGTCAGCCGCAGCGCTGGCGCTGCGCGAGGAACTGCAGCAACCGCTCGGCGCCCGCTCGCCTGTCACCTACCGCCGCGGGTTCGTCGAGGACTACCGCCCCAACGACAGCGCGATGCTGCCGGCCGCTCTCGCGAAGGAGCTGGCCGAGCTCGGTCGCATGCAGGGCCAGCAGCCGGCCGGCACCTATGCGCGCAAGGTGCTCGAGCAACTGCTGATCGACCTCTCGTGGTCGTCGTCGCGCCTCGAAGGCAACCGCTACTCGCGCCTCGACACCGAAGAGCTGTTCAAGAGCGGATTGACGGGCGAAGACAACGACGCCGTGATGCTGCTGAACCACAAGAACGCCATCGAGTTCATGGTCGACGCGGTGCCGGAGCAGGGGCTCTCGATGGGCATCGTGCGCAACCTCCACGCGGTGCTGATGCGCGACCTGCTGGTCGACACCGACGGCCTCGGTGCGATCCGCCGCAAGGTCGTCAACATCAGCGACACGGTGTACTTCCCGGCGCAAGTGCCGTCGCTGCTGTCCGAGATGCTGGTGCGCATCCTCGACACGGCCAATCTCGTCAAGAACCCGATCGAAGCGGCCTTCTTCCTGTGGGTCAACATCGCCTACCTGCAGCCTTTCGAAGATGGCAACAAGCGCACCAGTCGCCTGGCGGCCAACATCCCGCTGATGCTCTACAACCGCGCGCCGCTGGCGTTCCTCGACGTCGATCGTGGCCACTACGCCGAGGCGATGGTGGGCGTCTACGAGCGCCAGGACGTGTCGCTGGCCGTCGACCTGTTCGACTGGACCTATCGACGCTCGTGCGCGAAGTACGCGGTGGTGCTGGAGGCCATGAGCGCACCGGATCCGCTTCGCTTGCGATACCGCGAATCCCTCAACGAGGCGATCGGCCTGGTCGTGCGCGATCGCAGGACGCTGGCCGATGCGATCGAGGCGCTGCACCTCGGAGACGACAAGGCACCGGGCTTCGTGCCTCTGTTGCGCGAAGAACTGCGCAAGCTCGAAGCCTTCAACTGCGCGCGCTACCGCGTGACGATGGGCGCCACCGAAGCCTGGATCGCTGCCGGTCGTCCCGCTTGAGGGGCGGCTCGGTTCAATCCGCGTCCGGTGGCGGAAACGGCACCCGCTCATGCGCCCCCATCTCCACCGCCAGCGCCGCCCCCAGCAGGAAGATCTGGCAGGACCAGTAGATCCACACCAGCAGCGCCGCGAACGATCCGGCGGCGCCCAGCGTCGAGCGCAGCGCCGTGCCGGCGATGTACGCATTGATCCCGTAGCGCCCCGCCAGGAACAGCACCGCCGCGACCGCCGCGCCGATGAACGCATGCCGCACGCGCAGGTGCGCATCGGGCAGCCACACCATCAGCAGCGAGAACAGCGTGGTCATCACGAGCCACGACCACAGCAGCTCGACCGACTGCAGCAGCGGCCCGAGCGCCGGACCGAGCGCATCGGTCTGGTCGACCACCCAGCGGATCGCCAGCAGCGCGACGGCCTGCAGCACCATCGCGACCGCCAGCAGGAAGCCGCAGCCGAGCAGCACGCCCATCGACAGCAGGCGCACCTGCACCAGCCGCCACAGCGAGCCGCGCTCCGGCGGCGCGCCCAGCATCTCCTGCAGCGAGGCGCGCAACTCGACGAACACGCCGACCGCGCCGACCAGCATCGTCACCACCGCGATCACCGGCGCCGCCACCGCGAACCCGCCGGCCCGTTCGCGCGACAGCAGTGTCGTCGCGGTGTGCGGCGCGCTGGCCAGCAGGTCCGCGAGCGTGCGGGCCTCGCTCGGGCCGAGCAGGCGGCCGACCGCATCCACCATCGTCGCGTTCGCGTTCTGGTCGCCGAGCAGCCACACCAGCAGGCTCGTCACGACGACCAGCAGCGGCGCCATCGAGAACGCCGCGTAGAACGCCACCGCGGCCCCCTGGCGCGCGCCATGGCATTCGATGAAGCGGTTGATGGTGCGAACGCCCACCGAGACCACGTGCCCCGCCGTGCTCGCGACCATCCGGTGCCAGAGGCGGACAGCGAGCCCCGGGGTGTCGGCGACCTCGCCCTGCGCCACGCTCACCCTTCCATCAATCGCGCGAGCCGCGTGGCCGAGCGGGAATGTTCCGCGACGACCTTCATCACGACGATCAGCCCCGGCCCGAGGAACAGCCCCCACACGCCCCACAGCGCGCCCCAGAACACCAGGCCGATGAACACCGCCGCGGCGTTCATCCGCGCGGCGCGGCTCTGCAGCCAGGCCGCGACCGCGGTGCCGATCAGCGTCGACACCACGACCAGGTAGACCGCGGTGCCGATCGCCGCGCCGGCGGTGCCGTGCGCGAGGAAGGCTTCCGCTGCGCCGAACGCCGTCAGGATGCCCATGCCGACATACGGCACGACATGCAGCACCGCGGCGGTCACGCCCCACATCGCCGCATCGGGGATCTCGCCCCAGGCGAACGCGGCCCACACCGCGCAGCCGATCAGCACGTTGGTGACCAGCAGCACGCCGACATAGATGCGGATCTGCCGCGAGCATTCATGCAGGGCCCGGCAGGCCCGCGTGCGCGATTGCGAGCGCCCGCCCCACAGGTCGATGAAGCGGCCCGCGAGCGGGCTGCCACCGCTCAGCACGAAGAACGCGACGAACACGATGATCGTCAGGTCGCCGGCGAACTTCATCAGGATCGACGAGCCGTTCAGCGCGGTGTCGCGCAACCACAGCGTGACGGTCTCGGTCAGCGTGTGCGCCGGCGCAGCGGGGATCAGCTTCTGGCGCGTCGGCTTCGGCGGCGGCGCGCCGTTGGCGACGCCCTGCGCGGCGCGGTCGAGCTCCTGCAGCGCGTCGCGCGATCGCTTCAGCACCGAGTCGTCATCGGTTTCGGTGGGCGTGATGCGCTCGGCCACCATGCGGATGATCTCGGGGCTGCGGTCCACCATGCGCAGCAGCTTGCCGCCGAAGGCCATCGACGCGAGGGCCGCCAGCGCGAGGAACAGCACCAGCGACAGCAGCACCGCGAGCATCTGGCTGCGCAGCAGGTGGCGCAGGCCGGCCACCACCGGAGCGACCAGCATCGCGAGCATCAGGCCGGCGGCCACCGGCACCAGGAAGCGCTGGCCCCACCACAGCGCACCGATCACCGCGATCGTCGCGATCACCGTCGCCGAGGCAGCCGAGCGCGGAAGCGGCCCGGGATATCCGTCGTCGAGCGGTGACGCGGGCTCGTCGACCTGCGATGCGATGCTGGCGCGCCCGGCCTCGACGGGAGGTTTCGCGGCGGGCGTCAGGGTGCCGGAGAGGGACATCGTGTGCGAAGACGGCGCACCGAGCGCCCTGTCCTCAACGCCGCAAGGCGCACGACCCCGCGGGGTGGTGCGCCTTCACACGGACGAGCCGTGAGGGTCGTGAGGTTTACGGGCGGATCAGGATGTCGTTCTTGACCGACTTCACGCCATTGACGTTGCGGGCGATCGATTCGGCGGTGCTCTTCTCCGTCGCGCTCTTCGCGAAGCCCGACAGCTGCACCGTGCCGTTCAGCGTCTCGACGCTGATCGACGAGGCATCGACTTCCTTGTTGCCGACGTACTTCGCCTTCACCGCGGTGGTGATGGCGGCATCGTCGACGTAGCTGCCGACCGTCGATTGATCACGCGTCACGGCGCAGCCGGTGGCGGACAGCAGGGCGACGGCGGATACGACGGCAGCGAGGGTGTTGCGGACAAGCATGTGGTTCTCCTTCAGTGTGGAAGCGTTGTGATCCAGGTGGTCATCGGGAAGATGGACATCGAGCCCCCACCCGTGCGGGCCCGTGTCGTGGCATGGGGTTCAATAGAACATGAACATCACTTGCTGCTGATCGCTTTCGCGCCCAGCAATCCGATCAGGACCACGGCCACGAACAGCACCAGGAACAGCACGAAGAGAAACTTCGCGATGCCCGCCGCACCGGCGGCGATGCCGGTGAATCCGAACACGCCCGCGACGAGCGCGATGGCTGCAAAGATGATGGCCCACTTCAGCATGTCGTTCTCCTTGGTGCGGTGCGGATTCGCGGTGTCGAGTCGATGAGGCAACTCTATGGGCCGCCCCGCGGCCGATCCATCGGACGCTGGCGTGAGCGCATGTAGGACGGAATGCTTTGCCGATCCGATGCCTTGAAGGCATGCGTGGCGATCGGCAAAAAGCGCGCCCGCGGCGCGCTTCGGCAAAGAGAGCGTGGCGACGCTCAGTGCACGGTGTAGTCGGTGCCGGGCATGTGCGGCGGTTGCGCCGAAGGCGGTGATGGCGGCGGCGCTGATGTCGATGCGGATGTCGATGCGGGTGCCGGCGCCGATGCTGATGCAGCGGCAGCCGGTGCAGGGGCCTGCCGCGTGAAGTCCGCGATCGCGAGGTTCACCCAGCTGATGATCGATGCCAGGTCGAAGCGCGGCAGCAAGCCGGCCAGCAACGCACCGCCCGACAACCAGCGCCACGGCTTCACGCGCGTCAGCAGCATGCCGCCGACGAAGGCGCCCGCCAGCAGCCACCACGGGTGCTTCTTCGCCAGCGGGCCCGCGAGCTCCTGTCCGGCGTCGCGTGCGAACTCGAAGGTGGTGCGCCACGGATGGCCGGCCCACCAGCGGCGCAACCAGCGCACCGCGATCGCGGCGGCGGGCAGGTCCGAGAGCGCGTCGCCGAGCGTGCCGAGCCAGCCCGGTTCCTGCGGCGCATGCGCAGCGTGTGGATCGGGCGGGGCGCTCGCCTTCACGAGCGCCGCGCGAATGGATTCGCGCGAGGCCGCGAGCCGTTCCTTCGGGCTCAGCGGCCGCGCCGGCACCACGGCCGGCAGGCCGGGGTCGAGCTGGGTCTCTTCGACGTGGGTCATGTCGCACCCACTTCGCCGAGCATGCGTGCGTCGGCCTCGAACTGCTGCTGCACTGCAGCGAACGCCGGCTCGGCTGCGGGTCGCCGCGCGATCACCCCGGCCACCACGGCAACGACCGCCGGCACGGCCGGTGCGGCCCACAGCGCCCACACCGCGTCGCCTTGCAGCGAAGGCGTCACCGCCCACAGCATCAGCGCGACGCCCGCGAGCACCGCGCTCACGCCGACGCAGCACAGCGCGAGCGCCGTCAGCAGCAGGCGGACGGTCCAGCGGCTCTGCGCCTGGCGCGCTTCGCTGCCGATCAGCGCGGCGTAGGCACTCAGGTGATCGGCGACGAGTTCAGGCCGTGTGGCAACAAGCTTGATCAGCGGATGGATCATGGCAGCACCGATGGTGAGCTACAGCGGTGGACGAATGCGGACGCGACGAACCCGGCCGTGGTGCGATGCACCAATCGGCCGGGCCGGTCCAGCGCCCACGGCGGGGTCACTGCCGGGTTTACTGTTGGTTGTTGCGGCGAGCGCTCTGGATCAGCGCAAGCAACCCCATCAGCGCGGCACCGGTCGCGGCGGCGATCAGCATCGACTTGACCGGCTCGTCCTTGACGTAGCGCACGGTCGCATCGCCGACCGAGGCGGCGCGTTCACGCACGTGCGTGGCGGTGTCCTTCACGGCGTCGACGCCGCGGCGCGCCAGCGCTTCGGCCTGGCCGGCCAGGCGGGCGATCGTCGGCTCGGCGGTGTCGCGTGCGTCGCCGATCGCCGATTCGGCGTGGTCGAGCGCGCTGTTGGCGACGCGGCGCGTGCTCTTGACCGCGCTGTCCGCCGTGTCGGCCAGCTTGTTGACGGTGTCGCTGGCCTGGCTGCTGAGGTTGTCGGTCTTGAAGGTGGAGGTGCTCATGGCTGTTTCCTTGATTGGTATGTGGGAATAGACAAGTTAGGCGAGGCGAGGGCGCGCCGCAAGGCGGCGCGCGGCGCCGCGGCTAGGTGCCGCGCTTGATCAGACCGAACAGGAAGGCGGCGACGGCCATGATCGCGAAGATGATGAACAGGATCTTCGCGATGCCGGCAGCGCTGGCCGCGATGCCGCCGAAGCCGAACAGGGCGGCGATCAGCGCGATGATGAAGAACACGACGGCGTAATACAGCATGCTCTGGCTCCTTCGGTGTGAGTGGTTGACGATGGGACCACTCTAGGAGCGCGGGCGTCCGCGAGGAATGGGACGGCGAGCCGATGCGGTGTAGGAGGGAGCCGACGACTCAAATTTGCGGCAGCGTCGCCTGGATGCGCGTGCCGGTGCCCGGCGTCGACTGGATGCTCATGCGCCCGCCCTCGGCCTCGACGCGGTAGCGCATGCCCAGCAGCCCGTGCGTCGACGGCCGCGCCACCTGCGTGTCGAAGCCGCTGCCGTTGTCGTGCACGTCGACCTCGGCCAGCGCGCCGCGCGGCCGCAGCGTGACCACCACCTGGCGCGCCTGCGCGTACTTCGCGACGTTGGTCAGCGCCTCCTGCACGAGCCGGTACACCGTCAGCTCGCCCGACGGCTTCAGCGACACCGGCTCGAGCTCGCTGATCACCTTCACGCCCGAGCGCTCGGCGAACTCGCGGCCCAGGATCTCCAGCGCCGCCAGCAGCCCCAGGTTGCTCAGCGACGACGGCCGCAGGTCCTCGATGATGCGGCGCTTCAGCGCGATGCCTTCGTTCAGCGTCTCGTTCAGGTGCACCAGCCGCTCGGTGATGTCGGGCGTGTGGATCGTGATGCGCGACTTCAGCCGCGCCACGTCGAGCTTGGCCGCCGTCAGCAGCGCACCCAGCTCGTCGTGCAGGTCGCGCGCGAGCCGGCTGCGCTCGTCCTCGCGGGCGGTCTGCAAGTGCTGCGCCAGTTCGGTGAGCTGCGCGGTGCGCGCGGTCACCTGCACCTCCAGCAGGTCGCGCTCGGCCTGCAGCGCCTCCTTCTTGTGCACGCGCTCCTTCTCGAGCGTGTTCGACTGGCGCAGGTACATGAAGAAGGCCAGCACGCTCAGCGCCGTCATCGCGCTGACGCCGAGCCGGCTCAGCAGCAGCGTCTGGTAGACCTCCTCGCGGCGGTCCGCGATCAGCCTCGATTCGCGCGTCACCAGCCGTTCGGAGGCGAGGCGGATGCTCTCCATCTGCTCGCGCCCGATGTCGGTCTCGATGACCGCGCGCCAGGCCTCGTCGCGGCCGTCGGCGCGCAACTGCACCGTGGTGTCCATCTCGGAGACCTTCTTGCTGACCAGCGTCGCGAGCACGGTGAAATCGGCGACGCGGTCGGGCTCGTGCGCGTAGTACTCGCCGAGCGTGCGCAGCGTCTCGCCGATGCTCGCCATCGACGAGCGGTACGGCTTCAGGTACTCGGGGCGGCCGGTGATCAGGTAGCCGCGCTGGCCGTTCTCGGCATCGAGCACCTGGCGCAGCAGCACCATGTTGTTGGTGCGGGCGACGCCCATTTCGCCCAGCCGGTCCAGCGCGTCCACCGAGGTGCGGTAGGCGGTCTCGCTGATGCCCATCAGCGTCAGCGCGGTCACCACCGCGAGGGGAAACGTGAAGGCACTGCGCTTGAATCGGTGAAAGAAGTTCTTCATGCGATTTTTCTGTGTGCCTCTAGAATCGATCGGAGTCCAACCACAGGGGACAGTCGCTCATGATCAAGATTGCCATCGTTGACGACCACGCGCTCGTTCGCGCCGGTCTGCGCCAGTATCTCGCGGAGCAGGTCGACCTGCAGGTCGTGGCCGAGGCCTCCAACGGCCGCGAAGCCCTCGACATCGTCCGCAAGGAACAGATCGACGTGCTGGTCATGGACCTGTCGATGCCGCAGCAAAGCGGCGTCGACGCGCTGGCCGCGATCCGCGCCCGCGAGCCCGAGCTGCCCATCCTCATCCTCAGCGGTTTTCCCGAAGAGCATTACGCCACCACCTTGCTGCGCCAGGGCGCGAGCGGCTACCTGAACAAGGAGTGCGACCCCGAGGAGATCGTCACCGCGATCCGCACCGTCGCGCGGGGCCGCAAGTACATCACCCCGGCCGTGGCCGAGTTGCTGGCCAGCAACCTCGGCGGCAACGCGAACCGTCCGTTGCATGAGCAGCTTTCCGAGCGCGAGTTCCAGGTCTTCCTGCGGCTGTCGAAGGGCGAGACCATCGGCCACATGGCCGACAGCCTGTCGCTGAGCGTGAAGACCGTCAGCACCTACCGCACCCGCGTGATGGAGAAGATGAAGCTCGAATCGAACAGCGACCTGACCTACTACGCGCTGAAGAACGGCCTGATCCAGTAACAGGCCGCCTCGCTCGGCTTGCGCCGCCCGGGAGGGCCGCGCAGGCGGCATCCCATCCAGCGCTACAAACTCCCCGAACTCGAATTCGCCGCCTCGCCCGAGGCGAGCCGCTGGCAGTAGCCGATCAGCGCGTCGATCTCGTTCGACTTGTCGAACACCTTGTCGGCTCCGAGCTCGAGGCACTTGCGCCGCATGTCGGGCGTCGCGTAGTTGCTGAGCACGACGAGCTTGGTCGCGTCGGGCAGGTCGGTGCTGGCCGACAGCACGCCCAGGCCGGAGCCGCTCTTCAGGAAGATGTCGACGATCACCAGGTCGCAGCCATTGCGCGGCTGCTTGAGCCAGTACAACGCGGCGGCTTCGTTGTCGGCCGTCCCGACCACTTCCACGGCCACCAGTTCCTCCAGCGCCGCGATCAGGTTCTCGCGGATCACCGGGCTGTCTTCGACGATGTAGGTTTTCAGCATGTCCCGACTTCTGGATTCTTCTTCGGCAGGCGAGGCATGCACAGCGTGGACCTGTCTGCAAAGGTGACGGATCTTGCCATTTCCGCGAGAAACGTGACGGGAAGAGCCTCGAGGACGCCGGCAGACATGCGCTCGATTGTATGAATCGGGCAACGCTGCCCCTGCCGGAAGAGCGCGGGAGCGGCTGTAGGAGCCTGCCTACAGGTGGTCGCCGGCCGAACGTCGTAGGACAGCGCCGACAGGCGAAGGCCGTGTCGTCCGGCTGTGTCAGCAAGAGGTGCTCCCTAGACTCGTTCGCGGGTTGTCCGGATTCAAGGGTTTCCGGATTCACGAATTGCCGACGGGAGTGGCGAATGAAAAGACTGTTGATGTGGGCTGTGGGTGTGCCGTTCCTGGTGATCAGCATGGTCATGGTGTCGTTCAGCGACGGGTTGTCGACGCAGGTCGCGAGCCTCTCGTGGACGCAACGACATTGACGGTGCGTGTCGCGGCGCCTTCAGGGGTGGGCCGATGAACCCCTCGATCACCGTCTATGAAGGGTTCGATTTCGCGCTGCCTGCGGCGATCGAGGAGTTCGCCGGGGCGTTCTCGCGCTGGGATGCGCCGTCGCGCTCGGTGCGGCGTGCGCGCTTCAAGGGCGAGCTGACGCGCGCGATCGAGGAGTTGCGCGCCTGCGTCCGGCAGATCGAGACCTTCACCGACGAGCAGCGCTCGCTGTCGCAGGCGGCGCAGTGGCTGGTCGACAACTTCTACGTCATCGAGCGCATCCAGACGGCGCTCACGCAGCAGCTGCCCGACAAGGCGGTGCGCGGCCTGCCGGCCTACCAGACCGGCGGCCACCCGTCGCGCGCGCGCATCGAGCTGTTCTCGCATTTCTACCTGGAGGCCTGCGACTTCGACTTCGAGGCCGACGAACTGGTGCACGTGCTGGTCGAGTACCAGAAGGTGCACCCGCTGATGCTGCGCGAGCTGGCCCTGCTCGCGCCGGTCCTGAACTTCCTGCTGATCCGCCAGCTGCGCGCCTGCGCCGAGCAGATCCTCGAGATCCACGGCGGCGCCCATGCGGCCGACCTCGTGGCCGATGCGGCGCTCGCGCCGTCGCATGGCACGGCGCGCGGGCCGACGCAGAAAGCCGCGTCGGCGGTGCCCGACCTGAAGAGCGCGTCGAACGTCTTCCGCCAGGCCTACCTCGGCCAGCTGGCGCAGCGGCGCCGCTACGACGACCCGGCGAGCATCGCCGGCGGCGCGCACGCCGAAGGCGTCGGCATCGTCCACCAGGCCGGCGCGATCGAGGACGATCTCGTCGTGCGCACGATGCTCGACGTGCGGGTGCGCAACATCTTCCGCAGCGTCAAGGCGATCGAGCTGAGCGACTGGGTCGACATCTTCGCGAAGACCTCGCTGGTCGATCGCGCGCTGCAGCGCAACAGCGTCTATGCGCGCATGGACCCGCCTTCGAAGGCCTTGTACCGGCAGCAGCTGGAGCGGCTGAGCCTGCGCAGCGGCCTGCCCGAACCCGATCTCGCCGAGCTGGTGGTCGACCGCTTCGGCCGCCGCCGTGCCGAAGGCGACGAGGCCGGCCAGGAGGGCGAGGACACCGACATCGGCCGCTGGCTGCTGTCCGACCGCCGGCCCGAGCTGGAGCGCAGCATCGGCCTGACGCCGAACCCGCTGCGGCGCATCGAACGCACGATCCCGCACACCCGCCTGGTGCTGTACGCCGGCCTCGTGCTGGCGTTGACCTTCGCGTTCACCGTGCTGGCCTTCCGCGCCGGTTATGCCGAAGAGCATGTGTCGCTGCCGGCCTTCGCCATCTTCCTGCTCGCGGTCTGGCCGGCCTCCGAGATCGCGGTGCTGCTGATCAACCGCATCCTCGGCCGGGTGTTCAAGCCGGCCCAGTTGCCGCGCCTGGAGTTCGCGCAGGGCCTGCCGCCGCAGTGCAAGACGATGGTGGTGGTGCCGACGATGCTGACCCAGCTCGACCAGGTCGGCCACCAGGTCGGTGAGCTGGAACGCCACTACCTGTCGAACCGCGACGACCAGCTGCGCTTCGGGCTGCTGACCGACTGGCGCGATGCACCCGATCAGTCGCTCGAGACCGATGCGGCGCTGCTGGCGGCGGCCCGCGAGGCGGTGATGCGGCTGAACCTGCGCTACCCGCTGCCCGCCGTGCCGGAGGGCGGCGAAGACCGCTTCTACCTGTTCCACCGCAACCGCTGCTGGAACGCCGCCGAAGGCGCCTGGATGGGCTGGGAGCGCAAGCGCGGCAAGCTCGACGAGTTCAACCGCCTGCTGCTCGGCGAGCCGGGCACCTCGTACGTGTTCGAGGACGGCACGGCCGAGCGCGTGCCGCGCGGCGTGCGCTACGTGATCACGCTGGATGCCGACACGCGCATGCCGGTCGGCTCGGTGGCGCGCCTGGTGGGCACGGCCGCGCATCCGCTGAACCGGCCGCAGATCGACCCGCAGACCGGCCGCGTCGCGCGCGGCTATGCGCTGTTCCAGCCGCGCATCTCGTTCCTGCTGCCGCAGGCCGAGGACCACTCGGTGTTCCGCTGGATCTTCTCGAATGGCGCCGGCGTCGATCCGTACGCGGCCGCCATCTCCGACACCTACCAGGACACCTTCGGCGAGGCCACCTACACCGGCAAGGGGCTGTACGACCTGCAGGCCTTCCACACCTCGCTGTCGGGCCGGGTGCCGGAGAACGCGCTGCTCAGCCACGACCTGTTCGAGAGCGCGTTCGCGCGCTGCGCGCTGGTCAGCGACGTCGCGTTCTTCGAGGATTCGCCGTCGCATTCCGAGGTCGCCGCGGCGCGCTCGCACCGCTGGGTGCGTGGCGACTGGCAGCTGCTGCCGTGGCTGCTGGGCGTGCGCGCCGAGCCGCTGTCGCCGCTGAACCGCTGGAAGATGCTCGACAACCTGCGGCGCTCGCTGCTGCCGATCGCGTCGTTCGCGCTGGTCGTCGCGGCCTTCATCGATCCGGCCGCACAGCCGCTCGCGTGGCTCGTGCTGGTGCTGGCGTCGATCAGCCTGAGCGGGCTGCTGGGCTGGTTCTCGGCCTTGTTCGCGCCGGTGCCGAAGGGCGTGCGCAGCAACCGGCCGATCCAGCTGACGCGCGAGCTCGGCCATGTGGCCGGCCATGCGCTGATCGAGCTGGTGTTGCTCGCGCAGAGCGCCTGCGTGATGGCGGATGCGATCGTGCGGGCCGTGTGGCGCACCTTCGTCTCGCAACGCAAGATGCTCGAGTGGCGCACCGCCGCGCAGGCCAAGGCGGCCGCCGGCGGGCAGCTTCGGCAGTTCAGCTGGGCCATCAGCAGCGCGACGCTGCCGCTGGTCGCGTCGAGCGCGCTGATCCTGCTGTTCAACCGCGATGCGATCGTCGCCGCGGCGCCGCTGCTGGCGGTCTGGTGGCTGGCGCCGGTGATCGCGGTCGCGATCAGCTCGCCGGTGCTGCTGGCGGGCCGGCTCGCCGGCGACCACGACCTGCGCGAGTTCCGCCGCATCGCGCGCCGCACCTGGCGCTTCTTCGAGGACTACGTCGGCCCGGCCGACAACCACCTGCCGCCCGACAACGTGCAGTTCGAGCCGGAAGAGGTGGTCGCGCACCGCACCTCGCCGACCAACATCGGCCTGTACCTGCTGGCGCTGACGCGTGCGCGCGACCTGGGCTGGCTGGCCGGCGGCGATTTCCTCGGCCGCATGAAGGCCACGCTCGGCAGCATGGCGAAGCTGGAGACGTACAACGGCCACCTGCTGAACTGGTATGAGACCCAGTACCTGCGGCCGCTGGAGCCGCGCTACGTGTCGTCGGTCGACAGCGGCAACCTCGCGGCGCACCTGGTCGTCGTGGCCCGCGCGCTGCAGGAAGAGCGCGAGCGGCCGGTGGTCGGGCCGGAGCGCCTGGCCGGCCCGCGCGACAGCTTCCTCGAACTGCAGGCGGCCTGGCGCACGCTGCGCGCCGGCAGCCCGCGCGGCGCCAAGGGCAGCGCGCCGAGAGGCAACGTGAGCCCGGTCGAGATCGACCGCGCGGTCGCCGACCTCGGCGCCAAGCTGCTGCAGGCCGAGCCTGCGACGCCCGCCGACGCCGGCCGCGCCCTGGCCGGCGCGTCGCAGCTCGCACTGCAGCTGAAGGAACTGCTCGATGCCTACGCGTTCGGCAGCGCCGGTGTGGCCGACGCCTTGGCCGGCACCGGCACTGGCGGCCTGAAGCCGGTCGTCGACGAAGCCGGGCGGCTGTGCCAAGCACTCGGTGCGCACATCGACGACCTGCAGCGCCACTGCCCATGGGCGGTCGAGGCGGCCTTCAGCACGCTGCAGCAGCAGGCGCCCGAGGTGTTCAAGGGCCCGCTCGCCGAACTGCTCGCGGTGGTGCCGCGGGTCGGCGAGGTGCCGGCGCACCTGGCCAACGTCGAGGCCGCGCTGCTGCAGGCGCAGCGGCTGCACGGCCAGGCACCAGCCGCGGCGATGCTGCTGGCCGCGGCGCTGAAGGCCTGCGCCGAGGCGCGCAACGCGACCGCCGTCTGGCTCGCCGACCTGGACACCTGCGCGGCGCAGGCCGAGGCGGCCTGGCGCGGCATGCAGTTCGGCTTCCTGTTCGATGCGCGGCGCAAGCTGTTCTCGATCGGCTACCGCGTCGCCGAGCACCAGCTCGACGAGGGGCGCTACGACCTGCTGGCCTCCGAGTCGCGGCTCGGCAGCTACCTCGCCGCGGCGAAGGGCGACGTGCCGGTCGACCACTGGTTCCGGCTCGGCCGCCACATGGGGCTCGTCGCCGCCGGCCCGGTGCTGATCTCGTGGTCCGGCTCGATGTTCGAGTACCTGATGCCGGCGCTGGTGATGAAGACGCCGCCCGGCAGCCTGCTGCACCAGACCTGCCGCAACGCGATCACCGAGCAGATCCGCTACGGGCGCGAGCAGAACGTGCCCTGGGGCATCTCGGAGTCGGGCGTCAACGTGCGCGACGTCGAACTGACCTACCAGTACGGGCCGTCCGGCGCGCCGGCGCTGAGCCTGAAGCGAGGCATGGACCGGCAACTGGTGGTCGCGCCCTATGCCACCGCGCTGGCCGCGCCGTTCGCGCCGGCCGAGGTGCGGCAGAACTTCACCGCGCTGGCCAGGCTCGGCGCCCTCGGGCCGCACGGCTTCTACGAGGCGATCGACTTCACCGCCGAGCGGCTCGGCGAAGACGAGAAGTGCGCCATCGTCAAGAGCCACATGGCGCACCACCAGGCGATGAGCCTGCTCGCGCTGACCCAACTGCTGACGACCGACAGCCTGGCCGACCGCTTCCACCGCGAGCCCGAGATGAACGCCTTCGACCTGCTGCTGCAGGAGCAGGTGGCCGGCTCGGTCGTGATCGCGCGCGACAGCACCGCGGCACCCGAGCGCCACGAGAAGCTCGCGCGCCATTCCACGCAGCGCGTGCGCCGCGTGCAGGCCACCGACGTGCGCCGTCCGGCGGTGCACCTGATGTCGAACGGCCGCTACGCGACCGCGCTGACGGCCAGCGGCTCCGGCTACAGCGAATGCGCCGACCTGGACATCACGCGCTGGCGCGAGGACCGCGTGCTCGACGACTGCGGGCTCTTCATCTACCTGCGCGACGCCGATTCGGGCGTGCTGTGGTCGGCCACGCTCGCGCCGACCTTCAGCGAGCCCGATTTCCAGGCGGTCGAGTTCGCCGAGGCGCGCGCGCAGTTCGACCTGCGCCAGCACGGCATCCGCAGCAGCCTGGAGGTGGTGGTCGCACAGCAGGAAGACGCCGAGATCCGCACGCTGAAGCTGAGCAACGAGGGCCATGGCGTGCGCCGCATCGAGGTGAGCGCGCTTGGCGAGGTGGTGCTGAACCAGCGCAATGCCGACATGGCGCACCCGGCCTTCTCGAACCTGTTCATCACCACCGAGTACGACGCGGCGCGCGGTGCGCTGCTGGCCACGCGGCGCCCGCGCGCATCGCACGAGGCGGCGCCCACGGCGATCCTCGGCGCGGTGGTCGAAGGCACGCAGGCCGGGCCGCTGTCGTACGACACCGATCGCCGCACGGTGATCGGGCGTGGCCGCAGCAAGCGCGAGCCGCTCGCGATGACCGAGCAGGGCGGCCTCGCGATGACGACCGGCGCGGTGCTCGACCCGGTGCTGTGCCTGCGCCAGACGATCGAGCTGAAGCCCGGCCAGTCGGCGCGCGTGGCCTTCGTGCTCGCCTTCGGCACCGACCGCGAGAGCGCGAGCCGCACCTGGCAGCGCCTCGGCTCGTTCAGCGCGCTGCAGCGCGAGATCTCGCGCTCGTGGGTGTATGCGCAGGCCAAGCTGCACCAGCTGGGCGTCGGCAGCGAGGAGGCGACGCACTTCCAGTCGCTGTCGGCCTACCTGATGTTCTCGGACACCACGTTCCGCCCCGGCACCGAGTTCATGCGCGGCAACCAGCTGTCGCAGCGCGCCCTGTGGCGCTACGGCATCTCGGGGGACCGGCCGATCCTGCTGGTCACCATCGATTCGAACGACGACCTGCCGCTGGTGCAGCAGATGGTGCGCGGCCACCACTTCTGGAAGGCGCGCTCGTTCGAGGTCGACATCGTGGTGCTGAACGACCGCGCGACCTCGTATTCCGACGACATGCAGCACGCGATCGAGAACATGGTGCGGCAGGCCGGTGCCGGGCCCGACGCGGCGGCGGGCGGCGGCCGCATCTACGTGCTGCGCGGCGACCGCCTGCCCGATGACGAACGGCGCCTGCTGATGACGCTGTGCCGCGTGCTGCTGCGGGGCGGCCAGGGGCTGCTCGGCGACCAGCTGCGCCGGCGCACGCCGCGCGAGCCCTCGTCGCTGCCGCAGGCGATGCCGTTGCGCGCGCCGCTCGCGCAGGGCGGCGCACCGTCGGAGCCGACCGCCACCGCCCAGCTGCAGTTCTTCAACGGCACCGGCGGCTTCACGCCCGACGGCAAGGAGTACCGCATCGTGCTGCCGCCGGGCCGCACGACGCCGGCCCCGTGGGTCAACGTGATCGCGAGCCCGCAGATCGGCACGCTGGTCTCGGAGAGCGGCTCGGCCTTCACCTGGCGCATGAACGCCCGCGAGAACCAGCTGACGCCGTGGTCCAACGATGCGCTGGTCGATCCGTCGTCGGAGGTCCTGTACCTGCAGGACCG
>Ga0075370_10000202_pt1 | contig 21044 bp, 23 predicted proteins | sample EndMethybrTD3035_FD_71398 | JGI IMG/M metagenome (GOLD analysis project Ga0075370, IMG submission 71398) | Populus endosphere microbial communities from Tennessee, USA - Endosphere MetaG P. TD hybrid TD303-5 | ecosystem: Host-associated > Plants > Roots > Endosphere | place: USA: Tennessee... | reverse complement strand
TATCGAGATGGCCGGTGCCTTCCGGCCAGGTAGCTCAGTTGGTACGAGCGTCCGCCTGAAAAGCGGAAGGTCGCCGGTTCGATCCCGGCCCTGGCCACTTCAGAGGCGGTCTGCCTCGAAATTCACGCTTTATTCGGCGCTGCGTCGTCGTGCTTGCGCAGTTCCCAAGAATCCTTCAAGGCCTCCAACGCATCCTCAGCTGACCGGCCACAAGGCCGCATAGCGAAAGGAACATCGGTGAACCGATCCACCACACGACGAGTGGCGACGATGCTGCTGGCGTCCGGCGGTCTGAGTATGGCCGGTTTCGGGCTGGTCGCGGGAACCGCGCAGGCCGAGCCCACTTCGACGGTCATCCCGGAGGCAGCAGCGCAAACGGTCGTCGACGTGGTCTCCACGAAGACCGGCTTCACCCCGACTGATGTGACCTGCCCGTCAGGAGTGGAGGCAAAGGTGGGACAGCAGTTCGAGTGCCAATTCACCGGTCCCGAAGGTCCGTACACCGCCTACCTGGAAGTCACGACGGTCGACGGCCAATACCTCGAGTACGCGATCACAACCCGCCGCGACTAGACACCCCGCCCTCTTCAGGGGGTTGCGCCTTTCTGGATGAGCGCATACCTTCCGTTGGTACGATCGTGTACCACGGAGGGATCAGATGGCTGAGCTGACCACGGACCCGGTGCGGTTGCCGCCGGCGACGCGCATACCGAAGCTCTTACAGGGCGTGGGGTTCCTGGCGGCCCGCGATAAGGCGATCGCCGCGCTGGCCAAGCGGCACGGCTCCACATTCACGCTCAACCTGCCGATCTTCGGCCCGACCGTCGTCGTCGGCGATCCGGTCTTGATCAAGGAACTGTTCACTGCCAAGCCCGACGTGATCGCCCGCGCCGGGGTGTTGGGCGAGATGTTCGGCCCCGGTTCGACCTTCAGCCTCGCGGGTGCCGAGCACCGGGAACGTCGCAAGCTTCTGGTTCCGCCGTTTCACGGCAAGCGGATGGCAGGCTACGAGGCGATCGTCGAGGAAGAGGTCATGCGCGAGATCGCGTCCTGGCCCGAGGGCCAGGAGTTCGAGACGATGCCCTCGATGATGCGCATCACGCTCAACGCCATTCTGCGCGCGGTGTTCGGGGCGGAGGGAACGGCGCTCGACGAGCTGCGCGATGCTCTGCCTTCGATGGTGTTGTACGCCTCCAGGTTGGCCGTCATGCCGCCGGTGGTGCGCAGGGACTTCGGGCCTCGAAGCCCCGGCCGCAAGTTGGTCGACAATCGCGCACGCTACGACGCGATCATCGCGCGCCTCATCGCCGATATCCGCGGCGACCCGGCGTTCGAGGACCGCACCGACGTCCTGTCGCTCATGTTGCAGGCCCGGTACGAGGATGGTTCGCCGATATCCGACGACCACGTCGCCGATGAATTGCTCACGCTGCTGGCCGCTGGGCACGAGACCACGGCCACCACCCTGGCGTGGGCGGTCGAGCGGTTGCGCAGGCATCCGCGTCTGCTGTCCCGCCTGAGGGCTGAGGTCGACGGTGGCGGATCCGAGCTGCTGCAGGCCACCATCTGGGAGGTCCAGCGGACCCGGCCCGTCATCAACGGCACCGCACGAGTGACCAAGACAAAGATGCGGCTGGGCGATTGGGTCATTCCCAAGGGCCACGTCGTGATGGCCAGCATCACCCTGGCGCACTTGGCCGAGGGCAGCTTCAGCGACGCGACCGCCTTCGATCCCGACCGGTTCGTCGGCAATCCGCCGGACAACTACGCGTGGATTCCCTACGGCGGCGGTATCCGACGGTGCATCGGCGCCGCGTTCGCCAACATGGAGATGACAGTGACACTGCGAACATTGCTGCGCGAATTCGAATTCGGTACCACCTACGCCGCTGGCGAGCGCCGCCATTCCCGCGGTGTGGCCACTGCGCCCAACCGCGGTGGTCGGGCCGTCGTGTACCGGCGTCGCGCTGTGGCTCCGCAGGCACGTCTGTCCGATACCGCGTGGGTATCGGCATGACGGCTGACGAAGCGGTCGTCGACGTCGGCCGCGGTATCGAACTGTGCTATGACCAGACCGGCGATCCTGCCGACCCACCCGTGATCCTGATCGCGGGTCTGGGCCAGCAATTGCATTCGTGGCGAGACGAATTCGTGGCCAAGCTCGTCGGACGCGGCTACCACGTGACTCGGTTCGACAACCGCGACGCGGGCCGCTCCACACACATGAACTACCGACCGCCCAATCTGGTTGCGATGTTCCGCGGGGGTGACCCCAGGCATCAGTACCACCTCGGCGATATGGCACGAGACACCGTAGGCCTCATGGACGCACTCGAATATCCCGATGCGCACTTGGTCGGCGTTTCGATGGGCGGGATGATCGCGCAGACCGTCGCCGCGCACCACCCGGGTCGAGTGCGCACACTCACGTCGATCATGTCGACGACGGGGGCACGCCGGCTCGGCAGGCCGGCGCTGTCCACCTGGCGCCGGATGTTGATGGCCAAGCCGCCGCGAACCCGTGCCGAAGAGATGGATCGCGCCGTGAACATCTTCTCCCACATCGGATCACACGGCTTCCCCTTCGATGAGCAGGCGGTGCGCACATATGCGGGCACCGCGTACGACCGTGATCCGAGCCCGGCCGGCATCGCGCGGCAGCTTGCCGGGATCTTTGCGTCGGGAGACCGCACGGCGGAGCTCGCGAAGATCGACGTTCCCACGCTGGTCGTTCACGGCGACCGCGACCGCATGGTTCACCCGACCGGTGGTGCCGCGACGGCACGCGCCATACCGGGTGCCCGACTCGAGACGATCGTCGGCCTCGGCCACGATCTGCCCGTCGGGGCATGGGACCGGATCATCGACCTGATCACCGGCCACTTCACTCAGGCCGGATTCGCGGCCCACCGCGGTGCAGCCCTGACCCACACCGAGCGCGAGGAGAACGCATGAGGAGTCGAGTATGACCAAGCGGCGCAGGACCATCAGCGGCCGAACCGCGGTCATCACCGGCGCGGCGTCAGGTATCGGCCGGGCTCTGGCGCAGCGGCTGTCGGATCACAGCTGCCCGGTGGCGATCGCCGACGTCGACGAGGCGGGCCTGAAGGAAACCGAGGCGTCGTTGCGTGGTCCAGCCCTACTGCGGGTGGTCGACGTCAGTGATGCGCAGGCGCAGCGCGACTTCGCAGCAGAGGTACGCGAATGGACACCACAGCCGATCGGCGCGGTGTTCAACAACGCCGGCGTGGCCGTCGGATCGAGCGTGCTGGACGCAGTCCCAGCCGACGACGAATGGCTGTGGAACATCAACTTCGGAGGCGTTGTCAACGGCACACGGGCATTTCTGCCCATCCTCGTCGAACAGGATGAGGGCGCCATCGTCAACACATCGAGCGTCTTCGGCCTTGTCGGCATGCCCACCCAGAGCGCCTACTGCGCAGCCAAATTCGCGGTCCGCGGCTTCACCGATGCGCTTCGCCAGGAGCTGCGCGGAACCGGGGTCACCGCCATCAACGTGCACCCGGGCGGCATCAACACCAATATCGTGCGCAACGGCCGAATGCGTGAAGATCCCGAAGGCCGAGGCCGCACCAAGGAGCAGATGGCCAAGGAGTTCGCGAACCTCACGATGACGCAGCCCGACAAGGCTGCCGAGATCATCCATCGCGGTGTGGAGGCGGGCAAGGCGCGGATACTCGTCGGACCTGACGCCTACATGTTCGACGTACTGGCGCGCGTGGCGCCGACGCACTATTACGACGTGCTCGGCCGACTGCAGACCGTGCTCCGGCGGCGCGCCTCGAGCTAGGGGACCAGGACCACCTTGCCGACGTTCTCGCGTGCGGCGAGGATGCGGTGTGCTTCGCGCGCGTTCTCGAACGGTATGGCGGCGTGCACAACTGGTGACACGGCGCCGTCCGCCAAAGCCGACGACAGCGGGCCGATCCACGGTTCGAGGGTGCCCCGGTCGTCCCACAGCGCCAGCATGTTGAGGCCGATGACTGCCTTGGACTCCGACAGCTGTTTGGTCAAGTTGAACCCGCGCAGCATCGGCAGTAGTTGCGGTAAAGCGGTTCGCAGGGAACGCTTCTCGCCCTGTTGCAACGCCGAAATGCCGTACGCGATCAGCTTGCCTCCGGGCCGGAGCAGGTCGTACGAACGGCGTAGGGAAGCACCGCCTATCGCATCGAGCACGAAGTCGTACGGCGGCAGATCTTTCCACCAGCCGTCGCGCCGATAGTCGATGGTGCGGTCCACGCCCATCTCCTTCAGTGCCGGGTGCTTGCCGGGTGACGCGGTGCCGTGGATCTCGACGCCGGTGGGTTTGGCGAGCTGTATGGCTGCGGTGCCGACACCGCCGGCCGCCGCGTGGATGAGCACGCGTTCACCGGCTTTCGGCGCACCGTACCCGAACAGCGCCGCCCACGCCGTCGCGTAGTTGACCGGGACGGCGGCCCCCTGCTCGAAGGAAAGGTTGTCCGGCAGGTGCACGGTGTCGGCCACCTTGACGTTCACGATCTCGGAGTATCCGCCGAAACGTGTTCCTGCCAAGACCCTTTCGCCGACACGTGAGTCGTCGACACCTGCACCAACCGCCTCGATCGTGCCCGAAACCTCGTAGCCGACGACGCATGGCGTCTTGGGTGCTTCGGGATAGAGACCGACGCGGGCGAGATGGTCGGCGAAGTTGACCCCGGCCGCGCGCACCGCGATGCGCACCTGACCGGGTCCGGGCGGCGGCGGATCGGGCCGCTGCTCGACTTTGAGGACCGAGAGATCACCGTGCTTGGTGATGACGACGGCGCGCATGACTACGCGGTCGCTTTCGCGTGCTCGTACAGGTCCGCGTCGTGGGCGCAGACCATCAGCAGATCTGGCTCCTGACGCCGGTAGAGCTCAACGAGGCGAGCGTGGTTGTCTTCCACCTTCTTTCGATCGAATGCGAGGAGCGGCTCGATGATCCTTATCGGGTGGGGGACTTCGGAGATGCCGTCCAGCGTGCCGTGGCTGTAGAACGCGTCGCCACAGTGCAGCACCCAGCGGTTGCCGGCGTCGACGGCGATACATGCGTGTCCGCGCGTGTGGCCGGGCAGCGAGACCAACACGATTCCCGGTGCGATCTCGTCGAGTTCCTTGGCGGCGGCGAATCCCCGCCAGTTCTCCCCAGCGGGGTTGTGCTCGACGATTTTCGGGCCATGCGCCCATTGGCAGGCGCGAAAGCGCATCTTCTCCTGGAATGTCGGTTCACCTACGGCGCCTTGGATTTCGGCGCTGGTGGCGTGGATCTGCGCGTGGGGGAAGTCGGAGATGCCGCCGATGTGGTCCATGTCGAAATGCGTGACGACGATGTGGCGGACGTCGGCACCGGCGAAGCCGAGGCGCTCCACCTGGCGCAGCGCGGTTTCGCCATGGTCGAACACCGGTTTGAAGAGGTGGCGGGTGGGCCCGACCCTGCCGTGATCGTCGCAGTCGTGCGTCCCGTATCCGGTGTCGACGAGCACCAGACCGTTGTCGGTCTCGACGAGCAGGACGTGGCAGACGATCCTCGATACGAGGTACGGGTTCATCGTCCCGCAGTTGAGGTGGTGGACCTTCACAGTTCCCCCGATCCGGCCAGCGCCAGCAGTTCGCCGCGTCCGATCTGGGTGACGAGACTCGCCGAGTCGAAGTAGATGCGTTCGTTGACGACGCGGTCGCCGTCGAAGTAGAACACGGCGATAATCGGCACCCGGAATGCCTTGCCCGTCGGGGGTAGGCCGTAGAACTCGCCGAGATTGGTTCCCAGCAGGTCGAATTCGACGATGACGGCATCGTCGGCCACGTGGCAGCGGACGTTGTCGTGTCGCTGGTCGGGGAAGGCGGTTCTGGTGGTCCGGTAGTACCCCATGACCTCGTCGTCGCCATCGAAGACCTGGCCCGTGGCCATGATCTCGTAGTGCGGCCGGCCCCCCGAATCATTCTTGAACGTCGCCAGGGTGCGGTCGAACTCCTTGGTCACCTCGGTGTCCATGTGCTCCCGGATCACCTCGAGGCGGCGGTCACGCAGATCGTCTGTGATCATGCGTCGACTGTAGGCCGCCGCCGCGTTGTCAGACCGCGGATTGCAGGGGTGCTCCCAGCTGCTGGTGCCGGTGCTGGCGCTCGACCACTGCGAGGTAGGCCGCCCACGCGAACGCTGAGCTGGCGAACAGGATGAACCCGCAGAAGAGCCAGGCGTGCCTGATGCCGCGCCTGCGGCCGTCGACGATGGACCACACCGGGAAGAGCAGCAGGCTCATGATCGTGTAGTCCTGGCTGGCCGAGCTCGCAGCGGGGTTCGCATATCCCAGCGTGATGAACTCCCACCAGCTGCCGGGGCCCCAGATGAAATTGTGCACGCCGCCGGGCGGCGCGTACTCGGCGACGTACTGGTTGTTGAAGTAGTAGCCGAGCACGACCGACGCGATGCCCGCGACCCAGTAGAAGAGCTCGAGCCCGGTCACCTGTGAACCGGACGAATAGCGCGCGAATATCGCCGGATTCGTCTTGACGATGAAGGCCATCGTCGCGAACCCGAGGACGAGGTGGACGATCAGCGAAACCATAAGGACGGAGTCTCACCAAGGTCTCAAGTTTTGTCAATAATGACATAACTTTGTGCGGTACTTTCTCACCATGGTTCGACCCGCCCAAACGGCACGAAGTGAGCGCACGCGCGAGGCGTTGCGGCAGGCCGCGGTGGTGCGCTTCCTCGCGCAAGGCGTCGAGGACACCTCGGCCGAGCAGATCGCTGCTGACGCCGGGGTATCGCTGCGGACGTTCTACCGGCACTTCGCGTCCAAGCACGATCTGCTGTTCGCCGACTATGCCGGTCTGGAGTGGTTCAGGACGGCGTTGGCCGAGCGCGATCCCGACGAGTCGATCCTCGACTCGGTGCACACCGCGATGATGGCGCGGCCGTACGACGACTGGGCCGTCGCGCAGACCGCGGCCCTACGCGCCCAGGAGATCGAACCCGATCGGATCGTCCGGCACATCCGGCAGGTCGAGGCCGACTTCGCGGAGGCGATCGTGCAGCGCCTGAGCGAGGAGAACCCGACCGCACCGAGCGGCGATGAGGGCATGCGCGTCGCCATCACCGCACGCTGTATCGCGGCGGCGGTCTTCGGCGCGATGGAGGTCTGGATGCTCGGCCGGGAGCGCTCGCTGCCCGAGTTGTCGCGGCTGACCCGGGAGGCGTTGGACACCTTGGCCAAGGGGATCAGCTGAAAGTTTTGTCAATATTGACAAAACATGGAGTGCATGCCAGCCTCAGCACATGGCTGACTTTGATGCGATCGTCGTCGGCGCGGGCCACAACGGATTGACCGCCGCCGCCATTCTCCAGAAGGCCGGGCTGCGCACGCTCTGCCTCGACTTCAAGCTCTATGCCGGAGGCATGGCCTCCACCGTCGAGTTGTTCGACGGCTTCCGATTCGAGATCGCGGGGTCGGTGCAGATTCCGACCTCGGCCGTGGTCAGCCGTGAACTCGGGCTGGACGAGTTGCCGACCGTCGACCTCGACGTGATGTCGGTGTCGCTGCGCGGCGTCGGCGACGAACCGCTGGTGTACTACACCGACCCGATGAAGTTGATGACGCACATCAACGAGGTGCACGGCGCAGAGGCCGTCAACGGGATGGCCGGGTTGATGGCGTGGTGCCAGGCGCCGACGCGAGCGTTGGGACGGTTCGAAGCCGGCCAACCGCCCAAGACGCTCGATGAGATGTACGCCTGTGCGACAAACGAATTCGAACGCCAGACCATTACGGATCTGCTCTTTGGATCGGTCACCGATGTGATCGATCGCTACCTGCCCGACCGGGAGAAGCACGGAGCCTTGCGTGGCATGCTCTCGCTGCTCGCCTGCAACACCACCTATCGGGGTCCCGCGACGCCGGGTACGGCGGCGGCGCTGGCCTACGGGTTCGCCGTTCCGGACGAGAATGCGCTGTTGGTCAAGAAACTGCGCGGCGGTATCGGTGCGTTGACGTCACACCTGACCGATGTGTTCGCCAACGCCGGCGGCGAATTGCGGTTGCGCAGCAAGGTGGAGGAGATCCAGGTCGCGGACGGGCGGGTGAGCGGCGTCCGGTTGGAGGACGGCTCGGTCATCACCGCGCCCATCGTGATCTCTGGTATCGCACCGGATCTCACCATCAACGGAATGGTCGACCCCACCGCGCTGCCCGCCGACGTCCGAGAGCGCTTCTCGGGCCAGGACCACCGCGGCAGCTATCTACAGATGCACTTCGCGCTCGACGGCATTCCCGAATTCGCGGCACCCTATGAACTGCTCAATGATCCGGCGATGCAGTCAAACATCGGAATCTTCTCCACCCCTGAGGAATTGCAGCGGCAGTGGGAGGAGTGCAGACACGGCATCGTGCCTGCCGATCCGTCCATCGCGTTGCAGATACCGTCGGTGAACGACCCGGGCCTCGCGCCCGAGGGCAAGCATGCGGCGTCGGCCTTCTCGCTGTGGTTCCCGATCGAGGAGTCGGATTCAAGCTACGGCGAGATGAAGGCTGAGATGGGGCAGCGGGTGATCGACAAGATCACCAGACTGGCACCGAATTTTGAGAGCCTGATCCTCAAGCACACCACCTTCACCCCCAAGCACATGGGAACCATGTTCGGCGCTCCCGGCGGCGACTACTGCCACGGCCTGATCCACCCCGATCAGATCGGACCGAATCGACCCGGTCCGAAAGGCTATGTCGATCAACCGATCCCGCTCGACGGCCTGTATCTCGCCAGTGCCGGTTGCCACGGCGGACCGGGTATCACGTTCGTGCCCGGGTACAACGCGGCGAAGCAGGCGCTCGCCGACGCGAACTAGGTCGACTGTTTCGATCCCGCAGGGGCGGGCATTCAGGGCGGCATGGGACTAACGGTCGCCGTCACCGGCCCGACGGGCGAGATCGGGATCTCAGCTGTCACCGCGCTGGACCGTGATCCGGTCGTCGACCGGATCATCGGGATGGCCCGTCGGCCGTTCGACCCTACGATGCAGGGCTGGACCAAGACCGAGTACCGGCAAGGCGACATCACCGACCGGGGGGCGGTCGACGGTCTGGTGGCCGACGCGGACGTCGTCGTGCACCTGGCCTTCATCATCATGGGCACGCGTGAGGAGAGCGCCCGGGTGAACCTCGCGGGCACCCGGAATGTGTTTGAGGCGACGGTGGCGGCGCAACGGCCGCGGCGGCTGGTCTACACCTCCTCGGTGGCGGCCTACGGCTACCACTCCGATAACCCCGATCCGATCACCGAGGACGTAAACCCGCGTGGTTCACCCGAGCACTACTACTCCGAACAGAAGGCGGCTTGCGAGACGGCGCTTCGGGAGATCACCGGTGGGTCCGATCTAGACGTCTATGTGCTGCGGCCGTGTATCGTCGCCGGGCCGAAGGCCCCCGCACTGGCCGAGGTGATGCCGTGGAACCAGTTGCCGGGACCCATCAACCGGGTGATGCAGATGCTGCCGATCTTGAGGCCACCGCTGCCCGATCCCGGCACGCCGCTGCAGCTGGTGCACCACGACGACGTCGCAGCCGCGATCGCACTGGCTGCGACGACCACCGCCCCTCCCGGTGCCTACAACTTGGCGGGAGACGGCGTGGTGTCGATATCGGCCGTCGCCGAGGCGCTCGGTGCCCGTCCCGTCCGAGTGCCGAGACTCGCCGCGACCGCGGCATCAGAAGTGATGGCCAGGCTGCCGTTCCTTCCGTCATCCCTGGAATGGCTGCACGCCGGACGAACTGCGGTCGTCATGGACACCACCAAGGCGAAGACCGAGCTGGGATGGACACCGAAATACACTGGCGCCGAAACGTTGTCGGCGCTGGGGCAGTCGCTCTAGTCTTCGGTAGCCGGCCCGCTGGGCGTCGCGCCACCCTCGTCGGACCAGTCGGCGCCGTCGTCGGCGCCCTTGGCCGGGTCGCTCTCGACGTCGTCGTCTGCCTTCGAGGAACCGATGTCGGTCTCGGCGGTGTCGGGCTTGCCGGGGTTCGTTTCAGTCATGCTCGCTCGGATACCCACTTCAGTCGGACCGATGCCGAAGCTGGGTCATCCAATCCTTGGGGACTCGATCCGCGGGTCCTGGAGCGGGCTGGTCCTCGGGATGGCAGTCGGGCGCCGCGAGTTCCGGGCCGTCGTAATACTGGTTGGTGTCGTAGTTCCAGAACCAGTCCTCGCCCGGTTCGAACGACCTGATGATCGGATGCCCGCTAGCGCGCCAGTGTGCCGATGCGTGTCGAGCCAGTGAGTCGTCACAACACCCGATGTGGCCGCACGCTGCGCAGCGGCGAAGGTGCACCCACCACCCGCCGTACTCATCGCACTCCACACACCCGGTGCCGCTCGGCGGGACGGTCGGGTCGACGGCATCAGTCATGGTGATGAGCCTAGGAGATTTAGGCGCCGCACGCGGGCAAGCCTTTTACTCACCACGATCCGATCTTGATGAGCGAAACCAAATGTGTTGAGGCAGCCTGCGAATTACCGTAATTGACGCCGTTGTTCGCCGATGTGCACGCGTTGACAGCTAATCGGGGCTCTCCTAGCGTTCGCCGAAAGCTTGGCGACGTTAGGAAATCAGGTGGCCATGACGGAGGCGGCCTGGTCGAAGCCGGCCATCGCAGTGGGCGACTTCGTCGTGCTCGCCGGCGAGACCTTCGCCGCGATGTTCCGCAGGCCGTTCGCCTGGCGTGAGTTGCTCGAGCAGATCTGGTTCGTCGCGAGGGTGTCCATCGTCCCCACACTCGTGCTGTCCATCCCCTACACCGTGCTGATCGTGTTCACGTTGAACATCGTGCTGATCGAGGTGGGCGCCGGTGACCTGTCCGGCGCCGGCGCGGCGCTGGCATCGGTGACCCAGGTCGGCCCGGTCGTCACCGCGATTGTCGTCTCCGGTGCGGGCGCGACAGCGATGTGCGCAGATCTGGGTGCCAGGACCATCCGCGAGGAGATCGACGCGATGAAGGTCATCGGCGTCAACCCCGTCCAGGCGTTGGTGGTGCCTCGCGTGATCGCCGCGACTTTCGTTGCGCTGATGTTGTATTCGGTGGTCGCCGTCGTCGGGCTGACGGGCAGCTACTTCTTTGTCGTGTACGTCCAGAACGTCACACCCGGTGCCTTCGTCGCGGGTCTCACGCTGCTGACGGGACTGCCGCAGGTGATCGTGTCACTGGTCAAGGCGCTGTTGTTCGGGCTGTCGGCCGGTCTCATCGCCTGCTACAAGGGACTGCACGTCGGTGGCGGGCCGACCGCGGTGGGCACAGCCGTCAACGAGACCGTCGTCTTCGCGTTCATGGCTCTGTTTCTCATCAACATCCTTGCCACCGCGTTCGGTGTGAAGGTGGCGCCGTGAGCGAACCATTGACACGGGCCGTCGTCGATCGCACCCGCAAGCTCGGGGAGCAGACCGCCTTCTACGGGCAGGCGCTGGCGGGCGTCCCCGACGCCATCCGGCGCTATCCGACCATGGTGCTGCGCCAGATCGCCAGTATGGGAATCGGCACCGGGGCATTGGCCGTCATCGGCGGCACGGTGGTCATCGTCGGGTTCCTCACCCTGTCCACCGGAGCCCTGATCGCCGTGCAGGGTTACAACACCCTGTCCAACGTCGGCATCGAAGCGCTCACTGGTTTCCTCGGCGCCTTCCTCAACGTCCGGTTCATCGCACCCGCCACGGCGGGCGTGGCGCTGGCCGCCACCATCGGGGCGGGCGCGACGGCGCAGATCGGCGCGATGCGGATCAACGAGGAAATCGACGCGCTCGAGGTGATGGGCATCCGACCCGTCACCTATCTGGCGTCGACCCGGATCGTCGCCGGGGTGGTGGCGGTCATCCCGATCTACACGGTCGCGGTACTGATGTCATTCCTCGCCACCCGGTTCGGGACGACGTTCGTCTACGGCCAGTCGGTGGGCGTCTACGACCACTACTTCTCGTCCTTCCTGCACCCGACCGACCTGTTGTGGTCCTTCATCGAAGCCCTCGCGATGGCCGCCGCTGTGATGGCGGTCCACACCTACTACGGCTACACCGTGACGGGCGGCCCCGCGGGTGTCGGCGAGGCGGTCGGCCGTGCGGTGCGTATGTCGATCACCGCGGGCGTGTTCATCCTGTTGACCATCACGCTGTCCGTCTACGGCCAGTCCGGCAACTTCCATCTGTCGGGGTGATGGCATGACTGCGCCATTGAACTCACCCCGCCGCGGGGGCATCGACCCCATCTGGTGGGCGCCGGTGCTGTTCCTGGTGGCCGCCGCGCTGATCGCGCTCACCGCGATGCTGTTCTCCGGGACGCTGTCCAAGAAGGTCCCGCTGACGCTGGTCTCCGACCGAGCGGGGCTCGTCATGGAAGACGGCGCAAAGGTGAAGTTGCGCGGCGTGCAGATTGGCGAGGTCAGATCGATTGGCACCGAATCCGGCGCGGGCGGTGAGCTTTCCAAGCTGACGCTAAGGATGGATCCCGGCCCGTTTGAGTACCTACCGAGCAATATCGAGGCGGAGATCAAGTCCAGTACCGCATTCGGCGCCAAGTACGTCGATCTCATCGTGCCGCCGGGAGGTGTCAGCCCGGAACCGCTCAAGCCAGGTTCGGTGCTCCAGTCCCGGAATGTGACCGTCGAGGTCAATACGGTGTTCCAGAATCTGCAGGCGGTGGTGCAGGCCATCGACCCGGCGAAGCTGAACTCGGTGCTGACGGCCGTGGCCGAATCGCTGCGCGGTAAGGGCGATCGCATCGGGCAGGCGATCACCAGCGGCAACAACGTGCTTCTCGCGGTCAACCCCAGGATGGACACGGTCCGCAAGGACTGGCAGTTGTTCGGCCAGACCACTGCGGCCTATTCAGATGCAGCACAAGACATCCTGTCGATCCTGGATTCCTTTTCGACAACCAGCGGCACCATCTCCAACAATGCACAGGCACTCGACTCACTACTGCTGTCAGCCGTCGGATTTTCGCAGTCGGGAATCGACACGATCGGCGGCAACCAGCCGAACCTGGTGCGTGCGATCAACACCGTCGTGCCCACGACCGATCTGCTGTACAAGTACTCGCCGACATATACGTGCCTGTTCCTCGGTGCCCAGTGGTTCCTGGAGAACGGAGGCCGAGACGCGCTGGGCGGCAACGGAAAATCTGTCATCATGGATGCCGCCCTGCTGATGGGCGACGACCCGTATCGCTTTCCCCAACATCTGCCGAAGGTCAACGCGACGGGCGGGCCCGGCGGTAAGCCCAGTTGTGGCTCGTTGCCCGACATCAGCAAGAACTATCCGGTGAAGTATCTCGTCACCGATACCGGATTCGGTACCGGCCTCGATGTCCGGCCGAATCCTGGCATCGGGTTCCCAGGTATCGCAAACTACTTCCCGGTCACGAAGGGCATTCCCGAACCGCCGAGGATCCGCTATCCCGGCGGACCCGCGCCGGGTCCGCTGCCCACCTACCCCGGTGCGCCCCCGTACGGCGCAGCGCTGTACGCGCCGGACGGCACGCCGCTCTATCCGCCGCCGCCTCCCGGCGTACCGCCACAGGTCATGCCCGGGACGCCGATACCACCCGGAACGCCGATACCAGGGGGACAACCATGAAAGGTACCGGGCGTGCCCTGACACGGGTGGTGTTGTTCACCGCGATGTGCTTCGCCTTCATGTTCGTTCTCATCACGGTCTTCGGACAGTTCCGGTTCGACGCGAGTTCCACTTACAGCGCGGTGTTTTCGAATGTTTCCGGTCTGAAGGGTGGCAACTTCGTCCGCATCGCCGGGGTGGAGGTTGGCAAGGTCAAACACATGACCCTGCACAAGGACGGCACGGTCACGGTGGAGTTCGCCATCGACAGGGACCTGACGTTGACCGAGGGCACAAAGGCTGCGGTGCGCTACGAGAACCTGATCGGTGACCGGTACCTGTCGCTGGAGGAAGGTCCGGGTTCGGTCCGGAAACTTCAACCGGGACAGACCATCCCGTTGGCTCAGACGTCGCCTGCACTCGATATCGACGCGCTTCTCGGCGGGTTCCGGCCGTTGTTCCGCGCACTGGATCCCGATCAAGTCAATGCGTTATCCGGTGAACTGTTGCGCGTCTTCCAAGGTCAGGGCGGCACAATTTCGTCGGTGCTGTCCCAGACGTCGGCGCTGACGTCGACTTTGGCAGGCCGTGATCAGCTCATCGGTGAGGTCATCAAGAATCTCAACACCGTGCTGGCGACATTCGCTGCGCGCGACGATCAATTCTCCGAAGGCCTCGACAAGCTTTCACAACTCGCGCAGGGACTCGCCGACCGAAAGGACGACATCTCCACCGCGACAGCCCATATCAATGCGGCGGCGGGAACGGTTGCGGACCTCTTGACCGACGCCCGCCAACCCATCAAAGACGCAGTGACTCAGGCCGACCGGGTATCGGGACAGATCATGTCCGACCACGAGTACGTCGACGACCTGCTCAAGACCCTTCCCGACGCGTATCAGGTCCTGGCGCGCCAGGGCCTCTACGGCGACTACTTCGGCTTCTATCTCTGTGATGCCGTGCTGAAACTCAACGGCAAGGGCGGTCAACCGGTCTTTGTGAAACTCGTCGGTCAGGACACGGGACGGTGCGCAGCGAAATGACACGATTCACACTGAAGCGACCACAGATCAAGCCACTGGCAGACCGTAACCGGTTGGCGGTCGGCGTTGTCGGAATCCTCGTCGTGGCCATCGCGGTCGTCGCGGCCTTCTCCTACGACAAGCTTCCGTTCATCAAGGGCACCTCCGACTACTCGGCGTACTTCGCCGAAGCCGGTGGCATCAAGCCCGGCAGCGATGTGCGGGTGTCGGGTATGTCGGTGGGCAGGGTGTCCGACGTGAAGCTCGACGGCACGAAGGTGTTGGTGGACTTCACCGTTCGCAACGGCGTCGAGCTGGGCGACCGCACCGAGGCCGCGATCAAGACCGAGACCGTGCTCGGCAACAAGATGCTGGAGATCACTCCGCGCGGCGACGGCAGCCTCGAAGGCACCATCCCGCTGGAACGCACGACATCGCCGTACGACCTGCCGACCGCACTGGGCGACCTGACCACGACCATCAGCGCCCTGGACACCACGCAGCTGTCCTCGGCGCTGACGACCTTGGCCGACACGTTCAAGGACACGCCGCCGGATCTGAAGATCGCGCTCGAAGGGGTGGCGCGGTTCTCCGACACTCTCAACACCCGGGATGCGCAGCTGCGCAGCCTGCTCGCCGACGCCAACAAGGTGACCGCGGTTCTCGGCAAGCGCAGCGACCAGATCGCCAGCCTGGTCGTCAACACCAATGCGTTGCTGAGTGAGATTCTGTCGCAACGCGATTCCGTCGACGCACTGATGAACAACCTCACCGCGGTCTCGGCCCAGATCTCCGGTCTGGTCGAGGACAACAGGACGCAGCTCAAGCCGGCCCTCGACAAGGTCAACGGAGTGCTGGGCATCCTCGACAACCGCAAGCAGGAACTGCAACGCACGCTGTATCTGCTTCGGCGGTACGCCATGTCGTTCGGAGAGGTACTCGGCGCGGGGCCGTTCTTCAAGGCCTCGTTGGTCAACCTTCTGCCTGGCCAGTTCGCCCAGCCGTTCATCGACGCGGCTTTCTCCGATCTTGGCTTGGACCCCAATGTGTTGCTTCCGTCGCAACTTGTCGACCCGGGTGTCGGTCAGCCCGGCACCCCGGCGCTTCCGGTGCCGTACCCGCGGACGGGCCAGGGCGGCGAACCACACCTGAACCTGCCCGATGCGATCACGGGCAATCCCGGCGATCCGGGCTGCGGTCCGCCGGGTCTGCCACTGCCCGGTCCCACCGGCTGCTATCCGTACCGTGCACCGCTGCCCGCACCGCCGCCAGGAGGGCCGCCACCCGGACCGCCCGCGCTCGGGCCCGCTCCCGGTGAACTGCCGGCGCCGACAGTAGGACCGCCCGTGCCCCAGCCCGCAGAGGGAGGACGGTGACCATGTCGACCCGGAACCTGCGGATCGCGCTGGCGGCAAGTCTTGTCGTCATCCTGACGGTGGCCGTCACCGTCGTCGCCACGCCCTGGGGCGACCGCGTCACCAAAGACACTTTCGTTGCGTACTTCTCCAATGCCAACGGCCTCTACACCGGTGACGAGGTTCGCGTACTCGGTGTCGCGGTCGGCACGGTCGATTCGATCGACCCGCAGCCGAACCAGACGAAGGTCACCTTCTCCGTCGACCGGGAGGTCCCTGTGCCGGTCGACGTCAAGGCCGCGATCCTGTCGCCGTCGCTGGTCAGCGCACGGGCGATTCAACTGGTACCGGCCTACTCGGGCGGCCCGAAACTGGCTGCGGGAGCCGCGATTCCGCAGGATCGCACTGCGGTGCCCGTGGAGTGGGACGACTTCCGTCAGCAGCTGGAGAAGCTCACCGATTCGTTGCAGCCCACGACGCCGGGTGGTGTGAGTCCGGTGGGGGAGTTCATCAATACCGCAGCGGACAACCTGCGGGGCAACGGTGAGACCGCGCACGACACCGTCATCAAACTCTCGCAGGCGGTTTCGGCGCTGGGCGACCACAGCACGGACATCTTCAGCACAGTGCGCAACCTGCAGCTGCTGGTGTCGGCCCTGTCGTCCAGCAGCGATCTGCTGGCCGCCTTCAACACGAACCTGGCCGACATCAGCACGGTGCTGTCCAACACTCCTAACGAGGTGGCCAACGCCACGCAGGGCCTGGATGGGGCGGTCACCGATCTGCGCGGGTTCGTCGCCGAAAACCGCGAGGGCGTCGGCGAGACCGTCGACCGCCTCGCCTCGATCACCACGGCCCTGAACGACAGCCGCGGAGACATCAAACAGGTCCTGCACATCACACCGACGGTGTTCCAGAATTTCATGAACATCTACCAGCCCGCACAGAGTTCGGTGACGGGCATCCTGGCACCGGTCAACTTCGCGAACACCGTCCAGTTCATCTGCAGTGCAATCGAAGCGGCCTCCCGGCAGGGCTTCGAGAAGTCGTCCAAACTGTGCATGCAGTATCTGGCGCCGATCATCAAGAACCGCCAGTACAACTTCTTTCCGCTCGGCGTCAACCCGTTCGCGGGCGCGTCGGCGAGGCCCAACGAGATCACCTACAGCGAGAACCGGCTGAACCCCAACCTGCCGCCGCCACCGCTGGCTGATGTTCCCTCATCCCTGGGGGCTGGCCCCGCCCTGTCCGCAGAGGCGCCGCTTCCCCTGGTGCCGCTGCCCAATGTGACGTCGACCGACCCGAAGCAGGGGCTGGAAGGGATCATGGTTCCCGGAGGTCCACCGTGAGGCGCCTGCTCGCTGCGGGCCTCGCAGTCGTGTGTGCATCCCTGGTGTCGGGCTGCGGCGACTGGCGCGGCCTCAATTCGCTGAGCCTGCCCGGCACCGAGGGTGACGCGGACGGGTCCTACACGATCCAGGCGCAGTTACCCGATGTGGTTGTCATCCAACAGAACACCCGAGTACGCGTCGCGGATGTCAACGTTGGCAATGTCACCAAGATCGAGGTGCAGGACTGGCACGCCCTGGTCACCATGCGCATCAACAACGACGTGCATCTACCTGCCAATGCCACCGCGAAGGTGGGGACCACCAGCCTGCTCGGCTCGATGCACATCGAACTGGCACCGCCCACCGATGTGCCGCCGGAGGGCGAACTGAAGAACGGTTCGGTGATCCCGCTGTCGTTCGCCAGTACCTATCCGACGACCGAACAGACGCTGGCATCGGTGTCGATCCTGCTCAACGGTGGGGGGCTGGGTCAGCTGCAGGAGATCAATCAGACATTCGCCAAGGCACTGGCCGGGCGCGAGAACGACATGCGCAGTCTGTTGACCCAGCTGGATATCTTCATCTCCCAGCTCAACGAGCAGACTGACGACATCATCTCGGCCACAGAGAGTCTGAACTCCTTGGCAGCACAGGTCGCCGAAAAGGACGAGGTCGTCGACAGGGCGTTGACCACCATTCCGCAGGCGATCGCGGTACTCGCGGAATCACGCGAGAAGTTGGCGGACGCCATCGACGCGCTCGGCAAGTTCAGCGCCATCGCCACCTCGACGGTCAATCAGACCAAGGAATCGCTGATCGCCAATCTGCGCAACATCGCGCCCGTGTTCCGTGAACTCGCCAACGCCGGACCCGCACTGACGAAGGGCCTGGACTTCCTGTCGACGTACCCGTGGGTGAAAAGCACTGTACCCAACTGGTTCCGGGGAGATTTCGCCAACATCACGCTCGTCATCGACCTGACGCTGAGCCGGCTGGACGCAGGCCTCTTCACCGGGACGAGGTGGGAAGGCGATCTCACCGAACTCGAACTGCAGTGGGGCCGCACGATCGGCCAGAAGCCCAGTCCGTACACCGCGGGCAACCCGCTCATCGCTCCCTACCGATGGGGGGCCTACTGACATGTTGCGTCTGCCCCGCACCGTATGGATCCAGCTGGCGATCCTGTCGGCCGTGACAGTGATCGCCGGCGGCATCATGGCCTTCGGCTTCGTGAACGTGCCTGCCCTGATCGGCATCGGCCGGTACAGCGTCGTACTGGAGTTGCCGTCCTCCGGAGGGCTGTACCCGACATCCGTGGTGACCTACCGGGGGTCCGAGGTCGGCAGGGTCACCTCGGTCGACGTCACCCGTGACGGTGTGCGGGCCGTGCTCAAACTCGACTCGTCGACCAAGATCCCGTCCGATGTCACGGCTGAGGTCCACAGTCGGTCGGCCATCGGCGAGCAGTTCGTCCAGTTGATTCCGGCCGCCGAAGACTCTGATGCAGCGACATTGGGCGCGGGCGACGTGATTCCGGTGGACAGGGTCCAGGTTCCTCCGGAGATCGGCAGCCTCCTCGACGCGACCAACAGAGCGCTGCAGGCGATCCCGCAGGACAACCTGCGCACGGTCGTCGACGAGGCGTATACGGCGGTCGGAGGACTCGGCCCTGAACTGTCACGCATCGTCGACGGGTCGACAGCGTTGGCGATCGACGCGGGCCAGACCATCGACCCGATCACCACATTGATTGATCAATCGCCGCCTGTGCTGGATTCTCAAGTGCGGACGGCTGATTCGATCGAGACCTGGGCGAACCGGATGGCCGCGATCACCGGTCAACTGAAGGCGCAGGACACCGCTTTCGCCGGTCTGCTGAATCAGGGCGCTCCCGCCCTGGAGGAGGGCCGCGCGTTCTTCGACCGGGTGGCGCCCGCGCTGCCGATACTGCTGGCCAACATGGTCAGCCTCGGCGACATCGCGGTGGCCTACCGTAACGACATCGAGCAGCTGCTGGTCCTGTTTCCGCAGGGTACCGCCGTGATGTCGTCGATCATCCTGCCCAACTCGAACACCAAACAGGATTACAAGGGCGTCTACCTCGACTTCAACCTCAACCTGAACCTGCCGCCGCCCTGCAACACCGGATTCCTGCCGGTCCGCCAGCAGCGCTCTCCATCGGAACAGGACGCGCCCGAACGGCCCGCCGGCGAGCTGTACTGCCGGGTGCCGCAGGAGTCGGACCTGAATGTTCGTGGCGTGCGCAATATTCCGTGCGAAACGGTCCCGGGCAAGCGGGCACCGACGGCCGAGATCTGCGAAAGCAACGAGCAGTACGTTCCGCTCAACGACGGCTACAACTGGAAAGGCGACCCCAACGCGACATTGTCCGGCCAGGGTGTGCCGCAGTACGCGCCCGGGCTGGACCCACGGCTGCCTCCGCCGTCGGGAACGGGTGCCGCGATTCCGCCGTCGGGGGCGCCGCCGCCAGCGCCGCCACCCGTCGTGGCCGTGCCGTACGACCCCGCGACAGGCGAGTACATCGGCCCGGACGGCAAGCCCTACCGGCAGGCGAATCTGGCGCATCCGGGTGGCCAGACCTGGCAGTCAATGCTGGTTCCGCCGGCTCCTTAACCGGCCATGGTCGAGTTCGGCGCGTGCCAGTCGGTCGAGACGAACCGGTGGCGGATCAACCACTCGTCACCCACGGGCACGAAGAGGTCCCGGTAACGGCCGTAGTGGTCGAGCCCGATCTCGGTGAATACCGTGAAATAGCAGGCGACCCGGGCCTGCTGCGGCGTCATCTCGATGAACCGGATGTTCGTCACGTTGTGACGGACGATGCGTCGCGCCCCTGATTCCTGGGCCGCCGCATTCGGCGATGCGACTGCGCCACCGAGGAACTCGACGATGGCGGCGCGGCCCTGCACGGGGACGCTGCCGCGCAGCTCGAGCTCGCCGTCTTCGCAGAACGATTCGGCGAGCTCGGACAATCGCATCGCGTCGCCCGACCAGTTGTATCGGGCGAGGCTGTCGCGGATGCGTTCACGCGCCGAAAGCTCCCAAAGTTCCATGTGGTCAACCGTATCGGGCTATGGTCACGCCATGTCTACCAGCGATTCCCGCGAGGTCGTGATCGAAGCAAGTCCCGAGGAGATCCTCGACGTCATCGCCGACGTCGAATCGACGCCAGATTGGTCGTCGCAGTATCAGAGCGCGGAGATCCTGGAGTCCCACCCCGACGGCCGCCCTCGGCGCGTGAAGATGAAGGTGAAATCCGCCGGTATCACTGACGAACAGGTGGTGGAGTACACCTGGACCGACAACAAGGCCAGCTGGACTCTCATCAGTGCCAGTGCGCTGAAAGCTCAGGACGCGTCGTACACGCTGACGCCGGACGGCGACAAGACCAAGGTCAAGTTCGACATCACCATCGACCTATCGGTCCCGATGCCAGGGTTCGTGCTCAAGCGGGCGATGAAGGGCGCGATGGAGACCGCCACTGACGGCCTGCGCAAACAGGTGCTGAAGGTGAAGAAAGGCTAGACCGGGTTTCGCCAGAGCGCACCGGTGGGATTAAGCCGGCATGAGTGTCACCGAAACACGCGACGTCGTCATCGAGGCGACTTCCGCCGAGATCATGGACGTTCTGACTGATCTGGAGACGTTGACCGAGTGGTCTCCGACCCATCAGAAGGTCGAGGTGCTCGAGCGCGACGCGGCG
>Ga0075370_10000201_pt1 | contig 21046 bp, 27 predicted proteins | sample EndMethybrTD3035_FD_71398 | JGI IMG/M metagenome (GOLD analysis project Ga0075370, IMG submission 71398) | Populus endosphere microbial communities from Tennessee, USA - Endosphere MetaG P. TD hybrid TD303-5 | ecosystem: Host-associated > Plants > Roots > Endosphere | place: USA: Tennessee... | reverse complement strand
TGTTCCTGTCGATGGCGCTGCGCTGACGTCGCGCTTGTCGGGTTTCGGCGCCGAAACCCGTTCTACAGATCAGGACCCGCACGCCGATCAACCCACACGATGCATCCGATGGACATGGCCCGATGGCTGCGCCTGAGCCCGTTGCTGGACGAGATCCTCGACGGCGACGACACGGCGCGTGCGCTGCGGCTGCAGGCGCTGCGCGCGCAAGATGCCGCGCTGGCAGACGAGGTCGGCGCGTTGCTGGCGCAAATTGCCGAGAACGAGCGCGAGGCCTTCCTCGAGCGCCCGGTGCTGCTGCGCGAAGCGAGCATGGTCGGCCAGGCGGTCGGCGCCTACACGGTGGAGCGCGAGCTCGGCCAAGGCGGCATGGGAAGCGTGTGGCTTGCACGGCGTACCGACGGCCGCTTCGAAGGCCATGTCGCGATCAAGTTCCTGAATGCCGGGCTGATGGCGCGCGGCGGGGCCGAGCGCTTCGCGCGCGAGGGCAGCATCCTCGCGCGGCTCGCGCATCCGAACATCGCGCGGCTGCTCGATGCCGGTGTGGCCGGCGGCGGCGCGCGGCCCTATCTCGTGCTCGAGTACATCGATGGCGTGCCGATCGATCGCCATTGCGAAGACAAGGCGCTCGATCTCGCTGCACGCGTGCGCCTGTTCCTCGACGTGCTGGCGGCCGTGGCGCACGCCCACAACCGGCTGATCCTGCATCGCGACCTCAAGCCGTCGAACATTCTCGTCACGGCCGCAGGGGAGGTGAAGCTGCTGGATTTCGGCATCGCCAAGCTGCTCGACGATGCGGCCGCGACGTCTTCCGACAGCGAGATCACACAGGCTGCCGGCCGCGCATTCACGCTGCAATACGCCGCGCCCGAGCAATTGCAGGGCGGCGACGTGACGACCGCCACCGATGTCTACGCGCTCGGCGTGCTGCTGTACGTGCTGCTCGCGAGAGGCGCGCATCCGACAGCCGGCGCGACGAACGCGCCGCTCGACCAGATGCGCGCGGTGATCGAGGCCGAGCCGGCGCGCCTGTCGGACGTCGTGCTGCGCCAGCGCATGGGCGCGCCGACCGCCGCCAAGCTGGCGCGCGCGCTGCGAGGCGACCTCGACAACATCGTCGCCCGCGCGCTGAAAAAATCGCCCGCCGAGCGCTACGCCAATGCGGCACTGCTGGCCGACGACCTGCGCCGCTACCTGAACGACGAACCGGTCGCGGCGCGTCCCGATGCGAAGGCCTATGTGCTCGCGAAGTTCGTGCGTCGTCATCGCATCGGCGTGACGGCGGGCGTCCTCGTCGCATCGGCGCTGGCCGTGGGCATCGGCGTGGCACTCGTCGAGGCGAACGAGGCGAAGCGCCAGCGGGTGCAGGCCGAAGGGCTGATCGAGTTCATGCTCGGCGATCTGCGCAAGAAGCTGCAGCCGGTCGGGCGGCTCGATGCACTGGACGCGGTCGGCACACAGGCGCTCGCCTACTACGCGGCGCAGGACGCCGGTCAGCTCGACGCCGACTCGCTCGGCCGACGCGCGCGCGCACTGCACCTGATCGGCGAGATTGCCGAGCGGCGTGGCAGCCTGGACGAAGCGCTGAGCGTCTTTCAGCAGGCGGCCGACAGCACGGGCGAGCTGATGGCGCGCTATCCGCGCGACGGGCAACGCATCTTCGATCACGCGCAAAGCGTGTACTGGGTGGGCTACATCGCGCGCCAGCGCGGGCAGGCACCGCAGGCCGAGGCATCGTTCCGCACGTATCAGGAACTGGCCCAGCGGCTGGTAAGGCTCGATCCGGACAAGCTCGACTGGCGCATCGAGACAGCCTACGCGGCGCAGAACCTCGGCGTGATCCACCTCGAGAGTTCAAGGCCGGCGCAGGCTTTGCACGCGTTCGTCGACACGCGCGACGCGTGGGCCGGCATCGTGAATGCCCGGCCGGAGCTGAACATCGATCTTGCCCGCACCTGGGGCTGGATCGCGAAGGCTCGCGAAGCCCTGGGCGATTTCGACGGCGCGATCGAGGCGCAGCGCACGAAGGTCGCCGTGCTCGCCCGGATGCCGGACGCCGACAGCAACCGCAGGGTGCACCAGCTGCTCGCCAATGCCGGCTACGAACTGGGGCGGCTTCAACTGGCGCTCGGCCGCTACGCCGCGGCCAGACAATCCGCGCAGGACGGGCTGACGCGGTTCGAGGCGCTCGTCGCGACCGACAGCGCCAACACCGAGTGGCTGGTGCACACGACCTTCGCGCGCGCGGGCCTCGCTGAAATCGAGATCGCACTGGGCGAACGCAGCGCCGCACGTGCCGCACTCGTGCGCGCCGCCGCGGACACGGAACGACTGCTGTCGACCGATGCCACGCGCAACAAATGGAATATCGCGCTGACGGGCAAGCTGCTGCTGCACAGGTTCGCGCTGGGCGGCCCGCGGGCGGCACCGCGCGCCGACTTCGAAGCCTTCTTGTCGACCGTGATGAACGCTGAGGCCGGCGGCAAGCCGCTGGACGCGGAACAGCTTTGCATTGCATCGGCCGCTGAACTCGCGATGGGCGACCTGCTGGAGGGCGAGGCCCGAGCTGCCGCAGCACGCGAGCACTGGCAGGCGGCTTCGGCTCGTCTGCTGGCCGCAGCCCGCTCCGGCGACTTGCCGGCGACGACACTGCTCGCCCACGCGCAGCTGCGCCTGGGCGCCGCAGACGACGCACGCAAGCTTGCGAGCCGACTCGAAGCCTCTCCCTATCGGCACCCCGCCTACGCCGATCTACGTCAACGACTGGTTGCCGCGGCAGGGGCGGCAACCCATCCATAGCCACGGAAAATCAATGGAAGACACCAGCAAGAAGCCCAACCACGTGATCGTCACGGTCGACAGCAGCGACACGGTCTCGTGCGACCCGAACCCGCTGCCGGCGGACGGGCGCGACATCAAGCTGAAGTTCGAGCTGAAGACCGACGGCTACGTTTTTCCGCAGAGCGAGGCTGTGGTGGTTGCCGACCCCGGCAACGAGTTCCCCGAGCCGTCCAAGACGCTGCCGCCGAGCGACACGATCGCCACGCTGTTCGACCGCAATACCGGGCCGGGCCGCTTCACGTACACCGTGACGGTCAAGAAGGTATCGACCGGCGAGCTGCTGCGGCACGACCCGACGATCGACAACGGGCCGTAACCCTCCGGCACATGCGGGCGCGCGGATGGCGCGCGCCTCAGTTCGCCGACAGGAGCTGCGCGGCCGCCTTCTCGTTGGTCTCGGCGGTGGAGAGCATCTTCATTTGCGCCTCGAACTGGCGTGCCGCCGAGATCATCGCGACCATCGTCTCGACCGGGCTCACGTTCGAGCCTTCGAGCGCGCCATCCTGCACACGCGCATTCGTGTCTGCCGGAAGGTCGCCGTCGGCAGCGCGGAACAGGCCGTCCACACCGCGGGTCAGCGGCGCTTCGGGCGTGACGATCTTCAAGCGTCCGACGGCGGTGGTCTTGCCGTCGGTGCCCTTCGCGCTGACGGTGCCGTCGCCGCCGATGCTGACGACGGCGTTCGGTGGAATCTGGATCGGGCCGCCGTCGCCCAGCACCGGCAGTCCGCTGCGCGTGACCAGCGTGCCATCGCTGGACACGTCGAACGAGCCGCCGCGCGTGTAGGCCTCGGTACCGTCCAGCGCCTGCACGCTGAGCCAGCTCGAGCCGGTGACGGCGACGTCGAGATTGCGCCCGGTCGCGGTGATGGCGCCGGCGCTGCCGTCGTAGCCGGTTGTCGTCTCCAGCGCGTAGACCCGCGTGCTCGCGCCGCTGCCTTGCACAGGCACCGCGCGAAACGCCTGCAGCTCGGCGCGAAAGCCGGGCGTCGACACGTTCGCGAGGTTGTTCGCGAGCGTGTCCTGGCGCTGCATCGTCGCTTTCGCACCCGACATCGACAGGTAGATCATGCGGTCCATCGCGCGTCCTCAGCCGAGTGATTCGTTGATTAGCGCAGGTTCACGAGGGTCTGCAGGACGGCATCCTGCGTCTTGATCGTCTGCGCGTTGGCTTGATAGACGCGCTGCGCCGTGATCATGTCGACCAGCTCGCCGGTCAGGTCGACGTTCGACTCTTCGAGCGCCGAGGCCTGCAGCGCGCCCATGTTGCCGGTGCCCGGGGTGCCGACCGTCGGGTCGCCCGATGCGAAGGTGCGCGCCCAGACGTTGCCGCCGAGGGGCGCCAGCCCTTGCGGGTTGCGGAACGTGGCCAGCTCGATCTGTCCGGCCGGCTTGGACTGGCCGTTCGAGTAGGTCGCCATCACGATGCCGCTCTTCTCGATCGACAGGCTCGACAGCTTGCCGGCCGAGTAGCCGTCTTGCGACATGTCGGTCACGCCGAACGGCGAGCCGAACTGGGTGGCCTGCGTGAGGTCGAGCGCGACGCCCGTGATCGGCAGCGTCGCCGCGCCGTTCGCATTGGTCGTGGCCGGGATCGTGATCGTCACCGGGCCCGCCGGTGCAGTGGGTGCGCTGCCGTCGGCCGGGAACGTGATCGACGTGACCGGCAGCGGTGCAGCCGCAGTGCCGCCGAGCGTGACGCCGTTTGCCGTGGCGTAGACGTCCCAGGTGTCGGTGCCCGTCTTCTGGAAGTAGTAGGTCACCGCAACGTCCTGGCCCTTCGCGTCGAAGGCGGAGATCGAGGTCGCGTTGTTGTATGTCGCCGCGTTGTTGAAGTCGATGAACGGAGCGGCCGCCGGCTTCGTGGTGGCGAGCCGGGCATCGAGGTTCATCTCGATGTTCATCTCGGTCGTCACGTTCGGGTCGACGCCGCCGGTCGGCAGCTGAAGCGCGCGCGCCGCACCCGGTTGGATCACGCCCTGGTCGTTGGCCGGGTAGCCCATCAGCTGCAGGCCGGCGCTGTTGACGATGTAGCCGTCCTTGTTGGCCTGGAACTGCCCGTTGCGCGTGTACAGCGTCTGGTTGCCGTTGGTCACCTCGAAGAAGCCGTTGCCGTTGATCGCGAGGTCGAGCGGGTTCTCGGTCGTCGTGATGTTGCCCTGCGTGAACTGCTGCGTCACCGCAGCCAGGTTCACGCCGATGCCGATCGAAGTCGTGCCGGCGCCGTTCAGCGCGCTCGCATACATGTCGGCGAATTCGGCACGCGAGGCCTTCGCGCCGATGGTGTTGGCATTGGCGACGTTGTTGCCGATCACTTCGAGGTTCTTGCTCGAAGCGTTCAGTCCGGAAAGACCTTGCTGGAAGCTCATGTCGTTGTCCTTGGGTGGGTGCGAGGTGAGACGTGCGTGGGATGGTTCAGTTGATCGCCTTGATCGACGAATACGGCGTCGAGCCGCTGCGATCGAGCTCGAGCGTCAGCGAATTGCCGGAGGTGCTGACCGCGTTGACGGTGTCGCGCATCAGGAGTGTGGTGTCGAGCTTGGTGGCGCCGCTCATCGCGGTCACGCGGAAGGTCAGGCCGCTCGAGTTGTCGTAGTTGCCCGAGACCCAGTTGAAGCCGTTGACGCCGGCATTGCCCGCCCCGAGCTGCACGGTGTCGACCACCGTGCCGGCGGCGTTCAGCACTTCGACCTTGACCGAATCTGCCGCGGCGGCGAGTTCGAAGCCGCCCTGCGCCACGCCGTTCGCGATGTCGAGCTTGTTGCCCGGCACGATCACGTCCTTGCCGATCAGCGACGCGCCCTGCAGCGTCTGCATCTGCAGGAACTGTCCCGAGAGCGCCTGCACGCTGGTGTTCAGCGTGGCGATGCCGGTGACGGTGTTGATCTGCGCGATCTGGCTGGTCAGCTCCGCGTTGTCCATCGGCGAGAGCGGGTCCTGGTTCTGCAGCTGCGTCACGAGCAGCTTCAGGAAGCGGTCCTGGCTGCCTGCTTCGTTCGCGCCTGCGATCGCCGACGACGTGGTGCTCGGGCTGGTGGAACTGGTGGCGGGAATGGCCATGTGGATTCTTTCGGGTCAGGCGGCCGACTCACTGGCCCATTTGCAAGGTCTTCATGAGCAGGCTCTTGGCCGTGTTCATGACTTCGATGTTGTTCTGGTACGAACGCGAGGCGGAGATCATGTTGACCATCTCCTCGACCGCGTTGACGTTGCTGTAGGTGACATAGCCGTCGGCGTCTGCGCTCGGGTGCTTCGGATCGTGCACACGGCGGCCGGCGGTCTGGTCCTCCGTGATCGAGCTGACCTTCACGCCTGCGGTCGTCGGGTCGTTCTGCGCCCCGACGAGCTGCGTCTGGAACGTGACCTGGCGCGCCTTGTACGCCTGGCCGTCGGGGCCGGCGACCGTGTCTGCGTTCGCCAGGTTGCTGGCCACGACGTTGAGCCGCTGGCTTTGCGCGCTCGCCGCACTCCCGGACACGTTGAATATGTTCATCATGGACATGGCAGCGTTCCTTACTGGCCGGTGATCGCGCTCAAGGTCGTGCGCACGTTCTGGCTGATGAAGCGCAAGGTCGCTTCGTACTTCACCGTGTTGTCGGCGAAGCTGGCGCGCTCGCGGTCCATGTCGACCGTGTTGCGGTCGAGGTTGGTCTGGCTGGGCGCGGCATACAGCAGGTTCGCCTCGGCGCTGCGATTGCTCGCGACTGTGCCGTCGGCGCCGCCACCGATGTGGCCGGCTTGGCTTGTCTTCAGCACGGCAGCGCTCGAAGCCGTGCCGGTTGCTTCTTTCAGCGCCTGCGCGAAGTTGAGCTCGCGGGCGACGTAGCCGGGCGTGTCGGCGTTCGCGATGTTGCTCGCGATCAGACGCTGGCGCTCCGAGCGCAGATTGAGCGCCTGGGCCTGGAAATCGAGCGAATCGGTCAGTCGGTTGAGCATGGCTGCCCTTCAATGCCGGCCCGGAATTGGGCGATGTGAAGGCATTGTGGAGAGCGGCCAGCCCGAACATTAGCGCGAATAGAGGCCCGATCGCCCGCCAATTCGATGCCTTGCATGGAGTGCCGATTCCCTACAGTGCACGCCATGCCATCACCGCAGCCGACCTGCCCCACCCTGCCCGTCCATTCGTCGCTTCTGGCGACGCTGGCCAGGCTGGTGCTGCCGCTCGTCGTCGCGCTGCTCGGCCTGTTCCTGCTGGTCACGACGCCAGCCGAGGCGCAGGAAACTGCAGGCAGCGGCCTCGACGCCGGTCTCGAGCAGCAGGTGCGCCAACTCGCGCTCGATGGCAGCCAAGCCGCCACTTCCGGTGCACCGCGCGTCGAAGTGCTGGTCGGACAGCTCGACCCCAGACTGCGTCTGGCACCGTGCCAGCGCATCGAGCCGTATCTGCCGGAAGGCACGCGTCCGTGGGGCAAGAGCCGGATCGGGCTGCGCTGCACGCAAGGCAGTGTCAAGTGGAACGTCTATCTGCCGATCGCCGTCAAGGTGTACGGACGGGCGCTGGTCGCCGCCAACGCCGTCTCCGCCGGCAGCGTGATCACCGCTGCCGATGTGGCTCAAGCGGAGGTCGATCTGGCCGAAGACTCCTCGGCGCCGCTGGTCGATGCCGAGTCGGTCGTGGGCCGGACGGCAGCGCGTTCGCTGAAGGCTGGCCAAAGCCTGCGGGCCGGCTATCTGAAACCGCGTCAATACTTCGCGGCTGGGGAATTGGTCACGGTTCTGGCGCAAGGCCATGGCTTCAGCGTGGCGAGCGAAGGCCAGGCGCTGACCAACGGCATCGAGGGCCAGCTCGCCCGGGTTCGTACCGAAAGCGGGCGCGTGCTCACCGGCCAGCCCACGGGCGAACGGCGTCTCGAGCTCGGAATGTGAACTTCGACGGGTGCGGCGACACCAATGGCTGCCGTCCCGATCACAAATTTCCTAAAGTCGCCGCCAGGCGCGCCGATACAGCATGCACATCGTCAGGTCGGGGCTCCGCTTCCGACCCCTGGAGAGCATCATGAAAGTCGGCAATTCCTCAGACAAACCCGCACCGGTCACGGTGGCAGGCAGCCCGAGCCCGGCTCAGGAGGCCGCCAAGGCCCAGTCCGCCAACGCGATCCCGGCGACCGCCGATCCGAGCGCGAAGATCGAACTGTCCGATGCAGCCGCGACACTGCTGGACAACCCGTCGAGCGCCGATTTCGACGCCGAGAAGGTGGCTCGCATCTCGCAGGCCATCTCCGACGGCTCGTTCAAGATCGACCCCGAGGTGATCGCCGACAAGCTGATCAGCAACGCCAAAGAGCTGCTGAGCAAGTTCTCGTCCTGATTTCCGCTCGCCGCGGCGCGGCCACAAGTCGCGCCCGTTGCTGTTTTCCGCCACCGCTGAATTGCTGGATCCATTGATGTTCCTCCCAGCCGCACCCCGCCCCGTCCATGCCGACGGCCCGGAACTCGAAGCGAAGCTCGCTGCCGTCGAGTCGCAGCTGGCCGCCCTCGGCGAGTCGCTGCGCGAGCGCGACAGCGCGGGCATCGACACCCACGCCAGCGAACTGCACCGCGCGCTGGCACAGGCGGTCGAGCATTTCTCGCGCGCAGCGCGCAACGGCGCCGTGCCGCCCGCATTGCGCATGCGGCTGGCCAGTGCAGGCGGCCAGGTTGCGGCGCAGCGCGAGTCGCTGGCGCGCGCGACGGCTGCGCTCGACCGTGCGATCGATGTGCTGTTGCCGCGTGAAAACGCCGGCCTGTACTCGACGCTCGGCGGTGCCGACCGCAGCTCACGCGGCGGCGCGGTTCAGGCCTGAATCGTCGAACGCCTCACTTCGAGGCGACGCATTCCTCGCTCGACTGCACAGCAAGGTGCGCGCGCCCTTCGTCGGCCGTCGCGACGACTCGCGGCGGACCGTCGGCTCGATCGAACAGCACGCGCCACTCGCCTGCCGCATCGCGCACCCACACCGACTGGAAGAAGCCGACCTTGTAGCGCTCCTTCGGATCGGCACCCGGTGTTTCGCTGAACGACGGCCCGCGCGACAGCGCGATGTTCGGATCGCCCCCGATCGCGACGACACCCGGGCGCCAACGCAGGATGAACTCCTTGCCCTCGACGATCGGGGCCCAGGCCTGCGCCACCGCTTCGCCGCCGCGCAACGGCGCGCGCGACCCGGCGTTGAAGACGGCCCCTGGATGAAGGTGGGCGGCAAACGCTTTCGGGTCGTGCGTCTCGACGCTTTTCGCAAAGCTCAACTCGCGTTGCCAGACAGCACACTCGGCAGCGCTGTGGGCCACAGGCGGCAATGGCGCGGCGCTGGCCGCAACGGTGCCGCCTTGTGCAGCGGACGGCGGCGGCATCACCGCTGCGGCGCAGGCGAACAACCCGATCGCCGCCATATGCAGGCTCGACGCGTTCACGTGAAATCCTCGTTGATGCCGCGCGCGAGCCAGAGATCCTTCGCCATGCGCACGCCCGGCTCGATGCCCTGGTAGTAGCCCGGCACCGTCTGCACTTCGCGATAGCCGAGCCGCCGATAGAACGCACGCGCCTGCAGATTGCTCTGGCGCGATTCGAGATACACCTGCCCGACGCCCGACACGAGGGCGGCCTTCTCGAGCCAGGTGACCAGGGCTGCGCCAATGCCGCGGCGCCGCTCGGTCGTCTGCACGGCGAGCAGCAGCAGGTGCGCTTCGTCGTCGTGGTATTTCATGATGCCGAATCCAGCCAGGCGCTGTTCCCCGTTCTGCTTGTTCTCCAGCGCGACGACGACGTTCGTGTGCGCATCGCCGATGCTTCGCAGCACGCGGCGCGGGGTCCAGCTCCAGCCGAGCCCGCGCTCGATCAGGTCGCGCGACATCGCCGCGATCTGCGCCGAGTCGGCCCGGGTGGCAAGTCGCAAAGTGAGATGATCGATCATCGTTTGCGCCTTGCTGTTTGCCGTTCCGCGAGGCCTGCCGCGCTATTTGACGCTGACGGCGAAACTCGCCAGCTGGATCGCCGGGTCGAGGTCGCGCGGCCGGCGCAGCTCGAACTTCAAAGTCGTGGCGCCGGACGCCACCGGCTTGAAGCGAAAGACTTCGAAGCCGGCCGCCTCGCCGATGTTCGAGACCAGGGTCTCGCGCTCGAAACTGCTGGCCCCTTGCTGCGCCAGCACGCCGGGTGTCATCTCGACCAGCGACCAGACATGCCCGGTGGTGCTGCGCGTGGCCAGACGCACTCGCAATTCCTGGTCTTGGCGCAGCTCGAGGCTCGGCGCGCTCCCGAGCGTCAGCGTCACGACATGGCCTCGCGTGTCGACACGGCGCTCGCGCTCTTCCGGCGTTGCGCAGCCGGCGAGCGCGGCCACAAGCGCCAAAAGCAGCAATCGTCTCGGATGGGTCATGCCGCTGCCGCGCAACCCGCCGGCTTGAACACACGTTCGGTCGACGCAGGGTACTTCGCAAGCTTGCTCGCCGGCCGCCGCGGACGCACGCTGAATTCGCCGCCGCAGTTGGGGCACACGCCCTGCAGCACGCCGGCGACACAGTCCGCGCAGAACGTGCACTCGAAGGTGCAGATACGCGCCTCGGTCGACTCGGGCGGCAGGTCGACGTTGCAACATTCGCAATTGGGGCGCAGTTGAAGCATGGTTGGAATTCCGCTGGTCGCTGGTCATCGAGCGTCGGGGTCTTCGACGGCCGCCAAGAGTATCAAAATTCGTGGCGTTATCCTTGCTGCCCTCGCACGACGACCCATGGCAGCCCTGCACATCACCGACATCGAATCGGCCATCAACTGGTGGCGCGAACGCTCGCCGTCGCCCGACGGCATCACGGCCTGCGCCGAAGTGCGGGCGCTCGGCACCGCATATGCGCTGATGGTCTACTACCACGAGACCGAATGCGACGAAGAAGCGCTTGCGCCGAACGCGCGCGATGCCTGGCTCGCCTGGTACGCGAGCACGCCGGACGCACCGTGCATCGCGATCTGCTCGACCAGCCAGGGCGACGACGTCTGCAAAGGCTGCGGCCGCAGCTTCGATGAAGTGCAGCACTGGCCGGTCATGACGCCCGCCGAAAAACGCGCCACCTGGCGCCGCATCACGATGGAAGCGACCGCGTGGCGCTTCAACAGGTATGCGGAACGGGCGCGCGAAGCGGGCGCCCCGGCACCCGAGCGTCAAGAGGCCGCGCGCTAGTGGCCGAGGCCCTCGATTCGCGACGGCCGAGCCGCCGCTGGGGAGACAGCGTTCGCCGCATCGCGCCGCTCGCCTGGCCGGTGCTGGTCGGGCAGATCGCCGTGCTGCTGTTCGCAACGATCGACACCATCCTCGTCGCACGCTACGCGGCCATCGACCTGGCTGCACTCGCGATCGGTTCGGCCGCCTACATCTCCATCTTTGTCGGCCTGATGGGCGTCGTGCTTGCCGTCGGTCCGATCGCCGGGCAGCTGTTCGGCGCCGGCAAGCTGCTCGAGTGCGGACGCCAGCTGCATCAGGCGATGTGGCTCGCGCTGGCCTTGTCGGTGCTGGGCTGTGCGCTGCTGCTGTTCCCGCAGCCCTTCCTGCTGCTGTCGCGAGCCGATGCGCAGGTCGGCGAGAAGGTGCGCTGGCACATGATCGGGCTTGCTTTCGCGCTGCCGCCGGCGCTGCTGTTCACCGCGTTTCGCGGCTTCAACACCGCCGTCTCGAGGCCGAAGATCGTGATGGCGCTGCAAGTGGGCGCGCTCGTGTTGAAGGCGCCGTTGACGGCGTTGCTCGTGTTCGGCTGGCGAGCCGACGATCCGCACGGCGGCTGGCGGGTTGCCTCGCTGGGCGCTCCGGGCTGTGGCCTGGCGACGGCGATCGTGATGAGCCTTCAGATGCTCGCCGCCTGGGTCGTGCTCAAGCGTGATCCCTTCTACGCGCGCTTCGGCCTCTCCGGCCGGTTCAGCGCGCCGGATCGCACAAGCTTCGTCGATCTGCTGAGGCTGGGCGTGCCGATGGGTTTGTCGATCGCGATCGAGGTCACCGGCTTCACGTTCATGGCCTTCTTCATCTCGCGCATCGGCGCCACGCCGGTGGCCGGACATCAGATCGCCGTCAACATGGTCTCCCTGATGTTCATGGTGCCGCTGGCGATCGCGAACGCGTCGAGCACGCTGGTCGCGCAGCGCGTTGGCGCCAACGATTGGGCCGACGCGCGCCGTCTCGGTTGGCATGGGCTGGAGATCGGCGTGGCGATCGCGGCGCTGATGGGCGGCACGGTCTATCTGCTGCGCGAGCAGATCCTCGGCCTGTACACGAGCGACCCGATCATCATCGGCGCAGCGCTGCCGTTGCTCGCCTGGGTGGCGGTGTTCCACGTCGCCGATGCCGCGCAGACGGTCGCCGCCTTCGTGTTGCGCGCCTACCGCCACGCGACCGCGCCTCTCGTGATCTATGCGCTTGCGATCTGGGGAGTCGGTCTGGGCGGCGGCTACCTGCTCGCGTTCAGCGGCAGTGCGTGGAGCCCCGCTGCGCTTCGCGGCGCGCTCGGTTTCTGGTCGGCCGCAACCATCGGCCTGATCTGCGCCGGCAGCGGGATGAGCGTGTTCCTGCTCTGGATGCTGCGCCGCCAGCGGCAGGATCTCGCGGTCGCGCCGGCCTGAACGCCGCTTTCAGCCGAGCGCCGGCAACGCCAGCAGGAAGCAGCTGCCGCCGCCCGGCCGCTCTTCGCACCGCACCTGCCCGCCGTGGCGCTCGCTGATCTGCTTGACCAGGCTCAGCCCAAGGCCGACGCCACCGGCCTGCTCCGCATGTCCGGGCAGCCGGAAGAACGGTTCGAAGATGCGCTCGCGCATCTCTTGCGGAACGCCAGGGCCGCGGTCGCAAACCTTCACATTGGCGCGGTTGCCGTCTCGTTCGAGCAGCACGCTGACGTCGCCGCCGCCGTAGCGGCGCGCGTTCTCGAGCAGGTTGCGCAGGGCTCGACGCAGCAGGCGCTCGTCGCCGACGACCGACAGCGGAACGCCGTCGACCGTGCCCTCGACCCGCGCCGCCTCCTCGGCGGCCAACCCGAGCAGGTCGACCGGCTCTTGGCGGTCGAGCACATTGGACGCGTCGAGCCTGCTTGCGAGCAGCACCTCTTCCACCAACGCATCGAGCTCCGCGACGTTGGTGTCGATCTCACGCTTCAGATGCGCGCGCCGCTCGGGGCCGGCGTCTTCAAGCATCGACACTGCCATCTTCATGCGCGCGAGCGGCGAACGCAGCTCGTGGCTGGCGTTCGCGAGCAGCGACTTGTTCGACCGCACCAGCGCCTCGATGCGCTCGGCCGCGACATTGAAGCTCGACGCGACAGCCGCGACCTCGTCGTTGCCTGGAATGTCGACACGCTGTTGCAGCCGCCCGGCGCCGAACTGCTCGACCCCGCGTTTGAGCGCTTCGAGGCGGCGCGTCAAGCGGCGCACGACCGGGTAGGCACCGGCGGCCACCGCGATGAAGAGCACGACCAGCACGACCACCAGCCCGAGCCCGCGCGACCAGCCGGGCGGCCCGAAGGGAGGCAGCCAGGACAAGTCGCCGCCGCGCAGGCCAGGCGGCGGAGGTCCATCGGCCCCCAGGCCCCGCGGAATTCCAGGTGCGCCGAGTCCGTCAGGACCGCCCGGACCGGGGCCGCGCGGGCCACCGACACCGCGGATCAGGACCTGACCCGGGCGCATCAGCCAGAGCGTTCGGCCGTCTTCCAGGCGAACGGCCAGAGTGCGCCAGACGCCTTCCGCTTGACGCCGCACGAACGAGTCCGATTCGCCGATGCGCGTGCCGTTCGCACTGTCGAGCGCGAGCGGCAGCCGCAGCCGCTGCGACCATTCGCGCAGTGCGCCGGCCTGTTCGGCAGGCGGCGCATCGGTGCCCGGCAGCGAGCGCTGGATCAATTCGGCCCAGGCGCCCATGCGCTCGGTCATCATGGACTCGACGCGCACGCGCTCCTGCTCGATGTGGCGCTGGAACACCCAGCCCGAACCCGCTGCGAACAGCAGCAGCACCAGCACCACGGTCAGGTAGATCCGCAGGTACAGGCTTCTCATCGCCCGGGCCTGACGGATCGATCAGGCGGCCTCGTCGGCATCCTGCTTGCGCGCAAACACGTAGCCGGCACCGCGCACCGTCAACACGCGACGCGGCATTTTCGGATCGTCCTCGATCACGGCGCGGATGCGCGAGATGTGCACGTCGATCGAGCGGTCGAACGCCTCGAGCGGATGGCCCTTCAGCGAATCCATGATCTGGTCGCGCGAGAGGACGCGGCCGGGGCTTTGCGCGAGCACCACCAGCAGATCGAACTGGTGGCCGGTCAGGTCGCAGACCTTGCCGTCCAGGCGTGCGACCCTCGCGCCCAGGTCGACTTCGAGACGGCCGAAGCGCAGCACGTCGTCACCGGCCGGCTGCGGCTGGGCCCGGCGCAGCAGCGCCTTCACGCGCGCGAGCAGCTCGCGCGGCTCGAAAGGCTTGGGCAGATAGTCATCCGCACCGAGTTCGAGCCCGACGATGCGATCCATCGGCTCTCCGCGCGCCGTGAGCATCAGCAGCGGCAGATGCCGGTTGCGCGCGTCGGCGCGAACTTCGCGGCACAGGTCGAGACCGTCGCCGTCGGGCAGCATCAGATCGAGCACCAGGGTGTCGTAGCTCTCGGCGGCGAGCCGCTCGCGCGCGGCGGCCAGCGAGCCGGCGGTTTCCACCTCGAAGCCGGCATGGCGCAGGTAGTCGCCGACCATCGAGGCGAGGCGGGCGTCGTCGTCGACCAGCAAGAGGCGAGGATTCATCAGCTGCGGATTGTGCGCCGCTCCGGAGGGCGCGGTGCTGCCGTGCAGCGCCATCGCCGCGAGCCCGCTGACCGGGGCCAGCCATGCCTTGGGGCCGTTCATTGCGGCTTGGACGCAGCGCCGCGCTGGCCGTGTTCGCGGTGCATGCGCTGCATGCGGTCCTGCATCGTGGCCTGCTGCTGCTTGATGCGCTCGGCGATCTTCGCGCGCTGCTCCGGCGTCAGCACCCGGCTCACGTCGAGCATCGCCTGCAACACGCGGCGGCTCGCCTGGTCATGCTGGGTTTGCATCTGCTGGCGCACCGACTCGGCTGCATTGGCATCTACCGTGGGCGCCGCGAAGATCTGGAGGCCGCGCTCGCGCAGGGCCTTGCCGGCCTCGTGCTGCGCCTTCAGGTCGGCCGCCGCAGCCTGCGCGATCTGCTTGATCTGGCTGCGCTGGGCATCGGTGGCGTTCAGGCCGTCCAGCATGTGGTCGACCCGGCGTGCGACGTGTTCCGGCGAACCTGCGAACATCATCATCGCTCCGGGGCCGGGGCCGTGCATGAGGCCCGGCCCGTGTTCCTGCGCGTCCGCGGACAACGCCACGGTCGCGCATGCCACGACAACCGTGCCGGCCATCAGCCAGCGTACCGCTGATCGTGCCCAGGGCACTGCTTTCACTGCATTCATCGAATCACTCCTGCGGTGGACACGGCGCCCACCTCTGGAAGCGATCCTCGACGTCGGCAGTGAACCCGGCTTGGCTCTCCGGTAAAGATGTGTGAACCCGGTGGCAAGCACCGGATCAGTGATGAAGCATCGGCGCGAACTTGACGATCGCCCACCCGCCGGCCGCCACGACAATCAGCGCGAACAGGAGCACGCCCGCCAGGCCGGAACTGCCGCTGCGCGCCGGCGCGCGACGCGCCGTGTTGAAGTTCGAGTGATATCCCGACGACGCGGCATAGCTCCTGGAATTCATGAACTCGGAAGGCCGCTCATCAACGGGCTCGGCTTCCCAGTCGTACAGCTGCGATTCCTTGAAGACCTGCTTTTGCATGGCTTCGATTGTTCGCAGCGCTCGTGCGCGCCGCATCCCTTGAGTGCGGGATCGAAGCGACGATTTGGCCACAAGACGTGACGCATTTCATTCGCGCTTGCAAGCCGTGATGAAGGCACATTGGCAAGAATTCGAAACGAACCGGGTCGGGGGATTGGCAAGCGTGGCTCGACATGCGACAAACGGCGCGCCCCCGCGTCTTTCACCAAATCGAATGAACAAGTCCACCGTTCTTGCACTGATGACAGCGTGCCTTGTGAGCGGCTGCGCCTTCTGGCGCTCGCCACCGCCGTCACCCGAGGATCGGATCGTGCGGACCCTGCCGCCTCACAACCACGAGTCGTCGATCACCAACTACTTCGACGCGCGTGCGAAGGCCACGGACCTGCCGCGCGAACTCGTGATCGCCGCCCCGCAACGCGGTGCCTGCCCGATGGGCGGCAAGAGCGGCGGCTATGTCGGCTGGGTGGTCCCGGTGGAGTACAAGACACGCAGCAAGGACAGCGGCGTCGTCACGGTGACCACCTACTTCTTCTGGTTCAGCGACGAGATCATTCGCGGCGTCACGCGCCGAATGGAACTTTGCCCCTGACGTCCGCACGGTTGCGGCAATCTCCTACAAACACGAATGGTCACAGGAGAGACACTCCCGTGAGCCCGCTCATGGAGGTCGTTTCATGTTCCCGGACGCAAGCTCGCCGATCGCTCCAACCCATCCGAAGGAAGAATGGGTCCAGCGTTTTGCCTACCGTGCGATGTTGCTGCAGCCGACGATCGACTCGATGTCGGCCGCGATGATCGCGGAGAGCCAGTTCGAAGAGGCGTGCGACCTCGAGCCGGAATCAGCCGCGGAAATCTACGTATCTCGCGCCTGACCGGGGCAGATCACGGCAATCGTCGGATGGAACCGAGCAGCAGTCTGCATGTCGTTTGCGCGCACTGCCTGGCGACCAACCGTGTGCCCGCCGCGCGACTCGCCAACGATCCGATATGCGGCCGTTGCGGCAAGGAGTTGCTGGACGGACGCCCGGTCGAGCTGACCGACAAGAACTTCGACACCGTCACGAGCCGCACCGAGCTGCCCGTCCTCGTCGACTTCTGGGCATCCTGGTGCGGGCCATGCCTGGCGATGGCACCTCAGTTCGAACGCGCCGCGCAGCAACTCAAAGGCCGTGCACTGTTCGCAAAAGTCGACAGCGACCGCAATCCGCAGATCGCCGGACGCTTCGCAATCCGCAGCATTCCAACGCTCGTGCGCATCGAATCCGGCCGGGAACGCGCTCGCCAGACGGGGGCGCTGCAGGCCGCGCAAATCGTCGCGTTTGCTGGCTGACGCTGCAGACGACGCTTGCCCGGCCCGCGTGTCACGAGGACGCCGCGCCCCGGCGCCCGCGCCGGCCGGCGACCAATCCCACAGCGGCGAGACCTGCGAACATCATCGCGTACGTGCTCGGCTCCGGGATCGGAGAGGCGACCGCGTCTCCCGCGTGCGTGCCCTCGAGCTTGAAGGAGTAGGTCACGCCCCATAGTGGCCGGCCGGCGAAACTACGTGCGGCAGGGTCGCGCTCGCGCGCTGCGCTGTAGGCGGTTTCGTGCTGCCAGCCACTGCCAATCTCGCCGCGGCCGTTCATGGAAACCGTTGGCCGACCGCACCATTGGGTCGTGCCGCGACCGCCCACATCGGTGCTACAGGAAGCCGTCACCTGCGCGCCGTCGGACCGATCGGGCGTGACGCCCATGATCCCGAAGAACGAGCCGACGTCCAACTGCATCGGACCGCTGCCCGGATCGCCAGCAACCAGCAGGAGGAACGTCAATGAGACGCCGAAAGCACCGCTGTCGCCCGAGTCCCCCCAGGCGCTGACGTGGTCGGCATCGAAGTCGAAGCCGGCGATCGCGCCGCCCGACGTGGTCTGGAATGCAAAGTCCTGCGGCCAGCCTGCGAAGGCGAAGGCTTCGGTATCCGAAGCGCGCGCGGCGTTCTCGTCCGACGCTCGGAGCGAAGCGTGGACCGCCCCTCCGATGATGTCGTATCCGTCGCCCACTGCGAAGTCGGAGAACGTGAGCGACCCGTATCCGGCCCAGCTCGTCGAAGCGATGCCGAGCAGAGCTGCCGCAACCAGTTTCTTCATGCCTTGCCCCTTGTTGTTATGCACCACGAAGATGGCGATTCGATGGTGCAGACCGCGGTCGAGAAAAAATTCCCAACCCATGCCAAGCGGATCGGTAAGTCTTGCAGTAGCAGCCCGCCTGTTGCTCATCACGATGTTCAAGCGCGATGCGGGCAGCGGCGTGGGGCAAGCGTCGTGCCCGGGCAGCGAGCTCCCGGCCTCTGTGCATGGGCCGCGAGTCTCGGTAGTCCAAAAGAGAAAAACCCCCGCACGTTGACTGCACCTTGGTGCACGTACAGGGGTCATCTGTCTGGCGGAGAGGGAGGGATTCGAACCCTCGGTACGGGGTTACCGTACGCCTGATTTCGAGTCAGGTACATTCGACCACTCTGCCACCTCTCCGATGGATCTGTCCGGCGGGTCGTCGTCGCCGAGCCGCAGATTCTAAACCACGCGGCACGTGCCTCAGGTCTCGATGTCCAGACGGAGCGCCGACAAGCGCTCGTCGCTCAACTCGGTCGTCCAGGTCTGGCCCGCCGCAAGCGGCCAGGCATCGGTCAAGGTGCCGGTCGTCACGATGTCGCCGGCATTCACCTGCCAGCCATGCGACTGTGCAGCCATCGCGTCGAGCCACAGACGCAGCGCCGTCAGCGGACCGTCGAGCACCACCGTACCGTCGCCTTCGTCGACCTTCCGGCCGTCGCACATCAACGTCACCTTCAACGCGGCCAGGTCGGCACGCGGGTCGGCAAAGCGTTCGATCGGCACACGCGGGCCGACAAACAGGCGCCCATGCAGCGCGAAGTCGGCAACGGTGTCGGCAGCGGCAAACCGCCAGTCGGCGAAATGCGTGTGCACGATCTCGAATCCGTGCGCAACCCATTCGATGCAGCTGGCCAGCCTGGCCTCGTCCATTCCTGCACGCGGCGCCGAACGAAAACCGAACATCACTTCGGGCTCGAGCCGCGGCTGCACCAGCCGGTGCAGCGACGTGCGCCCGTGCGCGCCTTCGAGCATCTGGACCGTGCTGTCCCACACGGGGCCCCAGATCGGCTCATGAACGCCATACCGGTCCCAGATGCTGCGGTTCGTGAAGCCGATCTTGTAGCCCAGCGCGCGTTCACCGCGGGCCACACGGCGCTGCCGGTTCAGCTCGGCGACGGCGTAGGCATCGGCCATCGACAAGCCCGCCGCGCTCGGCAGCGCGCCCATCAGCACGCCGCGATCGTAGGAATCGAGCAGTGCAACGGCCAACTCGGAATTCGTCATGCGACTACGGCTGCAAGACGGTGAGGCCGCCCATGTACGGATGCAGTACCGCAGGCACAGTCACCGATCCATCGGCATTCTGGAAATTCTCGAGCACCGCAACCAGCGTGCGCCCGACCGCGAGGCCCGAGCCGTTCAGCGTGTGCACGAACTCGTTCTTGCCCTGCGGGTTCTTGTAGCGCGCCTGCATCCGGCGCGCCTGGAACGCATCCATGTTCGAGCAGGAACTGATTTCGCGGTACGTGGCCTGCGCCGGCACCCAGACCTCGAGGTCGTAGGTCTTCGACGAACCGAAGCCCATGTCGCCGCTGCACAGCAGCACGACGCGATACGGCAAGCCGAGTTTTTGCAGGATCGCCTCCGCGTGCCCGACCATCTCTTCGAGGGCCGCCGCGCTGTGCTCGGGCTGCACGATCTGCACCATCTCGACCTTGTCGAACTGGTGCTGGCGGATCATGCCGCGCGTGTCGCGCCCGGCGCTGCCGGCCTCGCTGCGAAAGCAAGGGCTGTGCGCCGTCAGCTTGATCGGCAGATCGGCGGCCGCGAGCACCTGCTCGCGCACGGTGTTCGTCAGCGAGATCTCGGAGGTCGAGATCAGGTACTGCTCACGATCATCTGCATCGCCGTCTCCGGCTTCGCGCCCGCGGTAGACCCAGAACATGTCCTGCTTGAACTTGGGCAGCTGACCGGTGCCTTCGAGGATTTCGCGATTGACGATGTAGGGCGAATAGCACTCGGTGTAGCCGTGCTCGCCGGTCTGCACGTCGAGCATGAACTGCGCGATCGCGCGGTGCAGGCGTGCCATCTGGCCGCGCATGAAGGTGAAGCGCGAGCCGGAGAGCTTCGCGCCGGTATCGAAGTCCAGACCGAGCGGTGCGCCCACGTCGACGTGATCGCGCAGCGGGAAGTCGAAGGTCTTCGGAGTGCCCCAGCGGCGCACTTCGACATTCGCGGTTTCGTCCGGACCGACCGGCACATCGTCCATCGGAAGGTTCGGCACCGCCATCAGAAGCGCCGACAGCTCGCCCTGGATCGCATCGAGCCGTTCGGCGGAGCTCTTCAGCTCGCCGCCGATACCGCCGACTTCGTCCATCACAGCCGACGTGTCCTCGCCTTTCGCCTTCAGCTGGCCGATCTGCTTGGACAAGCTGTTGCGCCGCGCTTGCAGTTCTTCGGTACGCGTCTGGATCGTCTTGCGCTCCGCTTCGAGCGCGGTGAAGCGTGCAATGTCGAGGAACGGCTGGGGCGACTCGCGCCGCTCCAATCGAGCGATGACCTGCGCCAGATCCTTGCGCAGCAGATTGATGTCGAGCATGGGAGATGGCTACGCGCGGCGCAGCCCGTCAGACACTGGAGCGCGGATTGTAGGCAGTGCGCCGATGGCCCGAACGCTCGGGCGGCGTGCCCTCACGCCATCTGCGGCTGCAGCGGACGGCTGAAGGCGATCGTGTGCGCCTCGCCGTGGCGCGCTTCGCGGGCGTCACACAGCACGCGCGACGCGCAATCGGCGCAACGCCCGCACTGGGTCGCGACGCCAAGATCGAACTGCAGGCATTCAAGGCTGTGCGCGCCGTCAGCCGCGGCCTGGCGGATCTGCTGGTCGGACACCCTGCGGCACACACAAACGATCATGACGTCCAGTCCTTCGCTGCCTACTTCAACTGCTTAACTCACATCGCCCATCTGCGACTGCAGATAGTTCTCCAACCCCACCTTGCCGAGCAGATCGATCTGGGTTTCGAGGAAGTCGATGTGTTCCTCGGTGTCGTCCAGAATGCCCTGCAGCAGGTCGCGCGAGACATAGTCGCGCACCGATTCGCAGTACGCGATGCCGTCCTTGATCGTCGCCTGCGCGCCAGTCTCGGACTGCAGATCGCACTGCAGCATCTCCGGAACGCTCTCGCCGATCAGCAGCTTGCCGAGGTCCTGCAGGTTCGGCAGCCCGTCCAGCATGAAAATCCGTTCCATCAGCTTGTCGGCATGCTTCATCTCGCCGATCGACTCTTCGTATTCCTTCTTCGCCAGCTTGTCGAACCCCCAGTGCTTCAGCA
>Ga0075370_10000200_pt1 | contig 21094 bp, 20 predicted proteins | sample EndMethybrTD3035_FD_71398 | JGI IMG/M metagenome (GOLD analysis project Ga0075370, IMG submission 71398) | Populus endosphere microbial communities from Tennessee, USA - Endosphere MetaG P. TD hybrid TD303-5 | ecosystem: Host-associated > Plants > Roots > Endosphere | place: USA: Tennessee... | reverse complement strand
CCGATGGGGCTGGGGCGAGGTCAAGGGGCCGTACACCGGGTGAGGCCGTTCAGCGCGGCGACCGGAGATCGTCGCTAATTTGACAGTTTCGATGCGGCGCCCGGCATACCATCCGGCTCCCCATGAACACTCACCTCGCGGATGTCCGCCCTGTCTCGCGCCGCCGGCGCGCTCTGCTGGCCGGCGGCGTGCTGCTGGCGGGCACCGCCGCCGCAGGCGTCGGATACGTCGCCACGCATTCCAACTCACCGATAGCCATGGATCGATTTTCCGACCTTGCCCACGCCATGCGCACGCTCGAGCGCCTACGCGAGGCGCCGCTGCATACCCGCTCGGGCTGGGACCTGGCCCATGTGCTGCATCACGCCGCGCAAAGCATCGAGTACTCCCTGGACGGCTTTCCAGAGCCGAAACCTGCCTGGTTTCGCGCCTCGCTGGGCCGCATGGCATTCGCGGTGTTCTCGGCGCGCGGCAGGATGAGCCATGGACTGGAAGAGCCCATACCCGGCGCACCGGCGATTGCCTCGGGCCAGTCGCTGAACGCCGCCGTGGACCACCTGATGGACGCCTTGTATCGTTTCGAACGGCACAGCGGGGCGCTGGCGCCGCACTTCGCCTACGGCGCACTCGATAAATCCGAGTACATGCGCGCCCACCTCATGCACCTGGCGAATCACTGGGAGCGGGTGGACGCCGGCTGACGCGCCCGACGCCGATCGCCGCGCCGCGACTCGGAAATCGGGAGACCGGGCCACCACCGCGCCGATCTCCTCCATCAACGCCCTCGCTCCCGGCGCCTCAGAGGTACCGCACCTCGGCCGGCTCCGCGAACCAGTTGTTGTTGCGCCCGTCCATGTAGCGGACCGGCGCCGTTGACAGTTCTTCCAGCGTCACGTCGTCCAGGCAGGTCACGTTCACGCTGACATAGGCGCCGCCGATCTCCGGCACGTTGCCGCGCCCGAACGACTTGATGCCGCAGTGCCTGCAGAACAGGTGCTCGGCGCTGTGCGAGGCGAACTGGTAGCTCGACAGGTCTTCCTCGCCCGCGAGCAGCGTGAAGTCCGCGGGCTTGACGATGGCGCCCCAGCCCCGGGCCTTCATGCAGATCGAGCAGTTGCATTTGCCGGTGCCCTCGGCGAGGTCGATCAGGGCCTGGAAGCGGACCTTGCCGCAGTGGCAGCTGCCGTTGTATGTCTTCTTCATGGGTGGATGTCCTTGGAACGAGTGGAGGGAAAAACCAAGGCTACGACCTATTGCGGACAGATTCTGTCCTCGATCCGAGGCATCATCTCGCCATGCTGTCCGCTTCCGCACGCCTGATCCGGCTTCTTTCCCTGTTCCAGGCCCAACGCGCGTGGACCGGCGCCGGTCTGGCCGAACGGCTCGAGATCACCGAGCGCACCTTGCGCCGCGACGTCGATCGCCTGCGCAGCCTCGGCTACACGGTCGATTCCACCTCGGGCGTGGCCGGCGGCTACCGGCTGGGCGCGGGCACCGCCCTGCCTCCGCTGCTGCTCGAAGACGAGGAAGCCATCGCGGTGGCGCTCGGCCTCGGCAACCCGACCGCGGGCAAGGGCGACATCGAGAACGCCTCGATGCGCGCGTTGGCCAAGCTCGAACAGCTGATGCCGCCACGGCTGCGGCGCCGGCTCGACAGCGTGCGCGCATCGGTGGTGCCGCTGACGCGCGGCAGGTCGGAGGTCCGGCTGAAGGCGGTCACGCTGTTCGCCGAGGCCTGCACCGACCGGCTCGTGCTGCGCTTCGACTACCGCGACCACCATGCGGCGGCCACCGCGCGCACGGTGGAGCCGCACCGGGTCGTGCAGTCGGGCCAGCGCTGGTACCTGCTGGCCTGGGACACGGCGCGCGAAGACTGGCGCACCTTCCGCCTCGACCGCATCGAGGCGCCCGTGCCGACCGGCGCCCGCTTCACGCCGCGCAGGCTGCCCCACGGCGACGTCGCGGCCTACATGGAACATGCGCTCAAGGTCTCGCCCTACCTGCACCACGCCAGCGTCGTGGTGCGTGCGCCGGTCAAGGCACTCGAGGCGCACCTGGGCTGGGTGGGCGGCGTGCCGGAAGCGATCGACGAAGGCGCCACGCGGATCGCAACCGCGGCCAACTCGCTCGATGCGCTGGCCGTGTGGCTCGGCTGCCTGGGGCACGATTTCAATGTCGAGTCGCCCCCGGAACTGGTCGAACACCTGGCCCTCGTCGCCGGCCGGCTCGGCAAGGCCGCGCGCAGACAGCAAGGCCCGGCTCGCCGCCTCCCTGGTATATAGGATGTCCAACCGCCGCGCGGGCCCCTAGGCTCGACACTGTTGCAACCCAACCCTGGATACCCCACATGCGCCTCGTTTGCGGAATTTCGCCATGACGATCACACAGGTCGCCCTGGTGGAAGACGACACCGGCATGCGCGAGCGCATTGCGCGCGTCGTCGGTGCAGACCCGTCGCTGGCCCTGGCCTTCAGCGCCTCGAACGCCACCGACATCCTGAACTGGCTGGCCGACAACCCGGTCGACGTGCTGCTGGTGGACCTCGGCCTGCCGGACCATCCGGGGCTGCAGGTCATCCGCCAGTGCCGCAGCACGCAGCCGGCCTGCGCGGTGATGGTGCTGTCGATCTTCGGCGACGAGGCCAACATGGTCCAGGCCTTCGAGGCCGGCGCCAGCGGCTACCTGCTGAAGGACGGCACCGAGGCCGATCTCGCCACCCACATCCGCCACCTGCGCGCGGGCGGCTCGCCGATGTCGCCGGTGATCGCGCGGCAGCTGCTGCGCCGCTGGCAGACCCGCACGGACCCGCCGCCACGGCCCGCGGCGCAGGCCGCCAGTGCCGCGCCCTACAGCACCGCCGTGGCGCCCGAGCGCCTGTCGCCACGGGAGTTCGAGGTGCTCGACCTCGTCTCTCGTGGTTTCACCTATGTCGAAGTCGGCGTGCAGATGGGAGTCTCGGCGTCGACGGTCCAAACCCATATCCGCAATATCTACGGCAAGCTGGATGTGCACAACAAATCGGAAGCAGTGTTCGAGGCCCGCAACCTGGGCTGGCTTCCCTAGCGTGCGCCGCCTGCTGTTTGCGGTGCTGTGGCTGCTGGCCTTCATCGGCCCCGCGCAGGCAGCCACGGGCCGCATGCCGGATGCGATGGATGTGCGCTCGGCCGAAGCCACCCTCGAGCCCGACGGTCTGCCGGCCCAGGTGCGGCAGGTGCAGCTGCCGTTCCGCTGGGACCACGAGTTTCCCGGCCGTGGGGGCAAGGCCAGCTACCGCATCGATCTTCCTGCCGCCGCAGTGCCGGCCGGCGGGCCCGCGGCCCTGCTGCTGTCGGGCGCGGGCAACCAGATGGCGATCTGGTTCAACGGCGCGCTGGTGGCCACTTTCGGCACCCTGGACGATCCCGGCTACGACGCGGCCAAAGGCAACCAGCTGGTCCCCGTTGCCGCCGCATTGCATCGGCGCGACGGGCAGCCCCAGCAACTGCTGATCCAGACGACCATGCAGCGCCAGCGTGGCGGCGGCCTGGCCAGCATCCGCTATGGCGACGAAGCCTCGCTCACGCCGCTCTACCGCGCACAGCAGAGCTGGCGCAACACCTCGGCCATCGTGTATGCCGTGAGCCTGCTGCTGATGGGCGGCCTGGCCGGCGGCCTGTGGCTGCGCCAGCGCGATGCGCTCTACGGGTGTTTCGCGCTGGCCGCGCTCTCCGGCGTGGCGCGCAACCTCGACCGCGTCTGGCCGGAGGTGCCGGTGCCGTGGCCGCTCTGGGGGGCGGTGGTGGCCGTCTGCTATGCCGGCCACATCGGGCTCATCGCGCGCTTCGTGCTGCTGGTGCTGGACCGCAACCCGCCGTGGCTCGTGCGATCGATCTACGGGGCACTGGCACTCTCGGTGACACTGGCCTGCGCCTCTTTCGCCCTGGCGCTCCCGACGCTGTGGACCACTGGCCTCGTCATCCTCCAGGCGATCAGCATCGTCTGCCTGCCTTACGTGGTGCACGGCGCGCTGGTGGCGCGACGGCGCATTGCAGGGGTGCTGATGGCGGCGGGCACGCTGGCGATCCTGGCCGGCGCGCACGACCTGCTGCTGGTGCGCATGGGGCTCTTCGGCGGCGCCTACTACACGCTGACGCCGCACGCGATGTTCTTCTTCGTGATGATCCTGGCCGGCCTCGTCGTCGAGCGCTACAGCCGCACCGTGGCCGACTACAGCGCACTCAACGCCAACCTCGCGGCCCGCGTCGCGGAACGCGAGGAGCAATTGCGCGGCGCCTTCGAGACGATGCGCCTGCAGCAGCAGGAGCAGGCCGTGCTGCTGGAGCGCCAGCGCATCATGCGGGAGATCCACGACGGCGTGGGTTCGCAGCTGGTGGGGCTGCTCAACGTGGTGACGCAGGCCACGCCCGACCGCAGCGTGGTCGAGGAGCATGTGAAGCTCGCGCTGGACGAGATGCGCATGGCGGTCGATTCGCTGCAGCCCACGCACGACGACCTGCCGACGGTGCTGGCCACGCTGCGCTATCGCCTCCAGCCGCGCCTCGATGCGGCGGGCATCGAGTTGGTGTGGAACGTGGCGCTCATTCCAGCCGTCGCCCCCTTTGCGGCCCAGGCCGCGTTGCAGTTGCAGCGTATCCTGCTCGAGGCCTTCACCAATGTGCTGAAGCATGCGGCCGCCACGCGCATCGTGATGCAGGTGAGCTGGCACGGTGACGAGACGCCGCCGATGGTGCGCATCGTGCTGACCGACAACGGACGCGGGCTGCCGGCAGCGCCGGCGGCCGACCGGCCCATGGGGCACGGCATCGCGAACATGCGTTCACGCGCCCAGGCCATCGGTGCGCGGCTGCACATCGAAACGGCCGATGCGCAGGCCGGCGGAACGCGCGTGCTGCTCGATTGGCCCTGCGCCCTGCCCTGACGCGTCAGCGCAGCGCGAACGCCAGCGTGACTGCGCCGAGCGCCAGCAAGCCGAGGCCGGCGATAAACACCATCTCGCCCCAGGCTTCCAGCCGCATGCCCGAGCGGCGCGAACGCATCGACATGAAGGACAGCAACGCGCTGGCCAGGAAGACCAGCGCATCCACGGCCAGCAGCCGGTCGATCAGGAGCCGCATGTCGTCGCGCGGCCCGAGGTGGCCGATCGACATGACGGTCATGCACACGCCGATCATCGTGGCCGAGGTGGGCAGGATGTGCGCGGAGAGGCCGCTGGCCGACGCGCGCTCCTGGACCACGACGAGGGGCAGTTGGCCAGGCGGTTTCATCTGGCGTCTGCCCGTCGATCAGCCAATACGGACCGGGACGAAGATCTTGTCTTCGCCGCGCTGGATCAGGAGCGCCACCGACTTGTTGGTGGCCTTCGCGACCACCTCGCGCACCTGCTCGAGGCTCTGGGCCGGCGTGCCGTTGATGGCCAGCAGCACGTCGCCGGCCTGCACGCCGGCCTGCGCCGAGGGGCCCGCCGCGTCTTCGATGAGCAGGCCACCGTCGACGCCGGCTTCGCGCTTCTCCTGCGGCTGCAGGGGCCGCAGCGCCAGACCCAGCTTGCCCTGGCCTGCGCCGGCATCGGCCTTCGCGACCTGCGCCGGCTTGTCGCTGGCATCGCCAAGCCTGGCCTGCAGCTCCTGGCGTGCGCCCTGGCGCCACACCTCGAGCGTGACCTTCTTGCCCGGCGCCTGCTGGCCGATCACCGCGGGCAGGTCGCCCGAGGAAACGATCGCCTGGCCGTCGACCTTGCGAATCACGTCGCCCGCCTTCAGGCCGGCCTTGTCGCCGGGGCCGCCCTTCTCGATGTTCGAGACCAGTGCGCCTTCGGGCTTGTCGAGCTTGAAGGAATCGGCGAAGGCCTGGTTCACCTCCTGCACCGCGACGCCCAGGCGTGCATGCGAGGCCTTGCCGGTCGCGACGATCTGGTCCTTCACCTGAACGGCCACATCGATCGGGATCGCGAACGACACGCCCTGGTAGCCGCCGCTGCGGCTGTAGATCTGCGAGTTGATGCCGACCACCTCGCCGCGCGTGTTGAGCAGCGGGCCGCCCGAGTTGCCGGGATTCACCGCCACGTCGGTCTGGATGAAGGGCACGTAGCTGTCGTCGGGCAGCGTGCGGCCCTTGGCGCTGACGACGCCGGCCGTCACCGTGTTCTCGAAGCCGAAGGGCGAGCCGATGGCCAGCACCCATTCGCCGACCTTCAGGTCCTTGGTGTTGCCGAGGGCGAGCACGGGCAGGTTCTTCGCATCGATCTTCAGCACCGCGATGTCGGTCTTGGCGTCGGCGCCGAGCACCTTGGCGCGGAACTCGCGGCGATCGGTCAGCTTGACGGTGACCTCCTTCGCGTCCTTCACGACGTGGGCGTTGGTGATGATGATGCCGTTGGCATCGACGATGAAGCCCGAGCCCTCGGCGCGCACCGGCACGTCGCGCTGCTGTTGCTGCTGGCCGCGCGGACCCATCTGGCCCTGGAAGCGGCGGAAGAACTGGAACATCGGGTCGTCCGGGTCGATGCCCTGCATCTCGGCGGCGGCCTGGTCGTCCGAGGCCTTCATGGTGCCGGTCACGCTGATGTTGACCACCGCGGGGCCGTCGCGCGAGGTGATGGTCGAGAAGTCGGGCAGTGTCACCATGGCGGCGGGTGCCGCGCTGGTGGCGTTGGTCGGCGCATTCAAGGCGCGGGCGCTGGTGTAGGCACCGGCACCGACGGCGCCGATGACACCGGCGCTCGCCAGGGCGATCGCCAGGGCGCGGGGGGAAGTCAGGCGGGTGTTCATGGGTCGGTTCCTTTCATTGCGCAAGGGCGCAAAACACGATGAAAGGAATGTCGCTGCGCCGACTTAAGCGCCGCTTAAACGGCGCGGGCCGCCCGAACGGCCTTCAGGCGGCCGCCGGAAAGCGAACCAGGACCCGCAGGCCACCCAGGCTCGGAGACTTGGCGAGTGCCACCGTGGCGCCATGCAGCTCGGCAATCGACTTGACGATGGCCAGGCCCAGGCCGCTGCCGGGGGCCTGCGGCTCGCCCGAGCGGTAGAAGCGGTCGAGCACGCGCTCCCGCTCGGCCTCGGGCAGGCCGGGCCCGCTGTCGTCCACGCTGAGCTCGACCGCATCGCCCGGCTTCGCGATGCCGACGTCGACGCGGCCGTCTTCGGGCGTGTACTTGACCGCGTTGTCGAGCAGGTTGCGCAGCAGCATGCGCAACGCCTCGGGCTGGCCCTTGACCACCGCCGCATCGGCATGCGCGATGCCGATGTCGATGCGCCGGGCCTGCGCGGCCGCCACCGCATCCGAGATCGCGAGACGCGCCACCTCGGCCAGATCGACCGGCTCGGGCCTGGCGCCGGCCGCCATGCTGGCCTCGTGCCGGGCCAGCGCGAGCATCTGCTCGACCAGCCGCGTGGCACGGTCGATGCCTGCGACCAGCCGGCTCACGGCGAGGTCGCGCGCGGCATCGTCGGGCGCGCGCTGCAGGCCCTGCACCTGCAGCTTCAGCGCCGCCAGCGGCGAACGCAGCTCGTGCGCAGCATCGGCGACGAAGTGCTTCTGCGCATCGAAGGCATGGCGCACCCGGTCGAACAGAAGATTCAGCTCCTGCACCAGCGGGCGCACTTCCTCGGGCAGGTCTTCCTCGCTCACCGGCGAGAGATCGTCGGCCTGCCGCGAGGCCACCTGCCTGCGCACGCGCGCCACCGGCGCCAGGGAGCGGCTCACGACCCACCACACGACCAGCATCAGCAGCGGCGCCATCAGCGCCACCGGTGCGACGGTGCGCAGCGCCAGCGTGCCGGCCATGCTGCGCCGCGCCGCCATGTCCTGTGCCACCTGGATCACCAGCCCGCGCGTCTGCATCGAGAACACGCGGTAGGTGGTGCCGCGTGCGCGCACATCGGCAAAGCCGAGCACCGCCAGTTGCGGCAGCGCTGCCTGATCGGCGGATTCGAAGACGCGCACGCCGTCGGCGGTCCACACCTGCACGACGAAGTCGAAGTTTTGCTCGCCGCTGCCGATGCCGCCGACAGCGGCGCTGGGCGGCAGGCCCGAGCGCAGCGACATCGCCATCTGCTGCATGTGGTAGTCGAAGATGTCGTCGGCCTCTCTGAGCACCGTGCGGTAGGCCACGAGCGCCTGCGCGCCGGCGGCCAGCACGATGGCCGCGAGCAGGAACCACAGCAGGCGCGCGCGCAGCGATCCGGTGAGTGCACCGATGACCCTGCTCATGCGCACTCCGTCCATGGGACGACACGGAACCGGCTTTGCCGGGCCGTAGGCGTCGCCCCCGGCTGGGGGTGGGCGAAGCGACACGAAGTGCGCGGAGCCTGGGGGCGAGTCATAGCTTCGGCACCATGTAGCCGACGCCGCGTACGTTGCGGATGAGTTCTGCGCCCAGCTTTTTTCGCAGGCCGTGCACATAGACCTCGACCGCATTGCTGCTGATCTCGTCCTTCCAGCTGTAGAGCTTCTCTTCGAGCTGGGCACGCGACAGCACCATGCCCGGACGCGCCAGCAGCGGCTCGAGCACGGCCCATTCGCGCGCCGACAGCACCACCGGCTGACCGCCCACCGTGACCTCGCGCGTGGCGGGGTTGATGCTCACGCCCATGTGCTCGTACACCGGCTCGGCGCGCCCCGCGGCGCGGCGCAGCAAGGCACGGATGCGGGCCAGCAGTTCGTCGAGGTCGTAGGGCTTGAGCACGTAGTCGTCGGCACCGGCATCGAGCCCTTCGATGCGCTGCTGCACCGAGTCGCGCGCGGTGGCGATCAGCACCGGCATGCGCTGCTTGCGGGCGCGCAGGCTGCGCAGCACCTCCAGGCCGTCGCGGCGCGGCACGCCGAGGTCGAGCATCACGAGGTCGTATTGCTGGGTGCGCAGGGCGGACTCGGCGGCCTCGCCGTCCTTCACCCAGTCCACGGCATATTGCTCGGCGCGCAGCAGGTCGAGCACGGCCTCGCCGATCATCACGTCGTCTTCGAGAAGCAGGAGTCGCATGGTTGTGTTCCGTTTCCGGGATTCGAGGCCGTGGCCGCGGCGAAGTTCAGTTCAGAGCAGCGACCGGACCTCGCGGGCCGCTTCGAACAGGAGCGGCAGCATGTCGCGCTGCAGGGATTCTTCCTGGTAGCGCGTGCCCGACAGCACCACGTTGAGCGCGGCCACCGTGTGGCCCTGCATGTCGCGCAGCGGCACCGCCAGCGCCTGCACCCCCAACTCGTGTTCCTCGCTGGCAAAGCAATAGTCGTCCTTGCGCACACGGGCAATCAGCTGCCGCAGGCCGCGCGCCTGGGTGACGGTGTGCGGCGTCAGCCGCGCCAGGTGCCGCCCCTTGAGCCATTGCGTGAGTTCGGTGGGAGCCATGGCGGCCAGCAGCACGCGGCCGGTGGACGTGGCATGGGCCGGCAGCCGCGCGCCAAGGTGCAGGCCGTAGGCCAGCACGCGCGTCGGCATGCCGTAGCTGCCGCTGCGCGCGATGATGACCACCTCTTCCCCGTCGAGCACCACCGCGGAGAACGACTCGCCGGTCTGCGCCGCAAGCCGGTTCAGCGTGGGCTGCAGCGCCCGCGGCAGACGCGACGACGCGAGGTAGCTGCCCGAGAAGCGCAGCACCTTCGGTGCCATCCAGAAATAGCTGCCGTCGGTCTCGAGATAGCCCAGGTGGGCCAGCGTCAGCAGGTGGCGGCGGGCGGCAGCGCGCGTGAGGCCGGCGCGCTCGGCGGCCAGCGTGGCATTGAGGCGCTGGCGCTCGGTGTCGAAGCTTTCGAGCACCGCCATGCCCTTGGCGATGCCCTCGATGAAATCGGCTCTGGCGATGGTCATTCGGGGTCTGTTTTCGAAGTGTTGCGCGATCATCGCGCACGCGCTCGCATGATCGCACAGTGCCTCGCGACCTGCCGAACCAAGCGGCCGTCAACGGCCTACGCTTCGGCAAACCTTTACGGAGACACCCCATGCGCACCCAGGTCGCCATCATCGGCGCAGGCCCCGCCGGCCTTCTGCTCGGCCAGCTGCTTTTCAAGGCAGGCATCGACAACGTCATCGTCGAACGCCAGAGCGGCGACTACGTGCTGGGCCGCATCCGCGCCGGCGTGCTCGAACAGGTGACGATGGATCTGCTGGCGCGCGCCGGCGTCGATGCGCGCGCCAAGGCCGAAGGCCTGCCGCACGAAGGCATCGAACTGCTGTTCAAGGGGGCGCGCCATCGCATCGACATGCACGGGCTGACCGGCGGCAAGCAGGTCACGGTCTACGGCCAGACCGAAGTGACGCGCGACCTGATGGAAGCGCGCGCCGCCGAGGGCCTCACGACGGTCTACAGCGCGGCGAACGTCAGCCTGCACGACTTCGACAGCGGCAAGCCGCGCGTGCGCTACGAGAAGGACGGCCAGACGCACGAGATCGAATGCGACTTCATCGCCGGCTGCGACGGCTACCACGGCGTGAGCCGCGCCAGCGTGCCGGCCGACGCGATCCAGACCTACGAGAAGGTCTACCCCTTCGGCTGGCTCGGCGTGCTGGCCGATGTGCCGCCGGTGTCGCACGAGCTGATCTATGCGAACACGGAACGCGGCTTCGCACTGTGCAGCATGCGCAGCACGCACCGCAGCCGCTACTACGTGCAGGTGCCAACCGACGAGCGCGTGGAGAACTGGAGCGACGAGGCCTTCTGGAACGAACTGCGCGCGCGGCTCGACCCCGAAGCCCGCGAGCGGCTGGTGACCGGCCCGTCGCTCGAAAAAAGCATTGCGCCGCTGCGCAGCTTCGTGGCCGAGCCGATGCGCTTCGGCTCGCTCTTTCTCGCGGGCGACGCCGCCCACATCGTGCCGCCGACCGGCGCCAAGGGACTCAATCTCGCGACGGCCGACGTGGGTTACCTCTCGCGCGCGCTCGAGATCTTCTACGGCGAGAAGTCGGCCTCGGCGCTCGACCGCTACTCCGACCTGTGCCTGCGCCGCGTCTGGAAGGCCGAGCGCTTCTCGTGGTGGTTCACCTCGCTGATGCACCGCTTTCCCGAGACCGGCGCCTTCGGCCAGAAGATCCAGGAAGCCGAACTCGACTACCTGGTGCACTCGCGCGCCGCCGCCACCGCGCTGGCGGAAAACTACGTGGGGCTGCCGCTGGAAGACTTCTGAGCCGGCTGGCGCCGCTCGAGCGCGGCCTTCATCGCCGCGCCGCCCTGCACCATCATCGGCTCGACGTAGGCGGCGAGTCCATCGGGCAGCACGTCGGTGATCCAGACGAAACGCGAGCGGCCTTCGCCATGCGCGAACACCTGGGCCGATGCGTGGTGGTGGCTGGCCTTGCCATCGGTGACGGTGTAGGCCAGGCGGCGGTTCGCCTCGTCGAGGCCCACCAGCAGCTCGCGCGCCACGAGCCCGTTGGCAAAGCTGACGATGCGGGCGCCCTCTCCGTCCAGCCTGCAGTCGGTCAGGAAGCCGGGCGCGAGGCGCGTGTGCACGGCGCCGAAGTCGCGCAGCGCATCCCAGACCTGGGCCGCGTCGGCTTCGACGATGAATTCCTTGTAGATCGTGGCCATGGGATTTCGCGCCTTCAGGGGCAGACCGCCTCCACGTTGTTGCCGTCCGGATCGATCAGGAAGGCCGCGTAGTAGGTCGGGCTGTAGTCGGTGCGCGGACCCGCGCCGCCATTGTCGGTGCCGCCCGCCTTCAGGCCTGCCTTGTGGAAGGCCGCGACGGCCTGGTGGTCGGGTGCGCGAAATGCGATGTGCGTCCCCGCCCCCTTCGCGCCCTGGGCCGCATAGAGCCAGAGAGCCGGCGCGTCGGCCGGGCCGATGCCCGCGTAGCTGTCGTCGTGGGCACCCAGCACGTGGCCGAGCGGCGCGAGCGCGGCCTCGTAGAAGCGCCGGCTCGCGGCGAGGTCTTTGACTTTCAGTCCGATGTGGTCGTACATGGCGATGCCTTTCTGCTCGATGAATGAATCAGGCGGTCATCATCGAGCAGGGCTGCCAGACGGTCTTGGAAAATCTTGCGATCGCCCTTGGCGGCCTGGCGAAAGCCGCGCGGCGACACCCCGGCCGCACGGCGGAAGGTGCGCACGAAGTTGCTCAGGTCGGCAAAGCCGACGTCGAAGGCCACGTCGGTCACGGGCCGGTCGTCGTCCGCCAGCAGCCGCGCCGCATGGCGCAGGCGCGAGCGGACCAGGTACTGGTGCGGCGTCACGCCGAGCACCTGCGAGAACAGGCGCAGGAAATGGAACGAGCTCAGTCCCGCTTCGGAGGCCGCGGTTTCGAGGCCGATGTCGTCGTGCGAGTTCGCGTCGATCCACATCGCCGCATCGACCGCACGGCGCCTGTCGCGTGCCGCGGCGGACTGCGGCGCGGGTTGGCTGCGCCCTTCCACCACTTCGACGAAACGGCTCGCGAACCACATGCCCAGCTCGTCGAGCCCGACATCGCTCTGCCCCTCGGCTGCGACCTGTGCGAGTTCGCCGAGCACCATGAGTTCGGGCAGCGGAGGAAGGCCTCCGGTGCGCCAGGTTCGCTGGTCGCCCCCGATCAGGTCGACGAATCCCGGCGAAAGGTGGAACGCCAGGCATTCGTCGCCGCACAGGTGATGGTCGTGGGTGCAGACGTACTCGTCGCCCGGGCAGCCCACCAGCACCGAGCCGGCCACCAGCTCATAGGCGTTGCCGCGCGTGCGGTAGCCGAAGCTGCCCTTGCGCACGTACGAGACCGAATAGTCCGAGTGCATCTCGGTGAACGGCTGCGCGCCGGGACCCGCGTCGCAGCGGTAGCTGGACACGCGGATCGGGTCGGTCTGCAGTTCGGTGATGACGAGCATTCCATTTCACCTGTTGCGAGCACATCCAACATCACGGAGCCCTTCGGGACCTGCCGCGGAACCGGCTTCGCCGGGCCGCTGGCATGGCCCCCGGAAGGGGGTTGGCGAAGCACACGAAGTGAGCGAAGCCTGGGGGAGAACCTAGTCCACAGTGTGCATGGCTTGCCATACCCGCGCCGGGCTCAGCGGCATGTGCAGACGCGGCGCGGTCGCCGCGAGGCCGTTGCGGGCGAAGGCATCGGCCACCGCATTGACGATGGCCGGCGTGGCACCGATGGTGCCCAGCTCGCCCACGCCCTTGACGCCCAGCGGGTTGTTCGTGCACGGCGTCGATTCGTCCATCTCCATGTGGAACATGGTGTCGACGATGTCGGCGCGCGGCGCGGCGTAGTCCATCAGGCTGCCGGTCACGGGCTGGCCGGTTTCGTGGTCGTACACCACCTGCTCGTACAGCGCCTGCCCGATGCCCTGCACCGCGCCGCCTTCGAGCTGGCCGCGCACGATCATGGGGTTGATCACGCGGCCCACGTCGTTGACCGAGCTGTAGGCCACCACGCTGATTTCGCCGGTCGGCGGGTCGAGCTCGATCTCGCAGATATGGCAGCCGTTGGGCCAGGTCGGGCCGGCCACGGTGCTGGTGGAGTCGACGAAGATCTCGCGCTCGGGCTGCTTGCCGGCCAGCGTGAACAGGTCGAGTTCGAGGTCGGTGCCGGCGACGGTGAAGATGCCGCGGGTGTAAGTGATGTCGTCGATGGAGGCTTCGAACTCCTGCGCGGCGAGTTCGCGCGCCTTGTCGATCGTGCGCTCGGCGCCGATGCGAACGGCCGAGCCGCCGGTGAAGAGCGAGCGCGAGCCGGCGCTGCCGAAGCCGTCGCCGCGGTCGGTGTCGCCGAGCACCACGCGCACCTTCTCGATGGGCACGCCGAAGGCATCGACCGCGAGCTGCGCGAGCGAGGTGGCAATGCCCTGCCCCATGGCGTTGACCGCGGAAAACACCTCGATCACGCCGTCGGCCTGCACCGACACCGTGACGCGTTCCTCGAACACGTTGCCGCCGGTCCATTCGAGGAATGTGGCGATGCCCAGGCCGCGGTGCTTGCCGTTCCTGGCAGACTCCGCGGCGCGGGCCTCGAAGCCGCCCCAGTCGGCGAGCGCCAGCGCCTGGTCCATCACCGACTCGAACTTGCCGGTGTCGTAGGTCTGCGCCATCGGGTTCTTGTAGGGCATCTGCTCGGGGCGGATGAAGTTGCGGCGGCGCAGCAGGATGCGGTCGATGCCGGTCTGGCGTGCGGCCTCGTCCATCAGCCGCTCGATGGTGAAGATGGCCTCGGGGCGGCCCGCGCCGCGGTAGGCACCGGTGGGCGCGGTGTTGGTGAGCACCGCCTTGAAATGGAAGTCGATGGTCTGGATGTCGTAGACGCTGGTCTGCACCCAGGGGCCGATCAGCAGCTGGATCGCGACGCCGGTGCCGGTGGCATAAGCCCCCACGTTGGCCAGCGTCTTGATGCGAAGGGCCAGGATCTTTCCGTCGGCATCGAGGGCGAGTTCGGCCCGCGCCTCGATATCGCGGCCGTGCGCGCTCGACAGGAATTCTTCGCTGCGGTCGGCCACCCACTTCACGGGACGCTTCACCTGCAGCGCGGCAAAGGCAACCGCGATGTCCTCGGGATAGGCGCCGGTCTTCATGCCGAAACCACCACCCACGTCCCCCACCACCACGCGCACCTTTTCCCTCGCAAGGCCGATGGCGGCACACACGGAATCGCGCACGCCCGAAGGCATCTGGGTGCTCATGCGGATCGTGAGGCGGTCGGTCGTGGCGTCGTGCGCGGCAAGCACGGAGCGCGGCTCGATGGTGAGCGCCACCACGCGCTGGTTGATCACGTCCAGCGCGACCACATGGCTGGCCTTGGCGAAGGCGGCTGTCGCGGCCTCGCTGCTGCCGTGCCGCATTTCGGCGGCGACGTTGCCGGAGGCCTCTTCGCACAGCAGCGGCGCGCCTTCGGCGGTTGCGCTGGCGAGGTCGACCACCATGGGCAGATCCTCGTAGTCGACCATCACGGCCTCGGCGGCATCGCGCGCCTGCTGAACCGTGTCGGCAATCACCGCCGCAACCGCCTCGCCCACGAAGCGCGTGCGCTCGCTCGCCATCGCCTGGCGCGGCGGGCTCGCGGCGTCGCTGCCGTCGGCACGCTTGAATCCCGCGGCCCCCGGCATCGGCTTGACACCCGCTGCCACCAGGTCGGCGCCTGTGATGACGCGCAGCACGCCGGGCATGGCGGCGGCCGTGCGCGTGTCGATCGAGACGATGCGCGCGTGCGGATAGGGAGAGCGAAGAAAGACGAGATGCGCCTGATCGGGGAGCGTCACGTCGTCCGTGTAGCGTCCGGCGCCTGCCAGCAGGCTTTCGTCCTCGAGGCGGCGCACCGCCTGGCCGCTGCCGAAGCGGGTGGGGTTGGGTTCTGTGGTCAACGTGGTCCTCGTGTGCTGATCCCCGGCGGGCGACGCTGGCCCGCTGGATCCGCTGTGGGGGCAAATAGAAGCAGCACTATATGGGCTTCGGAGGTTCTTGTGCGCTTCGGCGGCAGGCCTGTGGCGCACGGACCGCAATCGTTTGCGACCCGGGCGACGGGCGCGCCATTTTCCCTCATCCGGACGCGGCGCACACGAAGCCGTGTATACCTACGGTCATGCAACAACTGCCCTGGCTCGAACCCGGCGACGCACTGCCCGACCCCGCATCGGCCTGGGGCTCGGCCGACCCCGTGCCGGGCCTGCTCGCGGCCGGCGGCGCGCTGGATGTCGATACGCTGGTGCAGGCCTACAGCCATTGCGTCTTCCCGTGGTTCAGCGAAGACCAGCCGATCCTGTGGTGGAGCCCCGACCCGCGCATGGTGTTGCAGGTGGCCGGGTTCAGGCTGCACCGGTCGCTTCGCAAGACCCTGCACCGGTTCGCGCAGACGCCCGGGTGCGAGGTGCGGATCGACCACGATTTTGCGGCGGTCATCCGGGCCTGCTCGCTCTCGCCGCGCGTCGGCCAGTCGGGCACGTGGATCGTGCCGGACATGGTGAAGGCCTATACGGAATTGCACCGGGCCGGCCACGCGCACAGCGTGGAAACCTGGATCGACGGCGAACTCGCGGGCGGGCTCTACTGCGTGGCGCTCGGCCGCGCCGTATTCGGCGAGTCGATGTTCACCCGCCGGCCGGACGCCTCGAAGATCGCGCTGTCCGCGCTGGTGAGCCTGTGCCGCCACTTCGGCGTCCAGATGATCGACTGCCAGCAGAACACCGCCCACCTGGCCAGCCTCGGGGCCCGGGAGATGCCGCGCAGGCGCTTCGTCGCCCACGTGGCCAAAGCCCGGGAACAGGAGGGGCCACAGTGGCAATTCGACCCCGTATACTGGAATGAACTCCTTTCCGCGCGACCTCTTCTCTCGACGTGACGCACCTCAAGGATCTCCCGCTTCACACGCTGCAGTTCTATGCGACGGCGCCCTATCCTTGCAGCTATCTGCCGGATCGCCAGGCCCGGTCGCAGGTGGCCACGCCCAGCCACCTGATCCATAACGACGCCTACTCCGACCTGGTGCTCAGCGGCTTCCGGCGCAGCGGCATGTTCACCTACCGGCCTTACTGCGACGGCTGCCGCGCCTGCATTCCGCTGCGGGTGCTGGCCAACAGCTTCCGTCCCACCCGGAGCCAGCGGCGGGCCGCCAAACAGCACGCCAACCTGCAGGCGCGCGTGCTCAAGCTCTGCTTCGTTCCGGAGCACTACCAGCTCTACCTGCGCTACCAGAATGGCCGCCATGCGGGCGGCGGCATGGACCACGACAGCATCGACCAGTACACCCAGTTCCTGCTGCAGAGCCGGGTCAACTCGCGGCTGGTCGAATTCCGCGAAACGATGGCCGACGGCAGCGCGGGCGCGCTGAAGATGGTGTCGATCCTCGACGTACTGAACGACGGCATCTCGGCCGTCTACACCTTCTACGAGCCCGATACCCGCACAGCGCCGGGCGAGAGGGGCTCATCCACCGGCTACGGCACCTACAGTGTGCTCTGGCAGATCGAGCAGGCCCGCAAGCTGGGCCTGCCGCATGTCTACCTCGGCTACTGGATCGAGCGCAGCCCGAAGATGCACTACAAGGCGCGTTTCTCCCCGCACGAAGTGTTGGTGGATGGACATTGGCAGCCATCCGGCGATTTCACAAGGTAAAATGGCGCTCGGTCATCACCGCACAGCGCCATGAGAAAAAACCAATCCGACGTTCCTGCCGTTCCCGTGATCCAGGTGATCGAGCGCATGTTCGCGCTGATCGACGTCCTGGCCTCGCGCGAGGAGGCCATTTCGCTGAAGGAAATCAGCGAAAAGACCGGGCTCCACCCCTCGACCACGCACCGCATCCTCAACGACCTGGCGGTCGGGCGCTTTGTCGACCGGCCCGAGGCGGGCAGCTACCGGCTCGGCATGCGCCTGCTGGAACTCGGGAATCTGGTGAAGGGACGGCTCAACGTGCGCGATGCCGCGCTGGGCCCGATGCGCGAGTTGCACAAGCTCACGCAGCAGCCGGTGAACCTCAGCATGCGCCAGGGTGACGAGATCGTTTACATCGAGCGCTCTTACAGCGAGCGCTCGGGCATGCAGGTGGTGCGCGCCATCGGTGGCCGTGCGGCCCTGCACCTCACCTCGACCGGCAAGCTGTTCCTGGCGGCCGATGACCCGCAGCGGGTGCGCAGCTACGCCACCCGCACGGGCCTGGCCGGCCACACCCGCAACAGCATCACGCAACTGCCCGCGCTCGAGCGCGAACTGTCGAAGGCGCGCCAGTACGGCATCGCCCGCGACAACGAGGAACTCGAACTGGGCGTGCGCTGCATGGCCGCCGGCATCTACGACGACCAGGGCAAGCTGGTGGCAGGGTTGTCGATTTCGGCTCCGGCCGACCGGCTGGACGAAGGCTGGCTGCCCAAGCTGCAGGCAACGGCCAATGAAATCTCGGGAGCGCTGGGATTCAAGGACGGGATGGCGGCAACACCATCCCCTGCGGCCAATACCAACCCATCAACGGGGGCCTGACCTCTTCGCGAGGATCAGGCCACTCAACCTGCGACCTGATAGCTGGCGCTGCGCGAAGCCGCCGGCGAGCCCGGCACGGCGTGCGTGGCCTCGACCCAGCGGCGAACCCGCTCGGCATCGGCAATGCGGCTGAACTTGCCGGCCGAATCCAGGAACACCATGATCAGCTTGCGCCCGGCCACCTTGGCCTGCATGACGAGGCATTGGCCGGCTTCGTTGATGAAGCCCGTCTTCTGCACGCCGATCTCCCAGTCAGGGCTCTTCACGAGGCGGTTGGTGGTGTTGAACTGCAGCACGCGGTTGCCGACCTCGACCTGGTACTCGGGCGACGTCGAGAGCGCGCGCACCGTGGCGTCGGCATAGGCGGCGTTGACCAGCAGCGCCAGGTCTTGCGCGCTCGACTGGTTGCGGCTCGACAGGCCGGTGGGCTCCACGTAGCGCGTGTCCTTCATGCCGAGCATCTTGGCCTTGGCATTCATGATGCTCACGAAGGTCGCGAGGCCGCCCGGGTAGGTGCGGCCCAGCGCGTGCGCTGCACGGTTTTCGCTCGACATCAGGGCCAGGTGCAGCAGTTCACCGCGCGACAGCGTGGCGCCGATCGTCAGCCGCGAACGGCTGCCCTTTTCGGTGTCGACGTCGTCCTGGGTGATGGTGATGAGTTCGTCGTTCGGCAGCTGGGCCTCGCTGATGAGCAGACCGGTCATGAGCTTGGTGAGCGACGCAATGGGCAGCACCGCGTGGTCGTTCTTGCTGAACAGCACCTCGTGCGTGTCCTGGTCGATCACCAGGGCGACGCTCGACTTCAGGTCGAGGGCGTCGTCGGTGCCGTGCAGGCCCGCCATCTGGCCGAAGGACTGGCGCGCCGGCGTTTCGACACGCACCACCGAGCGGCGCTGGACGGCCACCACGGTCTTGCCATTCTTCTTGCGGATGGTGGCCACCACGTTGCGGCCTCCGCGAACGACTTTCTCTACTTTTTCGTTCTTTTCGGCCCGGCCGCCGCGCTGGGCGACGACCGCAACACGCGGCCCCTTGGCGGATGCGTTGCCCTTGACTTCGACCGGCACCGGCCCCTTCGCCTTCTTGGCGACGGCCGTCTTGGCGGCGGTGGGTTTTTCCTTTTTCGCGGCCTGGGCGCCAGGCAGCAAAAACGCCGTGGCGCAGAGCGCGACGGCGAAAAATTTGAACGCGGATAGAAACCGCTGGCTGGAAACTCGACGGGGGCGGGCTTCAGACATTTTTATTTCTCCAGCGGCGACAAACGAGGACCGCAGTGTATCGAATTCAAAAAAGGCACGCAATATCAGTTACTTGCATCCCCTTCTTCATTCGAATATCAAGAAACGCCCTGAAACTAACCTTGCGCTGCCACTCTCTCAGATTGGCTCTGTAACTTATTGAGCGCACTCAAATAAGCCTTTGCCGAAGCGACCACGATGTCGGGATCTGCACCCACACCGTTGACCACCCGCCCTGCGTTTTGTAACCTAATTGTAACCTCTCCTTGGCTTTCTGTCGAGCCGCTGATCGCGTTCACAGAGTAGAGAACCATCTCGGCACCGCTCTTGACGTGCGATTCGATGGCTTTGAGAGAAGCATCAACCGGGCCATTCCCGTCGGATTCGCCGGTAATTTCCTTGCCCTGGACGGTGAAAACGACCTTCGCCTGGGGGCGTTCGCCGGTTTCGCTGTGCTGGGAAAGAGAGACAAAAGCAAACTGCTCATTAACGCTCGAGTGCTCTTCCGCGCTGACGAGCGCAAGGATGTCCTCGTCAAAAATTTCGGATTTTCGATCGGCCAGTTCCTTGAAGTGCAGGAAAGCGGTATTGATGTCGGCCTCGCTGGCCATCGTCACGCCCAGCTCCTGCAGGCGCTGCTTGAACGCGTTGCGGCCGCTGAGCTTGCCCAGCACGATCTTGTTGGCGGCCCAGCCCACGTCCTCGGCCCGCATGATTTCGTAGGTGTCGCGCGCCTTGAGCACACCGTCCTGGTGGATGCCCGAGGCATGTGCGAAGGCATTGGCGCCCACCACGGCCTTGTTGGGCTGCACCACGAAGCCCGTGGTCTGGCTCACGAGACGGCTCGCGGCCACGATGTGCCGGGTATCGATGTTGAGGTCGAGGCCGAAGTAATCCCGGCGGGTCTTGACCGCCATGACGACCTCCTCGAGCGAGCAGTTGCCCGCACGCTCGCCCAGGCCGTTGATCGTGCACTCGACCTGGCGCGCGCCGCCGATCTTCACGCCCGCCAGCGAGTTGGCCACCGCCATGCCGAGGTCGTTGTGGCAATGCACCGACCAGATCGCCTTGTCGCTGTTGGGAATGCGCTCGCGCAGCATCTTGATGAAGTTGCCGTAGAGCTCGGGAATGGCGTAGCCGACGGTGTCGGGCACGTTGATGGTGGTGGCGCCCTCGCCGATCACGGTTTCGAGCACCCGGCACAGGAAATCCGGGTCGCTGCGATAGCCGTCTTCGGGGCTGAATTCAACGTCGGACACGAGGTTGCGCGCAAAGCGCACGGCGAGCTTCGCCTGCTCATGCACTTCGTCGGGCGACATGCGCAGCTTCTTTTCCATGTGAAGCGGCGAGGTCGCGATGAAGGTGTGGATGCGGCCGCGGGCCGCGCCCTTCAGGGCTTCCGCTGCGCGCGAGATGTCGCGGTCGTTGGCGCGCGAGAGGCCGCACACGGTCGAATCCTTGATAGCGTTGGCAATCGCCTTGACGGCCTCGAAGTCGCCGTTCGAGCTGGCCGGAAAGCCGGCTTCGATGACATCGACCTTGAGCCGCTCGAGCTGCCTGGCGATGCGCATCTTCTCGTCGCGCGTCATCGAGGCGCCGGGCGATTGCTCGCCGTCACGCAAGGTGGTGTCGAAAATAATGAGTTGGTCAGCCATCGTGAATCTCCTTGTGTTCGTTTCCACCTTGCGCTTCCGGCCGGGACAGCGTCAGGCGACTTCAGCCACCGATTGTGCGCTGTGCGCGCCCCGGGTCCGCGCCCGCTGCACGCCCGAAACGATGGCCTTCAGCGACGCCGAGATCACGTTCGCGTCGATGCCGACGCCGAACAGGGTCTGGGCCTCGTCCACACGCAGTTCGAGGTAGGCCACCGACTTCGCATCGGCGCCGGCGCCGATGGCGTGCTGGTGGTAGTCCATCACGCGGACGGTGTGGCCGGTGGCCTTGCTCAGCGCCTGGGTGAAGGCGTCGATCGGGCCGTTGCCGCGGCCTTCGACGG
>Ga0075370_10000196_pt1 | contig 21255 bp, 16 predicted proteins | sample EndMethybrTD3035_FD_71398 | JGI IMG/M metagenome (GOLD analysis project Ga0075370, IMG submission 71398) | Populus endosphere microbial communities from Tennessee, USA - Endosphere MetaG P. TD hybrid TD303-5 | ecosystem: Host-associated > Plants > Roots > Endosphere | place: USA: Tennessee... | reverse complement strand
GCTCAGGCCTCGTCGAGTGCCTTGGCCACCCGCCGGTGCGCGTCCCAGATCTCCTCGGGCAGCCGGTCGAACTGCTCGAGGTGCTCCTGCCGGAAGCCCATCTCCTGGCGCCACCGCTCGACGTCGATGGTCAGCACCGCGTCGAGGTCCTGCGGGCTGATCTCGAGCCCGTCCAGGTTGAGCTCCTCGGCCGTGGGCACCACGCCGACGGGCGTCTCGCGGCCGGTCACCTCGCCGTTCTTGAACTGGATGAGCCACAGCAGCGCGCGCAGGTTCTCGCGGTAGCCGGGCCAGCGGAAGTGGCCGTCCTCCGGGTCGCGCTGGAACCAGTTGACGTGCGCGAAGATCGGCTGCTGCTTCGCAGCGCCGATGACGTCGAGCCAGTGCCGCGCGTAGTCGCCCTCGCCATAGGCCATGAACGGCCGGTTGGACATCGGGTCGTAGCGCAGCTGGCCGTCGACACCCTCGGCGGCGAAGGTCGCCTCGGCGCCCAGGGTGAGGCCGTCGTAGACCCCCTCGGCGAGATCGGTGATGGCGCGGACCAGCGGCTCCCGGTCGCGGGTGCGACCACCGAAGATGATCACGTCGACGGGAACGCCGGCCGGGGTCTCGTAGTCGTCGGCGACGTTGGGGACGTTGGCCAGCGTGGTCGTGAACCGGCTGTTGGGGTGCGCCCACGGCTCGCTCTGCTGCTCGGGCGTCCGGTCGGCGATCGCCGCGCCCTTCCAGTCCAGCCAGCCGGTGAGGTCGGCCGGCGGCTCCGGCGTACGGCCCTCCCACCAGACCTCCTGGGTGTCCGGGTTGTAGGCCACGTTGGTGAAGATCGCGCCCGACCCCGGCTGGATCGAGTCCAGGGCCGTGGGGTTGGTGAGCTCGTTGGTGTCCTTCGCGACCCCGAAGACGCCGTTCTCGGGGTTGAAGGCCATCACCCGGCCCGTCTCCTCGTCCGCCCACAGCCACGCGATGTCGTCGCCGTAGAACTCGACGTGGTAGCGGTCGCCCAGGGCGTCGGGGGCCAGGGTCATCGCAAGATTGGTCTTGCCGGAGGCGCTGGGGAAGCCCCCGGCGATGTGGTGCTTCTGGCCGGTCTGCTTGTCGACGACCCCGAGCAGCATGAACTGCTCACCGAGGAAGCCGTTCTTCCACCCGTCGTACATCGCCTGACGCAGGCCGTGGGCGATCTTGCCGAGCAGCGCGTTGCCGCCGTAGGAGGAGCCGTAGTGGAGGATCGTCCGCTCGTCGGCGACGGTCACGAAGTAGCGCTTGTCGTCGGCGGTGCCCTGCCCCAGGTTCGGGAGGTCGCCGGTCACGTGGACCGCGCGCACGAAGGAGTTCTGGTCGGACAGGTTGTCGACGTGGTCCTTGTCGACGCGGGCCATCCGGATCATGTGCAGCGCGACCGTGCGGCAGTCGGTGAGCTCGACGCCGGCGGCGAACGGCTCGAGCGGGGAGCCGGGCGGCGCCATCAGGTAGGGGACGACGTACATCGTCTTGCCCCGCGACTGGCCGGCGACCAGGCCCTCGTAGAGCTCCTTCATCTCCGAGGCCGGTCGCCAGTTGTTGTAGACGCCCTTGTCGGCCGGGTCGTTCGTCGCGACGATGGTGCGCTCCTCGGAGCGCGCGGTGTCCTTGGCGTAGGAGCGCGAGTAGTAGAGCCCCTCGCCGGCGGGCAGGAGCTCGCCCTCGTCGAGCGCCTCCTGGATCAGGCGGGCGTCGTCATCCGCGCTGACGACCTCGATGCGGTCGGGCTGGGTGATCTGGGCCCAGCGGGCGACGTACTCGCGCACCTGCTGGTTCTTGATCCCTGCATCGTCAAGCACAGTTTCAACGTCCGTCATCGCTGGCGATCCTTCTGTCGAGGTGACACGTCCGTCGGATGGCGCGGCGTCGTTGTCGCACTCGTCCCAACCTCCCGAGTGGCGCCGCCTGCGGCGCCTGGGAACGCTGACGCTACCGCCGTCCGGAGCCCGTACATATTGGATCGGTCCAAGCCCTATGACCCGGATCACACTCCCTCCGACGGGGCTTGGAACCGGCGGCTCGAAGCGGCCCCAGCTGTGATCCGGCGGCGATCCGGCAGCGATTCGGAGCACCTCGCCGGGTTCGGCTATCCTCGTCCAGTCCTGCGGACGGCCATGCTGCCTGCCGCGCGACATGCGCCCGTAGCTCAACGGATAGAGCATCTGACTACGGATCAGAAGGTTTGGGGTTCGAATCCCTACGGGCGCGCAGCTCGGATTCCTCTCATGACCTGCGCAAACAGGTTCCCGAGGGTCGCCTCCCGTCAGGGTCCGGCCCTCTTCCGTCTCCAAAGCGACGTCGTCGGGACGATCACCGCGGCGCGCACGGACGGGTGGCCAACGGCGGCGAGCCCTTCACCGCCGTCCCGATCTCGATCAACCGCAAGTACAACACGCACCCCGCAATCCGGGTGACGAGCCTCCACGCGCCCCACTGACCGAGCTCAGGTCCTTCGCCGGCGGTGACCGTTGTCGGGTGCCGCTCGCCTCAGAAGCCTGCAAGCCGCTCGGCGAGCCCGGCAAGGACCGTGGCCGCGTGGTGGTGCGGTCCCACGCCGCGACGAAGGCGCCGGTAGTTCTCGACGGCAACCGTGGCGACTATTGACTATGCCTAACATTCATTGTACAACGATTCGTACATATACGAAGCGAGTTTCCCGGGACTCGACTGCCAAGGAGAGTCCGATGACCGCATCACTTTCTCGCCGCTCTCTGATGGGCGCCGGCGCGATCGGTTTGGCGGCATTCGCCGTGCCTGGCTTGACGAGTTGCTCGACCTCGAGCGAGTCGCCGGGTCCGAAGGGTGCCAAGCCAGTCACGGGAGGATCGTTGCGCGTCGGCCTGACAGGGGGAGGCTCGACGGAGTCTCTCGACCCCCATTTCCAGTTCCTCGCACCCGATCTCGTCCGCTCGTTCGCGCTCTATGCCTATCTCGGCGAGCACGACGGTCAGGCGAAGCCCAGCCCTCTGCTCGCCGAATCCGTCGAGCCTTCTGACGCGAAGGCAACCACGTGGGACATCCGCTTGCGGAAGGGACTCGAGTTCCACAACGGAAAGACCGTTTCGTCCGACGATCTGATCTTCAGCCTTCGCCGCATGCTGGATCCTGCCATGCAGTCGTCGGGGGCGCTGCTCCTGCCATGGGTGGACGCGCAGTCGCTCAAGGCGATGGACGAGCGCACGGTGAGGGTCACCCTGGACCGGTCCGTCTCGATCTTCGATGAGGCTCTCTTCAACTTCCTGACCACGGTGCTGCCTGTCGACTTCGATCCGGCCAACCCCGTCGGTGCCGGCCCCTTCAAGTTCGACTCCTTCACGCCAGGAGATCGCAGTGTCTTTACGAGGTTCGACAACTACTTCGCGGGCTCCTCGTACGTCGACCAGCTCGAGGTCATCACGTTCAACGACGACACCGCCCAGATCAACGCCTTGCTCGGTTCGGAGATCGATATCGCGGGCGGTCTGAGCCCTGCTGGCGCGGCCGTTGGCGAGCAGAGCGGTATCACCGTTGTCACGACGCCCAGCATGGGCTGGCAGCCGCTGACGATGCGCATGGACGTGGCGCCGTTCGACGATCCCCAGGTCCGCGCGGCGTTCCGCCTGATCGCTGACCGGGACCAGATCGTCGAGCAGACGTACTCCGGCCGTGGTGCCGCCCGCAACGACATGTACGGCTGGGACTCCGACGGCTACCTCGCCGACGTGGATCAGCGCGCGCAGGACCTCGAGGAGGCGCGTGCGCTGCTGGAGGCGGCCGGGCTGACGGACTTGACGATCGATCTGCAGACCACCCCTGCCCTGCCGGGTCAGGTAGAGATCTGCCAGGTGTTCGCCGAACAGGCAAAGGCCGCTGGCGTCACGGTCAACGTCAACAAGTCGACTCCGGACGTCTACTACGCCAAGCACTACCTGAGCGCCGAATTTGCCACCGACACCTTCGCCAACGTCCCTTACCTCAACAACACGCTCCAGTGTCAGCTCTCCACTTCGCCCTACAACGCCACCCACTGGTCCGACGACGAGTTCAACGCCCTCTACGACAAGGCGCTGTCCACGACCGACGCCGCCGCAAGAGCCGCAGTGATCGAGGACATGCAGCGCATCCAGCATGAGCGCGGCTCACTCCTCATCGCCGCCAGCTTTGACGGTCTGGACGCGACAAGCACGCAGGTCAACGGCCTGCGCTCCAACGAGAGCTGGGCCTTCCCCATGAACGGCTATCACCTGGAACGTGTGTGGCTGTCGTGACCCGCGATGCCGCCCCGCGGGTCCACTGGCTGGTGAGGCGGCTGCTTGCCAGCCTGGCGGTGCTGTTCGTCGTGTCCCTGGTCGTCTTCGCCGCGACGCAGGCCCTCCCCAGCGACCCGGCCGAGGCGATTCTTGGGCGCGACGCCACACCTGAGCGGGTGGCGGCACTGCGAGACCAGCTGAATCTCGACCGCAGTCTGCCGTCGCAGTACGTCTCGTGGCTCGGGGGCATCCTGCAGGGCGACCTCGGTGAGTCGCTGACCCGGCGGGCACCGTTCGCGGACGCGCTTGTCAGCCGCTTCAGCAACTCGTTCGTGCTGTTCGCGGTGGCGTCGTTGATCGCCGTGCCACTCTCGCTGGTGTTCGGCGTCCTTGGTGCGACCAGGCGAGACAGCTGGGGTGACCGCGTCGGCGTCACCGTCTCCCTGCTGCTCAGCGCGGTGCCAGAGTTCGTCATCGGTGTGCTGCTGACCCTGCTCCTGGCGACGACCGTCTTTCACATCTTCACGCCGGTGGCGCTCGTTCCCGAGGGCGAGTCGATCCTGAAGCATCCAGAGGCAATGGCGCTGCCGGTGCTGACGCTGGTGCTTGCGGTCGTCCCCTATCTCAACCGTCTGGTGCGGGCCGCCATGACGGACACCCTCGGGGCCGACTACGTCCAGATGGCCCGGCTCAAGGGCATCAGCGAGTCGCAGATCGCCCGCCGGCACGCACTTCCCAACACCCTGATCCCGGTCGTGCAGGCGTCGGCACTCGTGATGGCTTACCTCTTCAGCGGTGTCCTGGTGGTCGAGTTCCTGTTCCGCTACCCAGGTCTGGGCACGATGCTCGCCGACGCCGTTGCCAACCGCGACCTACCCGTCATCCAGGCCGTCACCCTGGTGTACGCCGCCTCCATCGTGCTGTTGAACCTGTCGGCGGACGTCCTCACCATCTGGCTGAGCCCGCGCCTGCGCACCGGAGACGTGAGATGACCGACCATCAGTCGGTGTCCGCACCACGACGCCGGGCGCGTGGCGAGCGGTTCCCAACGCTGCGCCGCGCCTGGCGATACGGGCACACCAAGGCGGGCCTGGTTCTACTGGTTCTCGTTGTGCTGATGGCTGTGGTCGGCCCCGCCATCGCTCCCCACTCACCCACGGAGTTCGTCGGTCGACCATTCGCCCCACCTGGCCAGGGCGCGCTGTTGGGCACCGACAGCCTGGGACACGATGTGTGGACCCGGGTGCTCTACGGCGGCCGCACGGTGCTGTGGACCTCGATCGCGGCAACCGTCATCGGCATGGTGCTCGGCACCACGCTCGGCCTGTACGCCGGTTTTGTGCGCGGGGCTGTCGACGGCCTGATCTCGCGCAGCCTGGACGTGGTGCTCGCCTTCCCGCAGCTGGTCCTGGTGCTCCTCTTCGTGTCGATGCTGGGCTCGCATCTGTGGTTGATCGTCCTGCTGTCGGGCGTAGCGATCGCACCGGGCGTGGCTCGCGTCAGTCGAGGGATGACGATGGACCTCGCCACTCGCGACTTCGTCCGGTCCGCAGAGCTGCTAGGGCTCGGTCGCACTCGTCTGCTCTTCGGTGAGGTGCTCCCAGGCCTCACCTCGCCGCTCCTGGTCGAGGCGACGATGCGGTTGATGTGGTCGATCGGCCTGATCGCCGGCGTGAGCTTCCTTGGCTTCGGTGTGCAGGCGCCAGCCGCCGACTGGGGACTGATGATCAACGAGAACCGCAACGGCTTCTCATTGCAGCCGTGGGCCGTCCTCGCGCCCGTCACCATGCTGGGCCTACTCGCCTCCGGCTCCGGGCTCGTGGCCGAAGGCCTGAGCCGCGCGCTCGCGCTGGTCTCGTCAGCAGAGATGAACCCGTGACCACCTCCCTCGTCAGGGTCTCCGACCTGTCCATCGACCTTCCCCTCTCGGGTAGCGAGGTGGTGCAGGAGGTGAGCTTCACCGTCGCCGAGGGCGAGATCCTCGGCGTGGTTGGCGAGTCCGGCAGCGGGAAGACCAGCATCGGTCTGGCCCTGCTGGGCTTCGCGCGCGACGGCGCCCGGCTGGCGGCAGGCTCGGTCTCGATCGACGGCGTGAACCTCCTGGCGCTGCCGCAGGAGCGGCTGCGCGAGCTGCGCGGCGCGACCGTCGCCTACGTCGCCCAGGACCCCGGCACCGCCCTGAACCCGGCGCTTCGCCTGGGCGATCAGCTCGGCGAGCTGATCCGCGCGCACGACCCGGGGCGTACCCGCCTGGAGGCGGCCGCCCGCCTCGGGCAGATGATGGACGAGGTCGGTCTGCCGACCGATCCTGCCTTCCTGCGTCGCTTCCCCCATCAGGTGTCCGGAGGTCAGCAACAGCGGGTCTGCATCGCGATGGCCTTCCTGATGGACCCGCGCGTGGTGGTTCTCGACGAACCGACCACCGGGCTCGACGTGGTCACGCAGGCCCGAGTGCTGGCCCTGGTCCGGCGCATGTGCACCGAGCATGCCGTGGCCGCGATCTACATCAGCCACGACCTCGCGGTCGTCGCTGCCATCGCCGACCGCGTTGTCGTGCTCTATGCCGGCGAGGTGGTTGAGTCCGGACCACGTGCCACGGTGCTACAGGCACCGCGCCACCCCTACTCACGCGCCCTGCTGCGGGCAGTGCCCGACCTCGAGCACCGTCGCCATCTGGAGTCGATCCCGGGCGGGGCTCCCGCGCCGGGACGGCGTCCAGGTGGCTGCTCCTTCCATCCGCGGTGCCCGCTGGCCGACGACCGGTGCGTGTCGACGCCCCCGCGGCTTCTCGAACTCGATGACGCTCACCAGGTCCGCTGCCACCACGCCGACCGCACAGCCGGGGTGGCGGTCGCACCCCCAGTGCTGCCCGATCTTTCCACCAGGCAGTCGGCCGCCCCGGCGTTGTCGGTCTCGGGTCTGGCCATCGCCTACGCCAATCAGGTTGTCCTGTCCGACATAGGTTTCGAGGTCTCGTCCGGCGAGTGCCTGGCCATCGTGGGCGAGTCAGGCAGCGGCAAGACCACGCTGTCCCGCACGATCGCCGGGCTGGTCACCCCGGGCGCAGGCACGATGACGTTGAACGGGCAGCCCCTCCCCGCGGGCGTGCGACGGCGATCCCAGGACGCCCGCCGGGCGGTTCAGTACGTCTTCCAGAACCCCTACGCATCCCTCAACCCTCGCAAGAGCATCCTCGACATCTTGACCCAGCCGCTGCGGGTGCTGCGCTCACTCGGGCGGGAGGAGGCGCGCCATGAGGCGGAGCGAGCTCTGGCCAGGGTGGGCCTCTCCACAGAATTGCTGCGGCGCTACCCAGCAGAGCTGTCCGGCGGAGAGCGTCAGCGAGTAGCGATCGCGCGGGCCGTGGCCTGCCGTCCCTCGCTGCTCATCTGCGATGAGGTGACCTCCGCTCTGGACGTGTCCGCCCAGGCTGCCGTCGTCGAGCTGCTGCGCCAGCTCGTCGACGAGCTGGGCCTGTCGCTGATCTTCGTCACGCACGACCTCGCCCTCGTGCGCGCCCTCGCCGAGAGGACTGCGGTCCTGCAAGCGGGCCGCATCGTCGAGATCGGCCAGACCGCCAGCCTGATCTCCGACCCACAACACGATTACGCCCGGTCGCTGATCGGCGCCAGCCCCTCACTGACCCCTTCCTACGCGGACCCAGACAGCCATTCTTACCCGAAGGAAGCACCATGATCAGCGCGCAGGAGCGCACCGACGCACTCTTGATCGGCCTTGCCGGCGCCACGGTCGGCGTTGCCCGGTGAGGGCGTGGCAGGTGGCCGCGCTCGGCCGACCCTCGGACGTGATGCGCCTGGTCGACGCCGCCGAGCCGGAGCCCGGCCCCGGGCAGCTGCTGGTGCGTGTGCTCGCCGCCCCCGCCAACTTTCCCGACGTGCTGATGTGCCGGGGCCAGTACCAGGTCAGGCCGGAGCTGCCGTTCACCCCCGGCGTCGAGCTGTGCGGCGAGGTGGTCGCGCTCGGGGAGGGCGTCGACGGATTCACTCCCGGCGACCGCGTCCTCGGTGCCGCGGTGCTGCCGCACGGCGGGTTCGCGGAGCTGGCGGTGATGGACGAGGGCACGACCTTCCCGGCCCCGGTCGCGCTCGACGACGCCGAGGCCGCCTCGCTCTACATCGGCTACCAGACCGGCTGGTTCGGCCTGCACCGCCGTGCCGGCCTTCGCGAGGGCGAGACGCTGCTGGTGCACGCCGCCGCGGGCGGCGTCGGCAGCGCCGCGATCCAGCTGGGCAAGGCGGCCGGCGCGCAAGTGATCGGCGTGGTCGGCGGTGCGGAGAAGGCCGCGGTCGCGGCCGAGCTGGGCGCCGACGTCGTCGTCGACCGGCGCCGGGAGGACTTCGTCGAGGTCGTCAAGGCCGAGACCGGCGGCCGCGGTGCGGACGTCGTCTACGACCCGGTCGGAGGTGAGGTCTACGAGCGGTCCACCAAGTGCATCGCCTTCGAGGGCCGGATCATCGTGGTCGGCTTTGCCGGTGGCGAGATCCAGTCGGCCGCGCTCAACCACGCTCTCGTCAAGAACTACTCGATCGTCGGCCTGCACTGGGGCCTCTACAACCGGTTGGACCCGGCCGCCGTGGCCGAGTGCCACCGGGCTCTGACCGCGCTGGCCGCGCGCGGCGCCGTACGCCCCTTGGTCAGCGAGCGGCTGTCGCTGGGGCACGTGGCCGACGGCGTGCAGCGGCTCGCCGACGGCCTCACCGTGGGCCGGGTCGCCTACCATGCGGGAGCGGTGCGGTGACCGCGGCGGCCGACGGCACCGTGGAGGCGGTCCTGCAGCCCGGCCTGGACCTCGCCCGGTTCCAGGACTGGTACGCCCAGGCGCAGCCGGCGGTCGCGGACGCCGAGCTCTCTGCCAGCCTGATCGCGGGTGGGAAGTCCAACCTCACCTACGAGGTCACCGACGGGACCCAGACCTGGATCGTCCGCCGCCCACCGCTGGGTCACGTGCCGGCCACCGCCCACGACATGACCCGCGAGCACCGGGTGATCACCGCCCTGCACGACACCCCGGTCCCGGTGCCGCGCACCTTCGCGCTGTGCGAGGACCCCGCCGTGCTCGGTGCCCCGTTCTACGTGATGGAGAAGGTGGCGGGCACGCCGTACCGCCGTGCGGAGGAGCTCCAGCGGCTCGGCCCGGCGCGGACGCGGACCATCTCCGAGGGGCTGGTGGACACGCTGGCCGTCCTGCACGAGGTGGACCCGGTCACGGTGGGCCTGGCCGACTTCGGCCGAGCGGAGGACCGCCTCGAGCGGCAGGTCCGCCGCTGGAGGAGTCAGCTCGACGCCTCGCGCGCCCGGCGCCTGCCGGCGGCAGACGAACTGTACGCGCGCCTCGCCGGCTCGGTGCCCCAGCAGCCGGCGGGGATCGTGCACGGCGACTACCGGCTCGACAACGTGCTGACCGACACCGACGACCGGGTGGCCGCGGTCCTTGACTGGGAGAGGGCAACCCTGGGCGATCCGCTCGCGGACGTCGCCCTGCTCGTCCTCTACGCGCGGCTCGGCGGGCTCGTCGGTGTCCATGCCGTGGCCGACGCCTCCGCGGCGCCCGGCTTCCTGGCCGAGGAGGAGATGCTCGATCGGTACGCCGAACGCAGCAGCCGAGACCTCTCCGACCTCCACTTCCACCTCGCCCTCGCCGCATTCAAGCTGGCGGTGATCCTCGAGGGCGTCCACTACCGGTACCTGCACGGCCAGACCGTGGGCACGGGCTTCGAGCAGGTCGGCGAGCTCGTCGAGCCGCTGCTCGAGGCCGGGCTCGACTCACTCAAGGAGCGACGCTGATGGACTTCACCTTCGACGGCCGGACCAAGGAGCTCCGCGAGAGCCTCCTCGACTTCATGGACACCCACGTCCACCCCGCGGAGCGGGTCTTCCACGAGCAGATCGAGGCGCTCGGCGATCGGTGGGCCTGGGACTCGGTCCCGGTGCTCGCCGAACTGCGCGCCGAGGCGCGGCGGCGGGGTCTGTGGAACCTCTTCCTCCCCGGCGAGCACGGGGCGCTCCACGGCGGCGCGGGCCTCACCAACCTGCAGTACGCCCCGCTCGCGGAGATCACGGGCCGCGCGATGCACCTCGCACCGCCGACGCTGAACTGTGCCGCCCCGGACACCGGCAACATGGAGGTGCTGGCGATGTTCGGCACCGAGGCGCAGCAGAAGGAGTGGCTCCAGCCCCTCGTGGAGGGCGAGATCCGCTCCGCCTTCGCGATGACCGAGCCCGACGTGGCGTCCTCCGACGCCACCAACATCGCCACCCGCATCGAGCGGGACGGCGACGACTACGTGCTCAACGGACGCAAGTGGTGGATCACGGGGGCCATGAACCCCAACGCCCGGATCCTCATCGTGATGGGCAAGACCGACCCGTCAGCGGACCGGCACCGCCAGCAGTCGATGGTGCTCGTGCCCCGCGACACCCCCGGCCTGGAGATCCGGCGCGGCATGGAGGTGTTCGGCTACGACGACCACGAGCACGGCGGCCACGCTGAGCTTGAGCTCCGCGACGTCCGGGTGCCCGTGGACAACCTGATCGGCCAGGAGGGCCAGGGTTTCGCGATCGCTCAGGCCCGGCTCGGCCCCGGCCGCATCCACCACTGCATGCGCGCGATCGGCATGGCCGAGCGGGCCATCGAGCTGATGTGCGAACGCGCCGACTCCAGGGTGGCGTTCGGCAGGCCCATCGCAGACCAGGGCGTCGTACGGGACTGGATCGCCGAGTCGCGGGTGCGGGTCGAGCAGCTCCGCCTGCTCGTACTGAAGACCGCCTGGCTGATGGACACTGTCGGCAACAAGGGCGCCCACACCGAGATTCAGGCGATCAAGATCGCCACGCCCGCCACCGTGCAGTGGATTCTCGACAAGGCGATCCAGGTCCACGGTGCCGGTGGCCTCTCGCAGGACTTCGCGCTCGCAAACTCCTACGCCGGCGTCCGTACCCTGCGGTTCGCCGACGGTCCCGACGAGGTGCACAGGAACGCGCTGGCCCGGGACGAGCTGCGCCGCCAGGCCGCCGCCCGGGAGGGCCGCTGACACCCCCCGAGTCGACACGGACCGGTTCGGGGGCCGAGTGCAGCTGGCCCACCGCCAGCACCACGTGGCGCGCATTGCTCCTGCGCACGCGTCCCCGTGCGCCGCGGTGGCGCGTCCTAGGTTCTGTTGATCCGGCTCCGCATGCTTGATGCTTGTAAAGCACATGTTGTATATTCCGTGTTTTATGTTGCCTCCGTCACCTCGAGGGATCTCCTGAATGAGCGCGATGCCAGAAGCGGGGCTCCCGGTCGCGACTCCGCGGCGGACGTGGAGGTCCGGTGTCGTCTCGCGAGTCATCTCGAGCGTCTTCGGCATCGTCGGGACGATCCTCGCTGCTTCGTTCGTCATCTTCGCCGCGCTGAGCTTCGCCCCTGGGGATCCGGTCGCGCAGATCTTGGGCGCCAAAGCCACGGACAAGGCGCGCGCCGCCAAGGCTGCCGAACTGGGGCTCGACGACCCGTTGGTGGTGCGCTACTGGCACTGGCTGACATCGGTGATGCACGGAGACCTGGGCACGTCGTTCACCTACCGGGAGGACGTCACGAAGCTCGTCGAGCCGCGTCTGGAGACCACATTTCTGCTCGTGCTGATGGCAGCGCTGATGATGCTGGTGGTCGGGATCGCGCTGGGGCTACTCGGTGGAATCAGTGAGCGCTGGCGACCCTATGTCAGCGCCGCAGCGGGACTGGGCATCTCGGTTCCCACCTTTGTGGCCTCGAGTGTGCTGATCAGCGTCTTCGCAGTTCAGCTGGGTTGGTTCCCGACGTACGGAGCGGGCGAGGGTTTCGCCGACAGGGTCAAGCACCTCGTGCTCCCCGCCGTCGCACTGTCCGTCAGCTACGGCGCCTACGTCACGCAGCTGTCGGCCGCGGCCGTGCGCGAGGAGGCGTGCAAGGAGCACGTGATGACCAGTCGTGGGCGGGGTATTCCCGGAAGGCGCATCATCTTCCGGCACCTTCTGCGCAACGCCTCGCTACCGGTGATGACCGCGTCCGGCCTGGCCATCGCAGGTCTCGTGGCAGGTGCGGTCGTCGTCGAGCAGGCGTTCGCCATCGACGGTATCGGGTCCCTGTTGATCGCCAGCATCTCGAGCAAGGACTACCCGGTCGTGCTCGCGGTGTCGCTCGTCGTCGTCGTCGTCTTCGTCGCTGTCATGACGATCATCGACGTCGCTCAGGTCCTTCTGGATCCGCGACAAAGAGAGGGCAAGTGATGGCCACGATAGCGATGAACGGTGCCACGGTGGCGCCGACAGAGCGACGTCCGAAGGACTGGTTGCTCATCATCTCTTCCGTGGTCTGTGCGCTGGTGGCGCTGCTCGCGGCCGTTGGCGCCTTCATCGCCCCGCACTCGCCGAACCAGACAGACGTCTTGGCCGCAAGCCTCGGTCCTAGTGGCCAGCACTGGTTCGGAACCGACGGTATCGGCCGCGACATCTTCTCCCGGGTGCTGTACGGCGCCCGGATCAGCTGCGCCGCCGCCGGCATCATCGTCCTCGGCAGCGGATGTCTTGGTACAGCGCTGGCTATCTTCTCTGCTTGGAGCGGCGGATGGGTGGATCGCGCGCTCAACCGCGTGCTCAACGTGATGTTCGCGGTCCCAGGGATCCTCGTCGCGGTGCTGGCCTCGGCGGTGTTCGGTGCTGGATTCTGGGCGCCGGCCCTTGCCCTGACCATCGTGTACGCACCGTTCTACGCCCGTGTGGTGCGTTCAGCGGCGGTCCGGGAGTGCGCCATGCCCTACGTCGAGGGCCTGCGGCTTGCTGGGTTGTCGTCGTGGCGCATCTGTACCCGCCACGTCCTGCGCAACGTCCTACCGATGGTCCTCGCGCAGGCCACGATCGCCTTCGGTAGCGCGCTGGTCGACTTCGCGGCGGTCTCCTTCATCGGGCTCGGCGTCCAGCCGCCCACCTCGGAGTGGGGCCTCATGGTCGCTGACGGACGGGCTGAGATCCTCAGCGGGGCGCCTCAACAAAGTCTCGCAGCGGGCGTGTGCATCGTGGTCACGGTGGTCGCCTTCAACGTGCTCGGTGACCGACTGTCCGCTCGCCATGGAGTCCAACGATGACCGCGGCGTGCCCTGCGGGCCCGAGCCCTGATGTGCGCGCGCCCGCACTGCTCGACATCCGAGGCCTTGGCATCCGGCTGGCGGACCGCGTGCCGCATCGTGTCCTGGTGCAGGACGTCACGCTGTCGATCCGCCCGGGCGAATCTGTCGGACTCGTAGGAGAGTCCGGATCTGGCAAGTCGATGACCGTCAAGGCCGCCATGCGCCTCCTCCCCAGCAATGCCAAGGTCGAGGGAAGCATCGAGTTCGACGGTCGACCGATCAATGGGCTCAGTCGATCGCAACTGGCCGCCTACCGCAGCTCCGATGTCGGGCTGATCCACCAAGACCCACGGGCGCACACCAACCCGATGCGCACGATCGGCAAGTTCCTGGTCGAGAGCGTTGTCGCCACGGGCAAGATGTCCAAGGGCGAGGCCACCGATCGCGCCATCGGCCTGTTGGTCGAGATGGGAATCGGCGACGCACGTCGTCGGATGGATCAATACCCTCACCAGCTGTCCGGCGGGTTGCTCCAACGCGTCATGATCGCCGCGACACTCATGCACGGGCCCCGACTCATCTTCGCCGATGAGCCGACGACGGCGCTCGACGTGACCGTGCAGTCAGATGTGATGGCGATCTTGATCGAACAGATCGAGGAGCGCGATCTTGGAATGCTCCTGGTCACCCACGATCTGGACCTCGCCGCCGCGGTGACAGACACCCTCGTCGTGATGTACGCGGGAACCGTGGTCGAGTCGGGACACGCCGAAGATCTCTACGCTGACCCACGCCACCCCTATACCGCCGCACTGTTGGCATCCCGGCCGAGCACGACACGAGTCAAGCGTCTGGTTTCGATCCAGGGTCGTCCCGCGGCGGCCTTCGAGGTGGGCCCAGGCTGCGTCTTCGCCTCACGATGCGCTTTCGCCACCGAGCTGTGCCGTACCACCCGCCCCGAGCTTCGCCTCGTCGGCGACGGTCAGGTTGCGTGCCACTATGCCGAGACCATCGCTGACGAGCTGAAGCAGGTGGCTTTGGCGTGACTGACAGAACTGGTCAACCCGCCCGTCCCACAACCGCAGGAACAACCGAAGAGACCACACGTGCGGCGTCGGCCATTCTGACGGTCGAGCATGTGACGAAGGTCTTCGGACACAGCGGCAGTGAGCACAAGGTGGTCGACGACCTGAGCTTCCAGCTGCACGAAGGCGAGTCGCTTGCCATCGTGGGCGAGTCTGGATCAGGAAAGACGACCACCGCGCGGATCGTGGCCGGCCTCGAGACAGCGACCGCGGGCACGGTGGACGTGGACGGCCTCGACGTGACAGGCGGAACTCGCAGCGCCCACCGGCGACGTGTGGCGCGGATCGTGCAGATGGTCTTCCAGGACCCGTTCGGGTCCCTTGATCCCCGGCAGAAGGTCGGCAAGGGCCTCGAGGAGCTGCTGACCATCCACTTCGGCCTGTCCGGCTCCGGCCTGTCCGAGCGCGTCTCAGAGCTCTTGGACCAAGTCGGCCTCGATGACGGCCATGCTGCGCATTTGCCTCGTACGCTCTCGGGAGGTCAGCGGCAGAGAGTTGCCATTGCCCGTGCTCTTGCTCTCGAGCCGAAGATCCTGATCCTCGACGAGGCAGTGTCCGCCCTCGATGTCAGCGTCCAGGCCCAGGTGTTGAACCTGTTGGTCGACATCCGTCAGAGCACGCGGATCTCCTACTTGTTCGTGTCGCACGACCTCGGTGTCGTCCGCCAGGTCACGGACAACTGCATCGTGCTGAGCTGTGGCCGGCTGGTCGAGTCCGGCCCCACCGCCGAGGTGCTCGACGCTCCCTCTGAGCCGTACACGCGCGCGTTGATCGAGGCCGTGCCGAAGCCAGGCTGGAGGCCGCGGCGCCGGGTCGAGTGAGGTGAGCACCTGCGACGCGCGATGAGTATTCCGATTGAGGTGGACGCGTGACATACGTCGCGTGACGGCTTAGTGTATCTCCCAATATACAAAAACTGTTCTACAACAGTGGGAGCACATCATGAGGTCAGGTCTCGTCAGGAGGCGGCGCCTTGGGCTCGCCGCTGGGTTCGTCGTGGTGTCAGTAGCGGTCAGCGCCTGTACTGATGCCAAGGATCAGGGCGACGCCACCGTGCTGCCCAGCGATCGGCCCAGCGTCGTGGGCGAGGCGACTGGGACCATGGATACGCTCACCTGGGCTCTTCCCCTGGGGGAGCCGAACACCATCGACCCGCCGAACACGGCCTACTACAGCAGCGGCCTGGTCGCCAACAATGTGTGCGAGTCGCTGCTACGGCTCAACGCGGACTACAGCATCTCGGATGGGTTGGCTTCGTTGTCCGAGCCGAGCCCGTTGACGCTGCGCCTGACGTTGCGCACCGACGTCACCTTCTGGGATGGCACACCGATGACCAGTGCCGACGTCGTCTGGAGTCTTGAACACACTCGCGAGAGCATCGTGGGCCCCCTGTACCAGAATGTGAAGTCGATCCGGGCCGTCGACAGGCACACGGTCGAGCTCGACATGATCCGGCCGGATCTACTGTTGCCCAAGGAGTTCGCGTCCTTCTCGGCGAGTGTCCAGGAGAAGAAGTTCTCCGAGCAGGCTGGTGCCAGGCTCGGCACGCCAGGGACCGGCGTGATGTGCACCGGGCCCTACGAATTCGGATCGTGGGAGCCCGGCGCCGGAATCACCTTGACCGCGAACCCGAACTATTGGGATACCTCAAGGGCCGCCAAGGCGTCGACCGTGAACCTGAAGTTCCTCACCGACTCCAGCGCGCTGGGCCAGGCCCTCAAGACCGGTGGGGTCGACGGCGCTTACGAAGTGCCGGCCGCACTCGTGCCCGCCCTGAATGATGTGGACGCCGGGACACTGACCCTCGGCTCGCCGAGCCAGCAGTACGTCGGGCTCTCACCGATGCGCACTGACGGACCGCTCAACACTCCGGACCTGCGCAAGGCCTTCTACATGACCATCAGCCGGTCGGATCTCGCCAAGGGGCCGTTCCACGGCGCCGCCGAGCCCAACTACACCGCACTCAACACCTCTGCCTGGGACAACCCGTCCCTCGACGATGCCGATCGCGCGCAGTGGCGACAGGCTTACGACGGGTTCGCGAACGAGCGCAAGGACTGGGGTTCAAGCGCAGCGATCGCAGAAGCCAAGCAGCTCGCGAAGTCGGCGGGCTACGACAACGAGCCCATCACACTCGCCGTCCCAGCCGGCGATCAGACGTTCAGCCAGATGGCGGCGCTGATCGGCCAGCAGGCCGGCAAGGCCGGGTTCAAGGTCAAGATCCGTGCCCTGGACCCTGCCAGCTACTCCGCCGCGACGACCGACCCCGCTGCCCGCGCGGACATCGACCTCTACCTGAACCTGAGCTTCAACGTGGCCCCGGACCCGCTCGAGGCCGTGACGACCTTCGTGCCCGGCACCTACTTCAACTTCATCGGATACGACAACCCGGAGGTCACGTCGCTGATCGACAGGGCCAGGACGACCAACGACTCGGCTTCCGCGGCTGGCGACCTCATCGCGGCCCAAGCGAAGTACGAGGAGAACTACGGCTTCCAAGCCCTCGTCCAGCTCAACGAGATCAGCTTCCTCAAGAAGGGCCTCGGTGGAATGACCACGTCATTTGCCTATCTCAACCAACCGTCTCTCGCGTCGATCGGACCTCAGCAATGAGCACTGACATCCGTACCGCCATCCAGATCGACCGAGCCACCAAGCTGCTCGAACGCCGCGACCTCGATGCCTTGGTCGTCTGGTCGCGGCAAAGCATGCGTCACCTGACCGGTCTCTACCTCCCGCACCTCGCTTTCCTGCCGGAGGAGTACGTCTTCCTGATCTGCACACGTGCCGGGGACCAGGTTGTCGTGACCTCCTACGCCATGGCTCCGGACTATGCGGCGAAGTCGGGCATCCGGACCGTCTACTGGGACTTCAACACCGACCCCTGGGAGACGCTTGTAGCGGAAATGCGCGGGTTGGGGGTCGACCGAGGCCGCATCGGGGTGGAGTTCAAGCAGGTGACGCTCAGCGACATGCGCCGCTGCGAGACCGCCCTTCCCGACGCCAGCTGGCACGAGGTCGACGACGACCTGATGCTCGCTCGGCAGATCAAGACGCCCGCAGAGATAGCAGTGATCGACGAGGCCGCCAAGGCGGGCGAGCGCGCCATGGCGACGGCGGTCGAGCGCGGCTGGGTGGGGATGACCGACCGCGAGTTCAGCTTGGAGCTACGAGCCGCCTCGCTGCGCGAGGGCGTCGACGAGCTGACCTGGCTGGCCCTGAACTGGGACTCACTCACTCAGCGCGTGCATCCGACCGATCTCCCCATCCGCGACGGCGGCGTCTTCTCGATCGAGATGGGCCTGTCCGTCGACGGCTACTACTGCGACCTGCAGCGCACCGTCGGCGTCGGAATGGTCAGCGACGAGATCCTGTCGACCTATCGGCTCCTCATGGAAGTCCAGAGTCGAACCATCGAGTCCATGACCCCCGGGACCAAGGTCGCCGAGATGCACAGGAGGTTCGACCAGGACATGACCGAGAACGGGCTCACCATGTGGGACTGGTGGCTGGGCCACAGTCTCGGGTTGGACGTCCACGAAGGTGGGACCATCTGGCTGTCCGGCGACGTCGACGTCGTGCTGGAGGAGGGCATGGTCTTCGCCGTCGAGCCCGTCGTCACCACGCCCGCAGTGTTGGCGGTCGAGGATGACGTGGTGATCGACTCCGACGGGGCACGTCTCCTGTCCGGCCAGCTCGATTGGTCTGAGCTCGTTCGACTGGGTCAGACGGTCCCGACGCGTGCGCAAGGAGAGTGATCGAGCGGTCGGTCCTGGGTCCCTAGCCGGCTACCGGATCGAGACCATCGAGGGGGTCAGGACTGGCGGTGTGTCTCACTGGCAGCAGCAGGTGGGGCTTCCGGTTGCTGGTTCGCCCCTTCCGGGCGACCGTGTGGCGGACGTGTGCATCGTCGGCGGGGGACTGACCGGCCTCTGGGCCGCCTACTACCTGTCCGAGGCCGATCCCACGTTGGACATCGTGGTGCTCGAGGCCGAGTTCGTCGGGTACGGCGCGTCAGGGCGAAACGGCGGATGGCTGTCGGCCGAGCTCCCTGGAAGTCGGGAGACGTACGCCCGCGGGCCCGGCGGCATGGCGGCCGTCGACCGGCTGGCCACCGAGCTCCACGACTCCGTGGACCTGGTCATCGACGTGTGCCGGTCCCACGGCATCGACGCCGACCTGGTCAAGAGCGGGGTCATGTATGTGGCCACGTCTGCGGCCCAGCTGGCACGTCTGCGCTCGGCCGCCCCTGGCCCGGGATCTCGGGTCCAGATGCTCGACGCCAGACAGAGCTCTGCCCGAATCGGGGTCGCCGGAACCCGCGGTGCCCTCTGGGATCCACAGTGCGCACGGGTGCAACCGGCGAAGCTGGTGCGAGGTCTCGCCGACGTCGTCCGATCGCGCGGGGTCAGGATCTACGAGCAGACCCAGGTGGAGCGGGTGGAGCCCCGGCGTGCCGTATGTGACTCCGGCACGGTCACGGCGACGTACGTGCTGCAGTGCCTGGAGGGGTACACCGCCGGTCTGAAGGGACACCGCAGGACCTGGTTGCCGATGAACTCCGCCGTCGTCGTCACAGAACCGCTGTCCCCGCAGGTCTGGGCCGAGCTCGGATGGGCCGGGAACGAGCTGCTGGGCGACCTCGCGAACGCCTACTACTACGCGCAGCGCACCGCTGACGGCCGCATCGCACTGGGAGGCCGCGGACGTCCTTACCGCTACGGGTCCGCCACGGACGTCGACGGGGTGACGCAGGCTTGGACGATCCGTTCCCTTCGCGAGACCTTGGAGCGCGCCTTCCCGCAGGTGAAAGGCGTCACGCTGGACCACGCGTGGTGCGGCGTGCTGGCTGTCCCGCGTGACTGGTGCGCGAGCGTCAGCCTCGATCCGCAGACCGGGGTCGGGTTCGCCGGCGGCTACGTCGGGAGCGGACTCACCGCGACCAACCTGGCGGCACGGACGCTGCGTGACTTGGTGCTGGGTGAGCCGACAGAGCTCACCGGGCTGGCCTGGACCAACCGGCCGGTGCGGCGTTGGGAGCCCGAGCCGCTGCGCTGGCTCGGAGTCAACGGGATGTACGCGCTCTACCGTGCCGCGGACCGACGAGAGCTGGCCGGACTCGACCGCCCCAGCCGGCTCGGCCGGGTCGCCGACCTCCTCTCAGGGCGTTGAGTTCGCTGGACGAAGGGCGAGACATGACGGACGACCTGTGCTGGAAGACGGCTTCGGAGCTGAACCAGATGTACCGACGCCGCGAGGTGTCGCCGATCGAAGTGGTCGACGCTGCTCTCGAGCGCATGCAGCAAGTTCAACCCTTGATCAACATCATGGTCACGACGACTGCGGACGAGGCGAGGGCGAACGCTCGCAAGGCCGAGGCCCGCTTCGCCGCGGGCGAGGACCTTCCGCCCCTGTTCGGTGTGCCGATCACCGTCAAGGACCTGGTCGAGACCGCAGGGGTCAGGACGACGTACGGATGCACTGCCTTCGCCGATCACGTCCCGGATCTCGACGCCATCGGATGGGGACGGCTGAAGGAGCAGGGCGTGATCCTGCTGGGCAAGACGACGACGCCCGAGTTCGGGCTTCTCGGGGTCACGGAGAGCAAGCTGACGGGATCGACGAGTACTCCATGGCGTGCGGGGCATGCTTCCGGCGGTTCGTCAGGGGGCGCCGCTGCTGCTGTGGTCTCCGGCGTCGGCCCGGTCGCCTGGGGATCCGATGGTGGTGGCTCGATCCGCGTCCCCGCGGCGTTGTGCGGCGCGGTCGGCATCAAGCCGTCGATCGGACGTGTCCCGACGCGAGACAACATCGACAGCGACTCGACGGACGGGCCGATCGCGCGCACCGTCCTCGACGCCGCCATGGTCCTCGACGCGACGGCGGGGCACCACCCTTCGGACCGGTTCTCGGTTCCGCCTGATGTGCGCAGCTACGCCGAGGCCGCTTCGGCTCCCGGAGACCTCACGGGCGTGCGAGTGGCTTTCTGTCACGACCTGGGCCAGAAGGTCCTGGACCCCGAGGTTCGGCGGCTGTTCGATCGAGCCCTGAAGGACATGAGTGCCGCCGGAGCTTCGGTCGAGAGCGTGGACGTCGAGCTGCCGGACACCCAGTTCGTCTTCGACCTCGTCAACGGCTACGGCTACGTCGAGGTGGCAGAGGATCTCCTCCGCCGCCATGTCGACGTGTGGCCGTCGATCCGTGAGGCCGCCAGCCGTGGTTCTCAGCTCTCCGGACGCGACGTGCACAGCGGCCACACGCGCATCAGGACCCAGATCTACAACGCCTTCCGCGAAGCCATGGGAGGTGCCGACGTGCTCGTGACGCCGACGACCGCGGTGCCTGCCTTCGTCAGCGACGGCGACAAGGGTCCGTCCCTGCAGGTCGACGGCCACGACACCATCCCGCTCGGCATGCTGATCCACCTGATGACCGAGCCGCCGTCGCACGCCGGCCTGCCGGCGATCTCCGTCCCGGGCGGCTTCACCGACACAGGGTTGCCGGTCGGCGTGCAGTTCATCGGTCGGCTGTGGGGTGACGCCGACGTCATCTCCGTCGCCGCGCGGTACGAACGGCTGAACGCATGGCACCAGATCCACCCCAGCTTCTGACGTCAACCTTCGCGGCAGGCGCGGGCACCTCTCAGGGCAGCTTCGCCCATAATGTAACTCTGTTGTATATTGTTTGTCTTGCTACCTGTGTCGGTGCGAGACGGACGTTCAAGGGCGGAAGATGATGTCGACAGCACGTGCTACCCGGGGGCGCTGGCGCCGGAGCAGCGGTACGGTGGCGGGCCTCGCGGTCGCGATGGTCCTGTCG
>Ga0075370_10000194_pt1 | contig 21317 bp, 17 predicted proteins | sample EndMethybrTD3035_FD_71398 | JGI IMG/M metagenome (GOLD analysis project Ga0075370, IMG submission 71398) | Populus endosphere microbial communities from Tennessee, USA - Endosphere MetaG P. TD hybrid TD303-5 | ecosystem: Host-associated > Plants > Roots > Endosphere | place: USA: Tennessee... | reverse complement strand
ATCGAGCTCCCGATGCAGCGCATGGTCTGGTCCGCAGAGCTCGCGGCCATTTGCGAGGTCAGCGCCGAGCAGATCCCGAGCGTGAACGAAGCCATCAACTTCTTCACCGCGCCATGGCGCAGCATGGTGCGCGAACGCATCGACACCTGCGTGCGCGACGCCACCCCGTTCGACGAAGAAGTGCAGATGACCAGCGCACACGGCCGTCTCGTGTGGGTGCGCATCATGGGCCAGGCCCAGCGCGGCCCCGACTCGGCCGTCGTGCGGATACAAGGCACGATCCAGGACATCACCGAGAAGAAGCAGGCCGAGACGGGCCGCCAGGACCTTGAGGCCCGGCTGCGCGAATCCCAGAAGCTCGAAGCGATCGGCACGTTCGCGGGCGGCATCGCGCACGACTTCAACAACATGCTCGGCGCCATCCTGGGCAACGTGGCATTGGCGCGTGGCGAAGTCGATGCGCAAGCGCTGCAGACCAGCCTGACGCAGATCCATCGAACGGCTCTGCGCGGGCGAAGCCTGGTGCAGCAGATCCTCGCATTCAGCCGCCGCCAGCCTCAAGCCTTCGTCGTGCAGCTGCTGCGCCCGCTGATCGAAGAATCGGTCGGCATGCTTAGACCGATGTTGCCGGCGATGGTGCGTGTCGAGACCCGCCTGACCGACGCATCGGCCTGGGTGGAAGCCGACGGCACGCAGATTCAGCAGGTGCTCATCAACCTGTGCGTCAACGCCTGGCATGCGATGCGCGGCAGCAGCGGCCTCATCCAGCTCGGGCTGGAGATCGTCGGCGACACGCCCGGCACGCCGGGCGCGCCCGACCGCCGGCGCGCCCATCTCTGGGTTCGCGACAACGGCAGCGGCATGGATGCCGAGACACGCGCCCGCATCTTCGAGCCGTTCTTCACCACCAAGTCGGGCCACGGCACGGGGCTCGGCCTGGCCGTGGTGCACGGCATCGTCCTCGCGCATCGCGGCTCGATCACGGTGGAGAGCACGCCAGGGCACGGCAGCACCTTCCACCTTATGTTCCCGCTCGCGCCGGAGCCCGCCGACGAAACGCCGGCATTTCCGCCCTCGACGCGGGGCGACCTGCCGCGCGCGGATGGCGACCACGTCCTGTATGTCGACGACGACGAAGTCATGCTGCTGATGGTCGAACGGCTGCTGCAGCGCGCCGGGTACCGCGTCTCCGCGTACCTCGATGCGCACGAGGCACTCGACGCAGTGAAGGCGGACCCGGCAAGCATCGACGTCGCGGTCTGCGACTTCAACATGCCGGCCTTGTCAGGCGTCGAGTTCGCACGGGCGCTGGCATCGATCCGGCCGCAGTTGCCGGTGATCATCAGCTCCGGCTACCTGCCTGAAGAGGCTCAGGCCGAAGCGATGGAGATCGGCGTTCGCGGACTGCTCCAGAAACAGAACACCTTCGACGAGCTCGACCGCCTCATACGGCGCGTGCTCGCCGAACCCACGTCGTAAGGCGAGCCGCTCGCGCTCGCGAGCCGCGGCGATGCGCTGGCGGCAAGCCCGGAACTGGAGCAACATCGGCCCCAAGGGTCCACGATGTCCACCAACCGTCGGTCAGCCACGCCATGTTCCGCGTGCGGTTTCGCCTGCGACGCGACGTTCCAGTTCTGCCCGCGCTGCGGCGCCGCGCAGAAGCGGGCCGAAGCCGAGCCCGAGGCCGATCGGCGCCAGGTGACACTTCTGTTCGCCGACCTGACGGGGTTCACGTCGCTCGCCGAGCGGCTCGACCCCGAAACCCTGCGCAGTTTCCAGAACGCACTGTTCGCAGCGATGGCGCGGGCCGTGGAGCATTTCGACGGCTTCACCGAGAAGTTCGTCGGCGACGCGGTGATGGCGGTCTTCGGGGCGCCGCGCGCTCACGAGGACGACCCGGTGCGGGCGCTGCAAGCCGCGCTCGAGATGCTGCATCACGTCGACGATCTCAACGTGCAATGGGCGCCGCGTTTTGGCAGGTCCGTCACGCTGCACATCGGCGTGCACAGCGGTCCGGTCGTGGCCGGCAGTCTCGGCAATGTGGCTGGCGGCAGCTATGCAGTCACCGGCGACACCGTCAACACCGCCTCGCGCCTGCTGACGGCGGCCGAGCCCGGCACGGTGCTGGTCTCGGAGGCGACGCGTGCCCTCGCGCAGCATCAGTTCGTGTTCGAGCCTGCGGGCGAACTCACGCCGCGCGGCCGAACGCAGTCGCTGACGGTCCATCGGCTGATCGGCGCGCGTGAGGAGGCGCAGTCGGCGCGAGGCCTCGCCGAGATCGGGCTGAGCGCTCCGCTGGTCGGTCGCGATGCGGCGCTCGGTCAATTGCAAGGCGCGGTCGAGCGGATGCTCCGGGGCCGCGCCCAGCTGGTGTGCGTGGCCGGCGAAGCGGGCGCAGGCAAGTCGCGGCTGATCACGGAGTTCCTCGCGCGACTCGACGGCGACGGTGCCGCAGGCGGCTTCGCCATCCGCCGCGCCACCTGCTCCTCGCTCGGCGAGCCCACGTACGGCATCTTCGGCGCGCTGTTCCGCGAGGCCTACCGCGTCGACGAACACGACACGCTGGCCATTGCACGCGGCAAGCTTCAGCAAGGTCTGCGAACACTCGGCGCCGATACCGACGAAGCAGATGCCGTCACCCAGGTGCTGCACTACCTGCTCGGCATCCGGGACGACAAGCCGCGCGACATCGAGCCCGAACAACTGCAGCGCCAGATCACGCTCGCTGCGCGCGCCCTGCTGGAACGCAGAATCGCGCAGCAACCGCTCGTGCTCGTCGTCGACGACCTGCAATGGGCCGACGCGGCGTCTGTCGATCTGCTGTGCGAACTTGCCGATCAGCTCGCAGAGCAACCTCTGCTGCTGCTGTTCGCGCAGCGCCGGGACGCGCGTGCGGTGCGCGCTGCGCGCGCCGAACGCACGCTGATCACGCTCGATCCGCTGGTCGACGCCGACACGCGCGCACTCGTCGACCACTTGCTCGGCACCTCGTTCGACAACTCGCTGCAAGCCGTGCGCGATCTGGTCGTTGCGCGCGCCGGCGGCAATCCGCTCTTCGTCGAAGAGATCGTGCGCAGCCTGGCTGCACGCGGCCTGCTCGTGCGGCGCGGTGATCGCTGGGAGTGCGCCGCGCCACGCTGCAATGCGGTCGACGTGCCGGCCACGCTTTACGGGCTGCTGCTCTCGCGGGTCGACGCGTTGAACGGCGCAGACAGGCGCGCGCTGCAAGAGGCTGCCGTGCTCGGCACCGAGTTCGACGCCGGGCTGCTGCGTGCGATCTCGAACGACGCCGACGATGTAGACCTCGCGCTGCCGCGCCTGGCAGCGGTCGACCTGCTGCACGGCGCGGGGGAGCGCTGGCGCTTCACGCACGCGCTGCTGCACGAGGTGGTGTATCAGAACCTGCTGCTCGCACGGCGCACCGAGCTGCACTCGCGGGCCGGCCGCGCGCTCGAAGCCGCGCGCGACAGTGCAACTCAGGGCCCGCAGAGGCTGGCCGAGCTTGCGGCACTCGGGCATCACTGGAGCCACTCGCCAGACAAAGTGCGCGGCGCGCGCTACCAGCTCGAAGCCGGCGACTGGGCGCGCGCCGTCTACGCGAACGACGACGCAATCCGCCACTACGAACTCGCCCTTGCGACGCTCACGAGCGCAGCAAAGGAGACAAGCGATGCCGATGACGCTCGATGCGCCGAGTTCGATGCGCGCGAGCGCCTCGCCGACCTCCTCGCGCTGAAGGGCCAGCGCGGCGACGCGCTCGCCCAGTACGACAGCGTGCTCCTGGCCACCGCCGCGCAACCCGACTCGATGCGCGCAGCGCGGGTGCTGCGCAAGACCGGCGGCTTGCACTGGGAGGCGGGAGAGCGCGATCGGGCAGCGGCGTGTTTCGACGCCGGGCTCGAGCAACTCGGCGAGCACGGCGACCCGATCGAACGCGCGCACCTCCTTCAGGAAATGGGCCGCCTTGCCTTTCGCGCCGGCGACAACCATGCCGCGCTCGCGCTCGCGCGGCGTGCGCTCGAGCAGGTCCCGGCCGACGCAGTCGGCGCTGCTGCGGTGCTGGCGCAGGCCCGCAACACGCTGGGCGTGGCGCTGGCTCGGCTCGCGCGCACGGCCGAGGCCGTCGAGCAGATCGAACTCAGCGTCGAGCAGGCGGAACAGAACGACCTGCTGCAGGCCGCATGCCGCGGCTACACGAATCTCGGCGTGCTGTACGCCTCGCTCGATCCGCAGCGCAGCATCGAGACCTGCCTGCGCGGGCTCGAGACCGCACGCAAGGTCGGCGACCTCGGGTTCCAGTCGCGCCTGTACGCGAACCTGGCGGTCGCCTATTGCGCGCTGACCGACCGCTGCGAGGCCGAGGGCATCGAGGCGGCAAGTGCCGCGGCGAGCCTGGACCGCCGCCTCGGGCTGCTCGACCACCTCGCGGTCCCGCTGATCGTGCTGGGCCAGATCCACCAGTGCCACGGCGACCACGAACGCGCGTTCGCCTCGTACCGAGAGGCGTTAGAACTTGCCGAGCGGGCCGACGAACCGCAACTGCTGTTCCCCTGCTACGATGGTTTGGCAACGCTGTACCTGGATGCGGGAGACGCCGTCAACGCCGAGGCCTATCTCGACAAGGCGCGCACCGTCTGCGAACGAGCCGGTCTAGAACCCGATGCGCTGATGGTGCTCCCGTTCCTCTGCTGAACTGATGCTGCCTGGAAGGAGTTGCAACATGCTGTCGACCCATCCCGTTTCTGCCGGCGAGCTCGCGCCATCGTTCGCGCTGCCGGCCGTCGCCGTCGCCGAGACCGTCTCGCTCGACGACTACCGCGGACGCACCCCGTTGTTCCTCGCGCTGATGCTCGGCCTGTGGTGCCCGTTCTGCAGGCGTCAGCTGGTGCAGCTGGGCAGCTACGACGACAAGCTCAAGGCGCTGGGTGTCGAGAGCCTCGCCGTGGTGGCTACTGCACCCGAGAACGCACGGCTTTACTTCAAGTTCAGGCCCACCCGGCTGCGCCTCGCCGCCGACCCCGAACTGACGACGCACCGCGCCTACCGCGTGCCCAAGCCGGTGCCGACGCCGGAAGTCCTCGCACAGATGGACACCGTGCTGATCAACCCGACCGGCGAGCTGCCCGCTCCGCTGCCGATCTCGCAAGCCGGCAAGGTGCTGCAAGAGCGCGACGGATACGCCTACACGCCAACCGACCAGGGCGACGTCGAGCGCCAGTGGCCGCAGCTCAAGGGCCTGTTCCTGATCGACCGCGGCGGCATCGTGCGCTGGTCGTACATCGAGTGCGAAGACGAAGGGCTCGCGGGGATCGGCAAGTTCCCATCCGAGCAGACGATCCTCGACGCGTCGCGCGCCTGCGCGGCCTGAGTCGCGGCCGGTTCACGCATCCGGCGTGGCGGGCCGGCGCAGCCGACGAACGTCGGCCATCAGCCGCCCGGCAACGAGCGACACCACCTCGAAGCCGAATGCCGGGTTCTGGTAGTACAGCTGCTTGAAGGTCGTCTCGTCGATGTGCAGCACCGTGCAGGCGCCGACGCAGCGAGCCGTCATCGAACGCCGCTTGTCGGGCGCGAAGAACGCGATCTCGCCGAAGAGGCTGCCCGGTTCGAGCACCTCGCCGATCTCGACGAATTCGATCTGACCCTCGGCGAGGAAGTAGAGGAAGTCTGCCGTGTCGCCCGCCCGAAACAGCACGTGGCCGGGTTCGAAGCGCGAGCTGATCATGTAGGGCTTCAGCCAGACACCCGACAGATCGCCCTGCGCCGCCGCCTGGCTCACTCGCCGCGTCAGCCGTGCCATCTCGAGCGCCCGGACCAGGTTGATCGGCAGCAGCGCGCCGTGCAGCAGCACCATCACGGGCGACGGATGCAGCACCCCGTAGATCAGGAAACCGAAGCTGCCGCCGACGGCGAGCCAGCGCAGCGGGATCATCGTCTTGACGAACGAGCTGACGACCACCAGCGCGGCGGCGGTCAGCGCAAAGCACAGCGCGACGACGTCCAGCGGAGTGGCAAGCTCCGCCGAGAGGCGGGCCCCCACCGATGCGAGCAGATCGTGCCCCACGTCGCTCAGCCTGCGGCCGCGGCGAGTTCGGTGTGGACCTCGGTCTTCGAGAGCGTCATCAGCTTGTGGACGGGACACTTGTTCGCGACGGCAAGAAGCTCCGCGCGTTGCGCGTCGCTGAGCGCGCCGGTCAGGCTGAGCGTGACACGCAGCCGGTAGACGCCCTGGCGCTCCTCGCTGTCGTCTCGCTCGACGGTCGCCTGGATGTCCTCGACCGGAATCTGCTTGCGCTGCGCATACCAGAGCACGGTCATGGCCTTGCACGCGCCGAGTGCGCTGTCGTACACGTCGTGCGGCGTGAAGCCCAGGTCTTCGCCGCCGTTGCTCGGCGGCTCGTCGATGGACAGCGAGTGCTGTCGAACGTGCACCGTGTGCTTCATCTTGTGCGTGCGGTCGCGGGCTACGAGGATCGTCATGTCGGACTCCGGTGATGCGTTGGCGGATGGTGACGGATGTCTGCGGCCATTGTGGCGGCTCGCGCGACGGCCTGCGGCCGGCATCAAACGGCGCTGATGACCAGCACACTGCTCGTGCTGGCGGTGATGTTCCTGCGCTGAGGGCGGCCCGTCCCCGGGCGTTCAGTCCTCGGGAACCGACAGGCCCTGTTTCCACGGCACCAGCGCCGCATCGAAGATCGACGCAGCGGCCAGCGCGTCGGCGTTGCCGGCAAGCCGGATCCACGCGAGCGTGTCGTGCTGGCTTCCCTCGACCCGCTCGTGAGTGCGCTCGGCCTGCAGCCAGGCGTGCAGCCGGCTGTAGAGCTGCGGATGATGTTGGCGCGACCACGCCAGGCCGACCAGATCGGCGTAGCCCTCTTCGCGGCGCTGCGCCTGCATGGCCCGGTACGCTTCGCGCAGTGGCGCGCTGAGGCCCGTGGGCTCGCTCGGCGAGAAACCGGACGGCACGCCCAGCCAGGCGCCGTCGAGATAACGCCGGCAATGGCCGAGTTCGTGGGCCGCCATCAGTTCGAGCGCTGCATCGAGCAGGTCCGGCTCGATGCGGGCAAGCGTCGCACGTGCGTCGGGGTTGTCACGCATCGACAGCACGAGCTTGCAGCGCCCGTCGACGAACGCCAGCGCGAGTGGCGCCTTGCCCGGCGTCGGCTGCGGCTGCACGACGATGTCGAGCGGAAGGCCAGCCTCTTTTGCATAGGTAACCACGGGCCACGCACCTTGCAGCCAGCGTGTTTCGGTGTCGGTCAGGTCCGCAGCGACGCAAATCGTCGCAGTCCACGTCACAAACATCCCAACGATGACGGATTTCCACATACCGGCGACACCTTCCGATCCAGCGCGTCTGTCTCGGCCGTGCCGACGCAATCACCGTGCCAACGCAGGCGGCTCGGCGGGGCTGCTTCGCCGCGGGTTTTCCCCCTTCGCACGACGCATCCGCGGGGTCGCCATTCGTTGTGCAGAGGGTCAGAATCCGCCGACCACATCCATCGATTCCGGGGGGAATCTCATGCAGCCACATCGTCTCCTCCTCTTGGCCTCACTTGCCGCCGCAACGTTGGCGGCGATGCCCGTCGCTCATGCCCAATCCGCGACCGGCCTCGATCGCCGCGCCGCGCGCGTTGCTCAGGCCGCGCCGGGGCAAGCACTGGCGGTCGCCGCGGCGAAAGATGCGCCCGACAGCGCCGTCGCCGGCTACCTGCGCTCGCGCGGCCGCTCTGATGCCGTGCTCGCCTCGCTGCGCAGCAGCGTCACGACCAGCGCACGCGGCTTGACGCACGTGCGAGTGCAGCAGGAGGTCGACGGCCTCGCCGTGCATGGCGCGTATCTGAAGGCAACGCTGAATGCACGCGGCGAGATGGTCCACGTGGTGGAGAAGCTCGCCGACGTCACCACGCTGGCAGACGCCCGCATCGACGCGCTCACCGCACTGCGCACGGCACTCGCGCAATTGCACCCGGGCGAGGGCGCCACGCTGCGCCGCCTCGACGTCCAGGGCCAGACGAGCCGCTTCGACGGAGGCTCGTTCTTCCACTCGCCGCCGAGCGTGACGGCGGTCGCGGTGCCGCTGGCCGGCGGCACGTTGGCGCGCGGCTGGCTCGTCGAGACCTGGAGCGAGAAGACCAATCAGCTGAACCACACGCTCGTTGGCGGCGACGGCCGGATTCTCGACATCGAGCGGCGCACCGCGAGCGACAGCTACAACGTCTTCACGATAGACCCCGGCAAGGGGCCGCAGGCTGTCGTGCAAGGGCCGGGCGCGGGCAATGTGCAGTCGCCTTCGGGCTGGCTCGGGGCCGGCGCGCAGCTGACCACGCAGATCAGCGGCAACAACGTCGACGCCTACCTGGACGCGAACGCGAACAACCAGCCCGACAAGGGAGGCGCGCCTGTCGCGACCGGCGCGTTCCTGACCAGCGCCGATCTCCTGGTGACACCGACCGCGACCAACAACAAGGCGGTCGCAGTCCAGAACCTCTTCTATCTGAACAACGTCATCCACGACATCCTGTACGGCTACGGTTTCGACGAGGCAGCTGGAAACTTCCAGGCCACCAACTTCACCGGCGCCGGCTCGGCGCGCGACCCGGTGCAGGCCGAAGCACAGGACGGCAGCGGCACCGACAACGCAAACTTCGCAACGCCGCCGGACGGCCGCAAGCCGCGCATGCAGATGTACCTGTGGACCGGGCCAGGCGCCACGCACAAGGTGCAGGTCAACTCGCCTGTGACCGCCTCCTACGCGGCGATGGGCGCCGACTACGGCGCCGCCCTGACCACTGCCGGCCTGAGCGGCGCAGTGCTCGTGACGGTGCCCGGCGACGGCTGCACCGCGATCAGCACACCGCTGGCAGGCAAGGTCGCGCTGGTCGACCGGGGCGCATGCGAGTTCTCGACCAAGTCGCTGAACGCGCAGAAGGCGGGCGCCGCTGCCGTGATCATCGCGAACAACAGTGCAGGCCAGATCTTCACGCTCGCGGCCGGCGTCGACGCGAAGCGGGTGCGCATTCCGAGCGTGATGATCAGCCAGGCCGACGGGGTGGCGCTGAAGTCGCTCGCCTCACCGAACGCCACGCTGAGCAAGCTCGCGGTGCAACCGCTGCAGCTCGACGCCTCGCTCGATTCCGACGTGGTCTATCACGAGTACTGCCACGGGCTGACGTGGCGGATGATCGGCGGCATGAGCGGGCCGCTGGCCGGAGCGATCGGCGAAGGCATGTCCGACGGCTGCGCGCTGCTGATCAACAACGACGACGTGATGGGCGAGTACGCGGGCGCGAATCCGCTCGGCATCCGCCGCTTCCGCTACGCGGGCTACCCGCTGAAGTACAGCAACGTGACCGGCGAGGAAGTCCACAACGACGGCGAGATCTACGCCGCGATCGTCTGGCGGATGAAGGAGCTCTTCGACGGCGCATACGGCCAGCAGGCTGGAACCAGCCGCTTGTTCCGCTACGTCGTGGACGGCATGAACTACACGCCGGCCACGCCGGCGTACGAGAACATGCGCGACGGCATTTTGGCGGCGGTCACGAACGCAGGCGGGCCGGCGGACGACACGTGCCGGGTCTGGAGCGCGTTCGCGCAATACGAGGTAGGCGTGGGTGCGCAGGGCGTCGTGACCGGCGCCACCAGCGTGCAGATCACGCCGTCGAGCGCGAAGCCCGCGAGCTGCCCGTGACCTGAGCGCCGCGATCGCGCGCGAGGGCGCGTGATCGCGAGCGCAGCTCGTCTTGCAATGCCGCGAGCGCCGACGGCACCTCGCCGGCGCGCCAGACGAGCGGCGTGACGATCTCGGCGTGAACGGCCGGCAGCCGATGATGCTGCACCGGCGGCCCCTGGAACGTGCCGAGCACGGCCTCGGGAATCAGCGCAATGCCGGTGCCCGCCGCGACGCACGCGACGATCGCGTGGTAGGAGCTCAGGTCGAGCACGCGGATCGATGCGAGGCGCTTGTCGCCGAGCCAGCGCATCAGCACACGCCGGTAGGCGCAACCGCTCGGGAACGCGATCACCGAATCGTTCTGCACGTCCTGCGGCCGGGTGATCGGTGCATGGCCTTCGGGCGAGATGATCAGCAGCCGTTCGCGAAACAGCGGCATCGCGGCGACGCTCTTTTCGGCCGGCGCTTCGGCAACGAACGCCGCGTCGATCTTGCGCGACAGCAGAGCGGCGACCAGCGAATCATTCGTGCCCGTGGTCAGCTCGACGTGGACGTCGGGGTAGCGCTGGTGAAACGCGGCGAGCACCGCCGGAAGCCGGCTCGCGGTGGTGCTCTCGAGCGCGCCGATGCGCAGCACGCCGCTCGGCGCACCGCCCGCGACAGCTCGCCGCGCCTCGCTGGACAGGCGCAGCAGCTGCTCGGCGTAGTCGAGCAGCTGGTGGCCGCTCGGCGACAGGAACAGGCGCTGCTTGTCGCGAAAGAAGAGCTCGGCGCCGAGCGAGGCCTCGAGCCGCTTGACGCGCGTGGTCACGTTCGACGGCACGCGGTGCAGCTTGCGTGCCGCCTTCAGGATGCCTCCTTCGTGGACGACCGTCCGGAAGATCGCCAGGTCTTCGAGTTCCATAGGTATTCTCAGATTGAGAACAAGGTGTTCCCGATAACTCAATATTCAGGAACACATTGTGCGACTAGTATTGGAGCCTCGCAATCGAGGAACCTTGCCATGCGCATGCCGCCGCTCGCCGCCGAACAGATGACGCCGCTCCAGCGCGCGGCCGCCGATGAACTGACCGCCGGTCCCCGCAAGGGCGTGAAGGGCCCGTTCATCGCGCTGCTGCGCAGCCCCGAGCTGCTCGCGCGCGTGCAGAAGGTCGGCGAGTTCCTGCGCTTCCAGAGCTCGCTGTCGCCGCGCACGAGCGAGTTCGCAACGCTGATCGTCGCGCGCGCCTTGAGCCAGCAGTTCGAGTGGTTCACGCACGTGCCGCTCGCGCTGAAGGCCGGCACCGCGCAGGCCACCATCGATGCGCTGCGCGAGGGCCGGCGGCCGGAGTCGATGAACGACGAGGAGACCCTCGTCCACGACTTCACGAGCGAGCTGCTGCAGCATCACGGCGCGAGCGAGACGACTTATCGGCGCTCGGTCGAGCGTTTCGGCGAACACGGCGTCGTCGAGCTGACCAGCCTGATCGGCTACTTCGTGATGGTCTCGATGGTGTTGAACGTGACGCACACGCCCGAAGAACCGAACCCGGCGGTCGTGGCGCTGGAACGCTTTCCGCGCTGAGATGACCGGCGCCTCGATCACCGATACAACAGCCCGCTCGGTCGGCGCCCCCGGGCCCTGGGCGATCGCGCTGGCCGGCGCCATCTCGCTGGCCGTGGCGATGGGCATCGGCCGCTTCGCGTTCACGCCGCTGCTGCCGATGATGCTGGCCGAGCAGACGATCGACCTGCACGCCGCGAGCTGGCTCGCGAGCGCGAACTATCTCGGCTATCTGGCAGGTGCGCTGCTGTGCACGTTCCAGCCCTGGATCTGGGCACGTGCCACGTGGCTGCCTCCGATCAACGCGCCGCTGATGGTGCGCGGCGGGCTGGTCGCGACCGGCCTGCTGACGCTGGGCATGGCGCTGCCCTGGCCGGCAAGCTGGCCGGCGCTGCGCTTCGCCGCGGGCGTGGCGAGCGCGGTCGTCTTCGTCTACACGTCAGGCTGGTGCCTCGCGCAACTTGCGAAGCTGGGCGCGAGCGCAACGGGCGGCGCGATGTACACCGGGCCGGGCGCCGGCATCGTGATCAGCGGGTTGTTCGTCGGCGTCCTGATTACGTGGCACGGGAGCGCAGCGAGCGGCTGGCTGGTGTTCGGTGCGCTCTCGTTCGCGCTGACGGCCACGGTGTGGCGGACGTTTCGCGGTGCCGTGGCCTCCGGCGCTCAGGCCGGTGCGCCCGCAGCAAACGTACCGCCGCTGCCGGCGCCGCATCACGGCCGCGCCGAGATCATCTGGCTGACCTTCGCCTACGGCCTCGCGGGATTCGGCTACATCATCACCGCGACCTTCCTGCCCGTGATCGCTCGCGGCGCGCTGCCGGGTTCGCCATGGCTCGACTTCTTCTGGCCGATCTTCGGCTTCGGCGTGATCGTCGGCGCGCTGTTCGCAACCAGGCTGCGTGTCAGCGGCGACCTGCGCCTGCTGCTGGCCGGCACCTATGCCGTGCAGGCGCTGGGCATCGGCGCGAGCCTTGTCAGCCCCACGCTGGCGGGCTTCGCGATCGGCAGCCTGCTGCTCGGCCTGCCGTTCACGATGATCACGTTCTTCGCGATGCAGGAGGTGCGGCGCCTGCGGCCGTCGAACGCCGCCAGCATGATGGGGTTGCTGACGGCGATGTACGGCGTCGGCCAGATCGTCGGCCCGCCGCTGACCGCACAGATGCTGCGTCTGGCCGGCAGCGAGCACGCCGGCTTCACGCTCTCGCTCGAGATCGCCGGCTCGTCGCTCGTGCTCGGCGCGGCCGTCTACCTCTGGATGGCGAAGGCGTTCCCGCGCCGCTGATCCGTCGGCTCAGCGCTTCGGGAGGTACGCGATCATGTCGATCTCGACCTTCGCGTCGACCATCAGGCGCGCTTCGGTCGTCGACCGCGCCGGGCGCCCGTTCGCGAAGTAGCTCATGTAGATGCGGTTGAACGCGCCGAAGTCGCGCGCGTCCTGCAGCCAGCAGGTGCTCTTGCAGACGTCGTCGAAGGTTGCGCCGGCAAGCGCCAGCACCGCCTTCAGGTTCTCCATCACTTGACGCGTCTGCGCCTCGATGCCGCCGGCGACTATCTCGCCGTCGGCGTCCGCCGGCACCTGACCCGACACATAGATGAAGTCGCCGGCGCGCACGGCCGGCGAGAACGGGCGTGCCTGGCGGTCGGAGGCGACCGGCGGCGTACCGAGGTATTCGAGAGGCATGAGCAGCTCCTGGTTGATCTCTGGCGTGAAAGTGTATTTCAATCACTAGCCCAAGATATCGGGAAAACCCAGGTACAAAAGCTGCTTCAAGCGATCATAGTCACGCCATCCTGAAAATATCTTTCACCAACTCTGTGCCACCTGCCCCGCGGAGACCTCGCATGCCGAACATCCAGTCAGCCTCCCGTCGCACCCTGGTGCGTCACGCCCTGCTTGCTGCCGCCGCCTGCGCGGCGCTGGTCGCGGGCAGCACTTTCGCCCAGCCTCGCAACCACGCAACGCTCGCGATGGTGGCCGAGCCGCAGACGCTCGACCCGATGGCGAGCACGGCCGACCTGGTCGGAACGATCATGCAGCACGTCTACGAGCCGCTCTACACCTTCGACGCCAAATGGAACGTCGTGCCGATGCTGGCCGAGGCGCTGCCCAAGGTGTCGGCCGATGGCAAGAACTACTCGATCACCTTGCGCAAGGGCGTGATGCTGCACAACGGGCGCGAGCTGAACGCCGACGATGTGGTTGCGAGCCTGCAGCGCTGGATCGAGCAGTCGCCGCGCGGCAAGGCGGTCGGCAAGGAGCTCGACAGCATCAAGGCCAAGGGCCCGCTCGGCGTCGAGATCGTGCTGAAGCAGCCGTACGCGCCGCTCGTCGCGCAGCTCGCGTTGCCCAGCGGCATGGCGGCGATCATGGCGAAGGAGTCGATCGCCACGCCGCTGGCCAGCTACGTGGGCACCGGCCCTTATCAGTTCAAGGAGCGCAAGCCCGACGCCTACGTGCTGCTGACGCGCTTCGACAAGTACAGCGCACGCAAGGAAGCACCCAACGGCTATGGCGGCAAGCGCGAAGCTGCCATTCAGGAGCTGCGCTTCGTACCGGTGCCCAACGCGAACACGCGCGTCGAAGGCGCGCTCGCCGGCCAGTACGACTTCGCCGACCTGCTGCCGGTCGAGGCGCTGCCGCGGCTCGAGAAGAGCGGCGGCAAGACTCAGCCCATCCTGACGCCGTCGTTCGGCTTCCCCTATCTCGTGCTCAACACGAAGGAAGGCGTGGCTGCCAACCAGGCGGTCCGCCAGGCGATCCAGACCGCGCTCGGCGAAGGCGAGATGCTCGCGGCCGGCTTCGGCGACACGCGCTTCTTCACCGCCGAGGGCAACCACTTCCCGAAGGGATCGCCCTACTTCTCGACCGCGGGCACCGACCGCTACAACCAGCGCAACGCCAAGGTCGCGAAAGAAGCGGCCGAGAAGGCGGGCTACAAGGGCGAGCCGGTGCGCATACTGACCAGCCGCCAGTACGACTTCCACTACAACATGGCGCTCCTGATGGCCGAGCAGTTGAAGCGCGCCGGCTTCAAGGTCGACATGAACGTCGTCGACTGGGCCACGCTCGTGCAACGCCGCAACGACTCGAAGCTGTGGGACATCTACATCACCCACAGTGGCCAGTTCCCCGAGCCGATGCTGTCGCCGCCGCAACTGGGTGACGGCGCGCCGGGCTGGTGGGGCACGCCCGCCAAGCAGGCCGCGCTCGCCGCGTTCAATCGCGAGGCGGACCCCGCCAAGCGCGCCGCGCTGTGGGGCAAGGTGCAGCAGGTGGTGTACGACGAGGTGCCGTACATCAACGTCGGCAAGTTCAACGGCCTGTCGGCGAAGAGCCCCGCCCTCGACAACTACCAGCCTGCCACCTGGCCCTTCTTCTGGAACGCGAAGATCAAGTAGGCAAGCAGCGGGCAGGTCATGTACAGGTTCATCCTTTCGAAGGCTGCCGGCATGCTGGCGGTGCTCGCGATCGTCGCGGTGCTCGTGTTCGTGCTGACACGAGCCGCCTCGGGCGACCCGGTCTCCGTGCTGCTGGGCGACCAGGCCACCGCCGCCGACATCGAGCGCGTGAAGAAGGACTACGGCCTCGACAAGCCACTGCCCGTGCAGTTCGGCTACTGGCTGCGCGAGGTGGCGCAGGGCAACCTCGGTCAGTCGATCTTCCTGCAGCGGCCGGTCACGCAGGCGCTCGCAGAGCGCGCCGAGCCGACGACGCTGCTCGCGCTGATGGCGGTGGCGATCGCCGCCTGCATCGGCATCCCGTGCGGCATCGTCTCGGCCGTGTACCGCGGGCGCATGGTCGACCAGGTCTTCACCGGCATTGCGATGCTGGGCGCGAGCGTGCCGAGCTTCTGGTTCGGCATCGTGCTGATCCAGATGTTCGCGGTCTCGCTCGGCTGGTTCCCGGTCTCGGGCTACGGCGCGCCCGACGCATCGCTGGCCGAGCGGCTGCATGCGCTGGTGCTGCCGGCCACCGTGCTGGGCGTGCTCAACTCGGCGCTGATCATCCGCTTCACGCGCGCCTCGATGCTCGACGTGCTCGGCGAAGACTACGTGCGCACCGCGCGCTCGAAGGGCCTGTCGGAGTCGACCGTGGTGCTCAAGCACGCGCTGCGCAATGCGCTGGTGCCGATCGTCACCGTGGTCGGCCTCACGGTCGCGCTGATGATCGGCGGTGCCGTCGTCACCGAAACGGTGTTCGGCCTGCCCGGCGTCGGCAACCTCGTCGTCAGCGCGGTGCTGCGGCGCGACTATCCGGTGATCCAGGGCGCGCTGCTGGTGATCGCTGCGATCTATGTGCTGATCAACTTTGCGATCGACATGCTCTACGCCGTCGTCGATCCACGCGTGAAGGTTTGAGATGAAACTGCCTCGCGTCATTCGCCAGCTGATGCATCGCCGCATCGTGATGGTCGCCGCCATCGTGCTGGCCGTCATCGTCGTGCTCGCGCTCGGCGCGCCATGGGTCGCGTCGTTCGACCCGAACGACACCGCGGTGCTCGATCGGCTGAAGGGCCCGAGCGCCGCACATCTGATGGGCACCGACGAGCTCGGGCGCGACCTCTACGCGCGCATCGTCTACGGCGCGCGCTATTCGCTCGCGATCGCTGCGCTCACCGCGTTCGGCTCGGTGATCTGCGGCACGTTCATCGGGCTCGTGGCCGGGTTCTTCCGCCGCCTCGACACACCGCTGATGCGCATCGTCGACGCGATGATGTCGTTCCCCGACATCCTGCTCGCGATCGCGCTGGTGGCGATCCTCGGGCCGTCGCTCGTCAACGTGGTGCTCGCGCTGGTGCTGGTCTACACGCCGCGGGTGGCGCGCGTGGTGCGTGCCTCGACGCTCGTCGTGCGCGAGCTGTTGTTCGTCGAGGCGGTGCGCGCGCTCGGCGTGCGCACCTCGCGCATCCTGTGGCGCCACATCCTGCCCAACCTGATGTCGCCTATCCTGGTGCAGGTGAGCTTCATCTTCGCGTACGCGATCCTCGCGGAAGCGGGGTTGTCGTTCCTCGGCGTCGGCGTGCCGCCCGAGATTCCCACCTGGGGCACGATGGTGGCCGGCAGCCAGCAGTACGCGCACCAGGCATTCTGGGTCGTGCTCTTCCCGGGGCTCGCGATCATCTTCACCGCGCTGTCGCTGCAACTGCTCGGCGACGGCGTGCGCGACCTGCTCGACCCCAAGCTCAAGAAGGCGGCATGAGATGACTGCTCCACGCCTGACGGTGCAACACCTCAGCACCAGCTTTCCCACCGAAGACGGCCTCGTGCGCTCGGTCGCCGACGTGAGCTTCACGATCGACCCCGGCAAGACGACCGCGCTGGTCGGCGAATCCGGTTCAGGCAAGTCGGTCACCAGCCTCACGCTGATGCGCCTGCTCGCGAAGACCGCCAATGCACAGGTCAGCGGGCAGACCGCTTTCGTCACGCGCGAGGGCACCACGATCGACTTGCTGAGCCTGCCCGAGCCTGCGATACGCAGGCTGCGCGGCAACCAGCTCTCGATGATCTTCCAGGAGCCGATGACGAGCCTGAACCCGGTCTTCACGATCGGCGAGCAGATCGCGGAGAGCGTGCGCCTTCACAAGGGGCTGGACCGCGCCCGCGCGCTGGCACACGCCAAGCGCATGCTCGACCTGGTGGAGATTCCCGCCTCGGCGCAGCGCCTGCACGAGTATCCGCACCAGCTCTCCGGCGGCATGCGCCAGCGCGTGATGATCGCGCTCGCGATGGCTTGCGACCCGACGCTTCTGATCGCCGACGAACCGACCACCGCGCTGGACGTCACGATCCAGGCGCAGATCCTCGAGCTGATGCGGCGCTTGCAGGCCGAGACCGGCATGAGCATCCTCTTCATCACGCACAACCTCGGTGTCGTCGCGCACCATGCCGACGACGTGGTCGTGATGTACGCCGGCCGCGTGGTCGAGAGTGCGCCGGTGGGGCCGCTCTTCGCGGCGCCCCAGCACCCGTACACGCAAGGTCTGCTCGCCTGCCTTCCCGGCAAGGCGCGACCACCCGGACAGGCCAGGCCCAAGCGCCTGTTCGCGATCCGCGGCCAAGTCTCGAGCCCGCTCGCTCCGCCGCCCGGCTGCGCGTTCGAGCCGCGCTGCGACCACGCGATCGATGCCTGCCGCGCCGCGATGCCCGAGCTCGTGAACACCGGCGTGTCGCGGCAGGCGCGCTGCGTTCACGTCGCCCCTGTCCTGAAGGAAGCCGCATGACGACGACGAGCCCGCCGCTGATCGAAGTCAGGCGCCTCAAGAAGTACTTCGGCAAGCCCGAGCGGCCGGTGCGTGCGGTGGACGACGTCTCGTTCGCCATTCATCCCGGTGAGACCCTTGGCCTGGTCGGCGAGTCGGGCTCGGGCAAGAGCACGATCGGCCGCACCGTGCTGCGCCTGGTCGAGCGCAGCGACGGCGAGGTGCTCTACCGCGGCGAAGACATCGGCGCGCTGTCGGCCGAGAAGATGCGCCGGCTGCGCAGCAAGCTGCAGATCATCTTCCAGGACCCGTACGCGAGCCTGAACCCGAAGATGCGCATCTCGGCGATCCTCGGCGAAGCGCTGTCGACGCACGGCCTGGCTCCCGGCAGGGCCGCGCGCGACAAGCGCATCGCCGAGCTGCTCGAGCTCGTCGGGCTGCGGCCCGAGCATGCCAGCCGCTTCCCGCACGAGTTCTCGGGCGGCCAGCGGCAGCGCATCGGCGTGGCGCGCGCGCTCGCGGTCGAGCCCGAGTTCATCGTTGCCGACGAGCCGCTCTCCGCGCTCGACGTCTCGATCCAGTCCCAGGTGATCAATCTGCTCGCCGATCTGCGAGAGCGGCTGAACCTGACGATGCTCTTCATCTCGCACGACCTCGATGTCGTCGAGTACCTGTGCGATCGCGTCGTGGTGCTCTACCTCGGCAAGGTGATGGAGGTAGCCGAGACCGACGCGCTGTTCGAGCGGCCGCTGCACCCGTACACGCGCGCACTGCTGGCTGCGAGCCCCAAGCCCGACCCGACCCTGAAGACCGAGCATGTGCCGTTGACCGGCGACATCCCGAGCCCGATGGCGCCGCCCTCGGGCTGCGTGTTCCGCACCCGCTGCCCGCACGCGATCGATGCCTGCGCGCAGCACGTGCCGCCGCTGGAAGAAGTCGCGCCCGGTCGCTGGTCGGCCTGCATTCGCAAGGAAATCGTCCTGATGAAGGCTGCTGCATGAGCAACACCCACACAACCGCCACCGACACGCTCGCACCGGGGCTGAAGGGCTTTCCCCCGCAGCACGCTGCGCTCGAGCGCAGAGAGATCGCCGCGCAGGGCTGGAACGTGCTGGCCGGCGACCTGCCGCTGCCGCTGGCGCTGCTTAAGCGCGAGGCGCTCGAGCACAACCTCGCGTGGATGCAGCGCTTCGTGCGCGAGCGCGGCATCGACCTCGCGCCACACGGCAAGACGACGATGTCGCCGCAGTTGTTCGCGCGCCAACTCGATGCGGGCGCCTGGGGCCTCACCTTCGCAACCGTGACGCAACTCGCGGTCGGCGTCGCCGCTGGCGCGCGCCGCGCGCTGATCGCCAACCAGGTCTTCGGCGAGCACGACCTCGCCGCGATCCAGTCGATGCTGGCGGCGCAGCGCGGCCTGCGCATCGCGTTCCTCGTCGACTCGGCGGCGCAGCTCGCGCTCATCGAGACGTGGTTCGCGGCGCATGTCGCGAGCGCTCCATTCGAGGTGCTCATCGAGATCGGCATCGACGGCGGACGCACCGGATGCCGCACGCACGACGACGCACTCGCACTCGCACGCCGCCTGCACGCGAGCCCGGCCGTCAAGCTCGTCGGCATCGAGTGCTACGAAGGCCTGGCGGCCAAGGGCGACAGCGCCCTCGACGTGCCGTATGCCGCCGCACTGATGGACCGCGTGGAGGCGATCGCACGCGCAGCCGATGCCGAACGTTTGTTCGACACCGACGAGGTGCTGGTCTCTGCCGGCGGCTCCGCGATCTTCGATCTGGTGGCGGGCCGGCTGAAGCCGGCGCTCGCCCGCCCGGTGCGCGGCCTGCTGCGCTCGGGCTGCTACGTCACGCACGACCACGGCTTCTACGCTCGCATGCTCAACGCCGTCGAGCAGCGCTGCGATTGCAGCGACACGCTGCGCCCGGCTCTCGAGGTGTGGGCTGCGGTGCAGTCGCGCCCCGAACCCGGTCTGGCGATTCTTGCGGTCGGCAAGCGCGACATCTCGTTCGACCTCGAGATGCCGATCCCGTTCGCGCGCGCCGCGCGCGCTGCGCGGCTCCCGCAGGCGGTTCCGGCAAGCTGGAAAATCACGGGCCTGAACGACCAGCACGCGTATCTGCGCTGGGACGCGGCGGCCGACGAGGCCACCGCACCGACCGTCGGCGAACGCATCGGCCTGGGCATCTCGCACCCTTGCACCACCTTCGACAAGTGGCACTGGATGCCCGTGGTCGAGAACGACTATCGCGTCGTCGACGCGGTCACGACCGCCTTCTGAAGACTCCCGTTCCCGGACGCATGAACGCTCCCGTCTCACTGCTGCAGCGCATCGCCGAAAGCCGCGCATCCGCACCGGCAACGCGCCGCGCCATCCTCGACGCGATCCTCGAAGACCCGGACCGCGTGCTCGAAGAGAGCTTCGAGCAACTGGCCGAGCGCTCGGCCAGCTCGGTGCCGACCATCATGCGCACCTGCCGCGATCTCGGCTTCGCGGGGCTGCGCGAGTTCAAGCTCGCGCTCGCGCAGGAGCTCGCGATCGGCGGCTCGCCGCTGCACCGGCGCGTCAACATCGAAGACGCCGCGGACGACGTCGTCGCGAAGATCGCGCGCAGCGCCGCCGCATCGGTGGCGGGCGTTCGCAACCAGCTCCACATGCCTACGCTGGCCGCGGCGGTCGACGCCATCGCGAGTGCGCCGCACATCGACGTCTACGGCGCCGGCAACACCTCGTGGTTCATGGCAACCGACCTGCAGGCGCGGCTGTTCCGCCTCGGACTGTCGGCCTGCGCATGGTCCGACTATCACTTGCAGCAGGTGGCCGCCGGGGCGCAGCGCGCGGGCGGCGTGGTGATCGCGATCACGCACGTTGGCGGCATGCCCTCGCTGCTGGACGCAGTCGACATCGCGCGCTCGCAGGGCGCCAAGGTCATCGCGATCACGCGGCCCGACACGCCGCTCGCCGAGCGCGCCGACCTTCTGCTCGGCCTGACCGTGCCCGACGACGCGGTGATGCACGTCGGCATCGATGCCTACCTCGTGCACCTCACGCTGGTCGAGATCCTGACCGTGCTCGTCGCGCAGCGTGTGGGCAGCCCGGCGGTGCAGCGCCTGCAGGGCGTGCGCGAGGCGTTGAAGCGGCACGGCATCGACATTCGAACCCACCCGCTGCAAAGCTGGGATGGCGGAGGCGTCAACGATGTCTAGCTCGACCAACCCCACGCATGGCGCAACGCTCTTCGAGAACGGCCTCGTCGTCGACGGCTCCGGCGACCCCTCCTGGCCGGGCGACGTGCTGATCGCAGGCGATCGCATCGTGCACGTCGGCGCCGGCTCGCGCGAGCGCCTGTCGGCGTGCCTGCCCGCAGGGTTCGAAGTCGAGGACGTGCAGGTCGTCGACTGCCGCGGCCAGGTGATCGCACCGGGCTTCATCGACGCGCACACGCACGACGATGCGATCGTGCTGAATACGCCCGAGTACCTGCCCAAGCTTTCGCAGGGCATCACGACGGTCGTGACCGGCAACTGCGGCATCTCGCTCGCGCCCTACCGCACGCCGCAGGCGCTGCCCCCGCTGACGCTGCTGGGTGCCGACTCGTTCCACTACCCGACCATGGCTGCCTACCGCGAGGCGGTGCAGGCAGCGCAGCCGGCGCTCAACGTCGCGGCACTGGTGGGCCACACCACCTTGCGCTTCGCGACCATGTCCGACCTGAGCCGCGCGGCGAACGCCGACGAACGTGCCCGCATGGCCGCGCTGCTCGATGCGAGCCTCGCCGACGGCGCGCACGGGCTGTCCTCGGGCCTCTTCTACGAAGAGGCGTATCCGGCTCCGGCAGACGAGGTGACCGAGCTCGCACGCGTCGTCGCCCGCCATGGCGGGGTC
>Ga0075370_10000193_pt1 | contig 21403 bp, 13 predicted proteins | sample EndMethybrTD3035_FD_71398 | JGI IMG/M metagenome (GOLD analysis project Ga0075370, IMG submission 71398) | Populus endosphere microbial communities from Tennessee, USA - Endosphere MetaG P. TD hybrid TD303-5 | ecosystem: Host-associated > Plants > Roots > Endosphere | place: USA: Tennessee... | reverse complement strand
GGCTATGCCCACCACATCCAGCGGCTGATGGTGACCGGGCTGTACGCATTGCTGCTGGGCGTGGAGCCCGGCCAGCTGCATGCCTGGTACCTCAGCGTCTACGTCGACGCGGTGGAGTGGGTGGAGTTGCCCAACACGCTGGGCATGAGCCAATACGCCGACGGCGGCCTGATGGCGAGCAAGCCCTACATCGCCAGCGGCCGCTACATCGATCGCCAAAGCCCCGCCTGCCGCAACTGCCGCTACCGCCCCGAGCAGCGCACGGGCGATAACGCGTGCCCGTTCACGACGCTGTACTGGGACTTCCTGCTGCGCCATGCAGATCGCTTCGCCGCCCACCCGCGCCTCGCGCAGCAGGTCCGCAACGCGGCGCGCCTCGATCCTGCGGAACGGGCCGCCATCCAGGCACAAGCCCTCAAGCTCCGCAGCCCGCCGGCGGCATGACGCGCACCGATGCGCAGGCAAATAAAAAGGGTCAGCGCCTTGCGGTGCTGACCCGATATCTTTTCTTGTTGTTGGTGCGGCTGGCAGGATTCGAACCCACGACCCCTTGGTTCGTAGTTTCCTGCTCGTACGCAAGTAGTTGATTTATATGGGGCAAGGCGCCGTTCGTTCCAACACCGTTGCCCTGTCTTGCACTGTCCAAGGCACGGCAGTCCCCCAAAAGTCCCCCAAGCCGGCAGAACGCGCCACGGCGGTTGTGAGCAGCGTCTTCACTAGCGGCAAAGGCGCGCGTCGCGCGTGACCAGCGTCGAGGCAAGCCCGCCATTCTGGGCCAGATGCGCCCCCCGTCTTGGCACAGGCGGCGCTGACGGTAGAACGCTCGGCCAACGGCCCTAGATTGGACGTCGCGCCACCAAGACGAAGGCGTTTCGGCAGGCGGCAAGTCTGCGTTCAAGTAAAGATTTGCTCATGACTTCAATGCAAAAGACGATTGAACATACCTTTGAAACCGTCGACACCAAGACGGCCGAGGCCGAGTTCTACCTCCGCCAGATGGTCCACCCACCAGGTGAAGTCTCGTCGTTCAACTATCTCTTCAGCGCATTCGTCTCCGCCACACGCACGACGACGTTGGCTTTGCAGCAGTTCAAGCGACTCCCGGGGTTCGAGGCTTGGTATGGCCCTCATCGCGAACGTCTCAAGCGCGACCCGCTAGCGAAGTTCTTCCTCGATACACGGAACGATCACGTCCATGGAGGTCCGTATCCAGTGACGGCATCCTCACACCATCAAGGAGAGACGCTGTACTACTTTGATCGAGGGGCAAACGCACCGAAGCGGCGAGACAACGACGTAGTCTCTATGTGCCGAGACTTCTTTGTCCTTCTTCTGGAGGTCGCATACGACTGCTACGTGAAGCTCGGCGTGCATATCGATCCTCAGCAGTACTACACGCGAGAGCACTTCGACACGCTGGGCCGATCGATCGACGATGCTGAGATCGAGGTCTGGGGTTGGATCTGCACGTCGCTAATAGAAGAAGGGTACGAGGAAGATGATCGCTGGCATGAGCTGCGTGGACAGGTCGGCGAGTGCCTGATCAATCACCTCTTCTACGCGTACTTGGGGAAGCCCACCCCACAACCAGCGCTTCCTGACCATATCGCCGATTTCGCATTGACACCGGAGGACAGGGGCTGGACTCATGTACCTGCAGGCTTCGGTTCGATTGAAGACTACGAAAAGCACACGGCGCAACGCAAGGTGCCTTGCCCTATCGAGGAGCCCGGGGACCCCTTGACATAAATCTGAACGATAGCTGAAAGGATCTTGACAGCCTTCAATAAGGCACGCCTCGATTGATCACCTGAGCCGTGCTGTCAACCTCTGAAAGGCGTTGGCTTGACGTAGGCTCGTTGCTACGGCTCACTGTTGAGTGACCGCGGTCTCCAGGTCTACTAGACGCTGACAGGCCATCGGAGCATCGAACACGGAGAAAACTTCAAGCTCTTCTCGCTGTGCCTGTGCCCGCAGTTCCGCGATGGTCTCGTCGACCACCAGATAGTCTGCGTTGCTGTAGATCGGCATGCCACGGGGCGGCACCCACGCAGTAAGTTCAATGGCAGATGGAGCCGCAAACCCAAACGCATCACGTGCTCGCGCCAAACGCCACAGTGCAGCAGACGCAGTTTGCACGCGCGTAGAAGCCCTCCCCTTTGGGTTGACCGCCGCGTAGCAGGTCACGTAGTGATGCCCGACAAAGTCTATTTCGCCTGAGACGGCCTTGCCCGTGAGACTCAATGTCTTGCGAAAGCCCTTGTTGAGCCCTGGACGAGTGCGTGCAACCTCTGCCCTGACGGCTTCAAGAAAGCGACTTTCCTCGCTCGTGCGCGGTGCCAAGTTGGACTGTTCAGGTTTGCCATCAAGCTCGCTCACGACTGGGCCAAAGCCTGCCAGCGACATCGACACGCGAATGAAATCGTCAAAGTCGAACCCAGACACCTCCGTCCAGTCGCCCATAGCCAGCCCTCCTAGCGGCGGCCGCCAAGTCTCCAGACCTCTCCCTTTGGTACACCAATCGACAAAGTCAGCCGATACCAGAGAACCGAACGAAAAGAGCGCGTGCCCAATGTCACCCGGCAGACACGAGAACGGTTTGGCAGCTACTGCTCGCGCCCAAAAACCATACCCCGTGGCTTCGCCCACCACCGCAATACATACGACTTCGCCAAACTGGCCGAGCGGCAGCAGTACGGGTTGAACGCGCCCGCTGACGAATCCAGGCTCTTGACTTGTGATCATTGCGCCACGCGGGAGGCGTTACCTCCGTCATAGAGGTCAGGGAGACCGATCGAAGAGAGGATCATTGTTTGGAGTCTGTTCGCGCGTTGGCGCAGGAAAGTCTCGATTTGTCTCGCTACGTTCTCCGGCACCAAAAGCTCGTCGTAGGGAACGCGCGGCACGGCAGCGGTAAGTCGGAGGCAAGCAGCCATCAAGGGTGCGCGAAGACCATTGCGCTGAGCAAGGCTATAGCCCGCGATGCGTTGCAGGAAGAAGTTCGTGAACAAGGGCGCCACCTCGGTGGAAAACAGGCGGTTGCCCGCTCCGCCTAGCGCTCGCGTGTGATCGATCAGCCAAAGATCGCTGCGTGGCCCGAGCAAGATGTTGCCCTCCGTGCGGTCATCGTTTGCAATCAATTCGTCAAAGACTGCTGCCGCAGCCAGCGACGGCCACTTGTCGATGAGCGCAGCCACGGCGGTGCCATCCGCGCGAACAAGCTGCTGAGCCTGCTCGACGGCGACCGTCGCGAAAACCACTTCCTCGCTGCTGTCCCCAAAGATCCACGGGTGACCCTTCGGTACACGTGTCCGATGCATGCGCAGGAAGCAAGCCTCGGGAGCCGGAAGTTCCACCTCCCTCGCCAGCCAAGCACAAACTGCCTCGATCGAACGCTCATTGATCGGCAGGACCTTGGCGTAGACATGGAGGAATGGGCCAGCCCAAGCCAGTTGGGCGTCGAGGACGAGCCGGGGCGCCGCCTTGTGCACGCGCACAGGTGGCGCCAGCGTTCCCGTCCTGAAGACTGCCATGCGTCGATTGTGGCCCAACCTGCCTATGAGCCTTGGCGGCGTCGCCTGCGGCCTCCGCGCAGCGCGTCGGTGGAGCATATGCTGACCGCGAGCGGCGTGGGCGGCACCCCGAGCCACAGAAGCAGCTGCCGGGCCGGCGTTGGCCCATGAGCCGATCCAAGAGCGTCGCGTGGTACTTAGCATCACGCCTGCTGAAAGGTGACCGTGTCGCTCAGGGCCGTATGAATGCCTCTTTAACGCGATTGCGCTGTTCGGGAACTGATCCGGTCGACTGCCGCCACGTCCTGCGAGAGGGCGTGGATCAGGATCTCTCCGGTCACCGCCACCGCCTGAGGTCCGCTCATACAAGCTAGCAAAGTTCTCGTTGTGAACACGGCTCCCCTCCATGCGACCTGTAGAATTTTTAACCGCTAGTAAACACAAAAAAGGCCATCGGCCCCAGGGGAAAACGAGTGCTTGGCCAAGACCAGCGCCTCACTATGGAGTGTGACTGCGCGCCGAGGAATGCACCGATGGAGTCCGCGGATCGTCCGGGCGGCCGAGGCGCGCCCAGGTGAGCGCAGCGGACGTCGCCGGCGCCAAGCCTCTGAGCCAGTTCCTGCGGATGGCCGTGATGGCCGGCGTCGAGAGCGCCGTTCAAATCCACATCGATCGAGGCGACGACCTCAACGCCCGCGACGCCAGCGGCATGACGCCCCTCATGCTCTCCGCCGTCCGCAACAAACCAGCCATTTGCAAATTGCTGTTGAGTGCTGGAGCCGATCGCGGCCTGCTCGACCCTTCGGGCAAAACAGCCCTGCAAATTGCCATCGTGGCCGGGGCGGAAGAGACGGCGGCGATCCTCGACGCCACGTGCTTGCCGCTTCCCTCCTTCCCGAAGTCCGAGATAGAAGTCGTCCTCGGGCCGGATCCTGTTTCTGAGCCTGCCCTCCCCGCCCATCCCATAGCCGAAGCAGCCACATCGGCCGAACCGGCTGCGACCTCGGCGGTGACTGAACCAGATACGGCGGCCGAGCCTCCAGCGCAGAAGATCGTCCCGCCCCTAGCGCCCGTCCTCGACGAGTTGGACGACGGGGAGTTCGACCTCTCGGGCTGGGAGGTCGAAGAGGAGCCGACGCGTCCCGAAGCCGACTCGGTGGTCGTGGATTCGGCCAGCGCGGTCCAAATCGCCATCACGGCCCACGAGCCGATCGACTCCTCTGCCGAATGGGATGACATCGACGCCTACCTGCCGGAAGTGGCCTTGCCACTGGCTCGGGCGGAAGATGCCGAAGGCCGCGCGAGGCTCAGGCTTCTTCTGTTGCGGGCGCTCCGGGAAGGCAGCGTCCCCGCGCTGGATATCCAAGCCCAGTCCACCAACGAGGACCGCTCGGCCAATCCTGAGGCCGAGGCTTACTTGGCCATGGTCATCAACGACCTCGGCGCAGAGGCCGACGAACGCTTTGAATACTCCGGCGCAGATGAAAGCTTCGAGGTGTTCGTGGACTCCGAGGAGACGCCCGACGAAGAGGCGGCCCTCGATGAAGCCCTTGTGGCGATCGATCGGGCCGCGTCGCCCCGCCATGAGCCCCTGCGGATCTACCAGCGCGAGTTCCAGCGCCTGCGGCTGCTCACCGCCGAAGAGGAGGTCCGGCTCGCGAAGGACATGGAAGCTGCCCTCAACGTGGCGCTCGACGCGCTGGCGAGCTGGCCTGATGGCATCGCGCGGACTCTGGCAGCCGGCGCGGACGCCATCGCTGGATCGCGCCAGCTCTCCTCGATCTGGGTTGGCGGCGAGCCTGACCCGGAGCCTGCGTCGGCCGAAGGCTTGGAAGCGGGCGAACCTGCCGTGGAGGACTCCGAAGACGCCACGGGAGACGACGGGGAGCAGAGGAACACGGAGCTTGCTGACGTTGGCGAGGCCGGCTTCGCCGATGCGCTCCGTCGGCTGGCCACGCTGACCGAAGCCGAGGATGTCCCGAGGGCCTCGCTCCAAGAGATCCGCCAGGCTCTTGCTAGCCTGCGCCTCAACCGCCGCTTCTTGTTGGAACTGATCGACGCCGCGCATGGATCAGCGCCCTGCCCCGCGTTCGCGCGCGCCATGGCCGGCTTTCGGCAGCACCGCGACCGGATGACAGCGGCGAATTTGAAGCTGGCCTTCTTCCACGCCAAGAAATACCTATTCAGCGGGGAGCCGCTGGACGACTTGGCGCAGGAAGGGAACATCGGGTTGCTCAAAGCCGTCGACCGCTACGACTGGCGCCGCGGCTTTCGCTTCTCGACCTACGCCACCTGGTGGATCCGACAACAGATCAGCCGGCACGTCGCTGACAAGGGCAGGATCATCCGCGTGCCGGTCCACATCTTCGAAAAGCTGCAGCGCGCGGAGCGCATTGCCCAGGCCTTCGAAACAGCCTCTGGCCGCGAGCCGACCCTCGCCGAGCTGGCGGAGCGGGTGGAAATGCCTTCCCACAAGCTCGCGGCGCTGCTGCGCATCGCGCCCGAGCCGTCCTCCATCGACGAGGCGACCGTCGACGGGATGATCGCCATCGACGCCCGCGACGCCTACGCGTCGCCGGACCCCGCAGACGTTGTCGACGAGAGTCAACTGAATCGAGCGGTGGACCGCTACATCTCGTCGCTGTCGACCAAAGACCGCAAGGAAGAGCGCATCCTGAGGATGCGCTTCGGCATCGGGGTCGACGAGGCGTTGACGCTCGACGAGATCGGCATGCGCTTCGAGGTCACACGCGAGCGGATCCGGCAGATCGAAGCCAAGGCGCTCAGAAAGCTCCGGCACCCAGGTCGATCGGAGCCCTTCGCACGCATGGCGCTGGGCTTGCAGCCGGAGGAGAACCCCCTCGCCCAAAGCGCGCCCGAGCCCGAGGGCGACGACGCGCCCGACACCGCCGAACCCATTCAACCGCCCGCGAAGCCGACGCGGCAGGCGGCGCCACGGCCGCAACGCGAGCCCGCGCAGCCGGCCGGCTCCTCGAAACCTTCCGCCCTGGACCAGCTCCTCGCGAAGGCCCTTGAGCTTGGCGTCCCGGTCAATGACGAGCGGCAGAGCGCCGGAAGCGTCTGGGTGGAGCTCCTGGAGCCCCGCGACAACACGCACCGCCGGCTGATCCGCAGGCTCCTAGATTACGGCTTCGCGTTCTGGCCAGGGAAAGGCTATTGGAAATGACCGCGAAGACCCGCAAGGCGCCGCCGCGTGCGATGGCGATGCTCGAATCTCTGCGGGGCTTAGGCTACTCGACAGCAGCGGCCTTGGCCGACATCGTCGACAACAGCATCTCCGCAGGCGCGGGCGAGGTCCGCATCGATTTCCAGTGGGACGGGCCCGACAGCCGCGTGCTGATCCTGGACGATGGGCGCGGCATGAGCGACCCGGAGCTCGAAGGCGCGATGCGGCTCGGGGACAAGAACCCCTTGGCAACGCGCGAGACCCATGATCTTGGTCGCTTCGGCATGGGCTTGAAAACCGCGTCGCTCTCGCAGTGCCGCCGCCTGACAGTCGCCAGCGCCAAGGGAGGCGAGCGGAGCTGCCTGCGGTGGGATCTCGACGAGCTGGCCGCCGATCCGCAGAGCGATTGGCTGCTCTTCGAAGGCCCGGCCGAGGGATCCGAGCGTCACCTCGCCTGCCTCGACGGCAAAGCGTCCGGGACGCTGGTGCTGTGGGAGAAGCTCGACCGCATCGTCACCGCCGGCTACACGGTCGACGACTTCCTGGCGTTGACGGTGGTGGTCGACGCGCACCTGGCGATGGTTTTCCATCGACTGCTGCAAGGCCCTCGCGCGCGGATCAAGCTGCTGCTCAATGGGCGAGCCGTCGAGCCCTGGGATCCGTTCATGTCGGGGCATCCCGCCAAGCCGTGGACCTCGCCGCCCGCGCCGATGCGGACCGACAGCGGGCTGGTGGTGGCGCAGTGCCACGTCCTGCCCCACCACGACAAGCTGACCAAGGACGAGTTCAAGAAGAACGAGGGGCCGGCAGGCTGGACCGCGCAGCAAGGCTTCTACGTCTATCGCAACGAGCGGCTGCTAGTCGCTGGCGGCTGGCTCGGCCTCGGCAACTCGAAGGCCTGGAACCGCGAAGAAACGCACCGCCTGGCGCGCATCCAGCTCGACATCCCCAACACCGCCGACGCCGACTGGAAGATCGACGTGCGCAAGTCGACGGCCCGCCCGCCGGTGGCGTTGCGGGCATGGCTGACCCGGTTGGCCGAGGACACGCGCGAGCGCGCCCGCCGGGTGTTCGCCTACCGCGGGACGCCGATGCCCACCCAGCGCAACACGCCGATCGAGCAAGCGTGGCGGGTCGACCGCGTGAAGGATGGAATCCGCTATCGGATCGAGCCGACCCATCCGGCGGTCGCTGCCGTGCTGGACAGCGCGGGCGATCTCGCGCCGCTGGTCAAGGCCATGCTGCGGGTGATCGAAGAATCTGTGCCCGTCCAACGCATTTGGCTGGACACCGCGGAGAACAAGGACACGCCCAAGACCGGCTTCTCGGGCGAGCCGCCCGAGGCCGTCGCGACGGTCCTTCGCACGCTCTTCGCCGACATGATCGGGCGCCGCGGCATGTCCGTTGAAGCGGCCAAGCGCTCGCTGCTGTCGACGGAGCCATTCCAGAACTATCCAGGGCAGATCGCGCGGCTTGGCGGCCCTGGCTCAGCCTAGTCCCAAGAACATACAAAAGGGGGAGGATCGAATGCCAGAGTTCAGCACCTCGACCGCGACGGCGCTCAGCATCGCTCAGAGCCTGCTCGTCGCTGATCAGGACAAGGGACCGATCACCGCGGCATTAATCACCGAGAAGGTGAACATCGCCGCCTCGGTCGTCGCGCCGGGCAATGAAGGCGCCGTGGACAAAGACGCCGTCATCGCCGAGCTGATCCGACGGTACAGCCAGTGGATCGGTCGGGACACCGGCATGTCGGACACGACGGACCATGAGGCTTGGCTCAACGCGGCCCGCAAGAAGGACTGGAGATATTGGCCGCGATACCGCGACATGCTGGAACGCAAGATGTCCGTGACCGCCGTCGATGCACTGGACAAGTCCACCGACCGCATCCTGGGCTGGATGGAGGACCCCGGCCGCGCGGGGGCGTGGGATCGGCGCGGCCTAGTCGTGGGGCACGTGCAGTCCGGAAAGACTGCCAACTATTCGGGCCTGATCTGCAAGGCGGCCGACTCCGGCTACAAGATCATCATCATCCTGGCGGGCCTGCACAACAATCTGCGCTCGCAGACGCAGATCCGCCTCGAAGAGGGCTTCCTCGGCTACGAGACCTCGGCCACCGGCGACATCGTCAAGCTGATCGGCGTCGGCGAGCATGGCCGCGATTTCGAGATCAAGCCCAACTGCGCGACCAATCGCACCAACACCGGCGACTTCAACACGAAGATCGCCAAGCACTTGGCCATCACGCCGGAGCAGCGCCCTTGGCTCTTCGTCGTCAAGAAGCACAAGGTGGTGCTGGAGCGCCTGCTGAAATGGATCCGGGGCCATGTGGCCGATGCCACCGACGAGCACGGCAAGCGCTTCGTCTCGAACCTCCCGCTGCTGCTGATCGACGACGAGGCCGACCACGCCTCGGTCGACACCGGCGAACAGCACATCGGCGCCGATGGCAAGCCCGATGAGGACCACGAGCCCAAGGCCATCAACAGCCGGATCCGCAAGATCCTCAACACCTTCGCCAAGAAGGCCTACGTCGGCTACACGGCCACGCCGTTCGCCAACATCTTCATCCACCGCCAGAACGAGACGCCCGAGGAAGGCCCCGACCTCTTCCCGCAATCGTTCATCGTCAACCTCGCAGCCCCCTCCAACTACGTCGGCCCGGCGCGCGTCTTCGGCCTGCAAACGCCCGAGGGGCGCAGCGGCCTGCCGCTGACCCGCGTTTTCCAAGACCACGCCAGCGATGACGGCCGCGATGGCTGGATGCCGGCGAAGCATCAAAAAGACCACGCTCCGGCCCACATGGGGCAGGACGCGCTGCCGCCCTCGCTGCGCGAGGCCGTCCGTTCTTTCGTCTTGGCCTGCGCGGCCCGGGAAGCCCGCGGCCAAGGGGCGCAGCATTCCTCTATGCTCGTTCACGTCACCCGCTTCACGCTCGTCCAAAGGGAAGTGCACCGCCAGGTCGAAGACTTTGTCCAGAAGATGAAGCTGCGGATCACCCGCGGGATCGACCATGAGGCGCTGCTCAATGAGCTGCGTGCGCTTTGGGAGTCCGACTTCGTTCCCACTACCGAGGCGATCGCCTCCAAACTGACCGAGTCGGAGGAGAAGCCATCCGCCCTGCCCTGGGCCGAAGTGCTCGCCAAGCTGCCCGATGTCCTCTCAGACATTGAGGTGCGCATGGTGAACGGCAAGGCCAAGGACGCGCTTGACTACGCCGAAGAAGGCGCCAAGGCGCTCAAAGTCATCGCCATCGGCGGCGACAAGCTCGCGCGGGGCCTGACGCTCGAAGGCCTTTGCACCAGCTATTTCGTGCGCACGACGAAGATGTATGACACGCTGATGCAGATGGGCCGCTGGTTCGGCTACCGCCCTGGCTACATCGACCTCTGCCGCCTCTACACGACCGAAGAGCTTGTCGAATGGTTCGGCCACATCGCCGACGCCTCCGAGGAGCTGCGCGAGGAGTTCGACACGATGGCCGAGAGCGGAGCGATCCCCCGCGACTACGGCCTGCGCGTGCAATCTCATCCCGTGCTGCTGGTGACCTCGCCGTTGAAGATGCGCACGGCCAAGAACCTGCAGCTGTCGTTCAGCGGCGATCTGCTCGAAACCGTCTCGATGCACAACGACGGCAAGATCCTGGATCAGAACCTCGACACGGCCAACAAGCTCATCGCCGCCTGCGGCGCTCCCGACGAGACCAATCCCGAGCGCGTGCGCGGCACGCAAAAGCAGCAGTGGGAAGGCTTCCTCTGGAACGACGTGCCGGCCGACCACATCGCCGACTTCTTCGAGTCCTTCATAACGCACCCGAAGGCGCGCAAGGTCAACAGCGCTCTGCTCCGCGACTTCGTCCGCTCAATGGCCGCGACGAACGAGCTGACCTCGTGGACCGTCGCACTGCTGGGCGGTGGATCGGGCGACAAGCACACCTTCGCTGGCGGCCTGACCATTGACAGGATGACCAAGCGCACAGCCGACAAGGACATCGCGGATCGATACGCGATCGGCCGGCTGCTGTCGCCCCGGGACGAGGCGATCGACTTGGATGATGCGGCGTGGAGCGCGGCGCTGGCCCGCACCAAGAAGATGTTCAACCCTGACGCGGGCCGTCAGAAAAACGGCGTCAAGCCCAGTGAACCCGACACGCCCAACGGCCCGTCGATCCGCTTCATCCGCGGCAAGGGATCCGAGGCCGATGGCGTCGCCCCCGCCCCGCAACGCGGGCTCCTGCTGCTCTATCCGCTCGACCCCCAGCAAGCGGGCAGTGAGGCGCTTGCTGACCGGAAGAATCCGGTCATGGCCTTTGGCGTCAGCTTCCCATCGAGCGACTCCGGCGTGAAGGTCGAATACGCGGTGGACCACCTGCTTTGGACACAAGAGTATGGCCCTGCTGATTGACGACATCGAGCTCGCCTGGCGCTCGCTGCGGGATAGCGCAGATGCCTCCGGCTGGCGCAGCATCTCCATCGCCACGATCGGCCCATGCTCCTTGCTGGCTGGCCTGAGCTTCCCCGACAAGAACGAAGCTCTCCTCGCGAGCTTTTCAACCTCAGCGATCCCCGCGGCCGAGAAGCTCCCCGATGGCCAAGGCTTCGCGGTGTCGCGCGTGGAACCCAGCGGCGACGGTCTGACATGGCTCGCGCTCACCCGCAGCGTGCACGGCAGCTTGGAGCTCTTCGCCGCCATGGTGGCGGACGTCGCCCACGCGATGGACGCCGAGTCAAGCGCCGACGAGAAGCGGCTGCTGCGAGTCTTCCTAGGACGCATCCGCGCCTGGCAGGAATTCATGCGTAAGGGCGCGCAGGCCCTGGGCCCGGAATCCGAGATCGGCTTGGTGGGTGAGCTGACTCTGCTGAGGGCGATCATCGACGCGGGCTTTCCCCTTGCCTCCGCCATTGAATCGTGGGTGGGGCCGCTCGACGGCGTCTGCGACTTTGAGATCGGCACCGGCTCTTTGGAGGTGAAGGCCACGCTGTCGGCGGTTGGCTTCCCTGCCAAGATCGGCTCGCTAGAACAACTCGACGATTCCGTGCGCCAGCCGCTCTTCCTGGCTGGAGTGCGGCTGCGCCAGACCGACACCGGGCAGAGCCTGCCGGAACTGGTGGCGGACATGCGTGACGTAGCCGCGGGCGACGCCGAGCCTGTGCGATTGCTGAGCGAGCGGCTGATCGCCGCGGGCTACTTCGACGCCCACGCGGACCGTTATGTTCGCCGGTTCGCGCCGGCTGACACCCGCGTCGTCGAAGTGAAAGACGGCTTCCCCCGTCTCACCCCCGGCAGTGTCCCGCTGGGCGTCACTAAGGCCGCGTACGAGATCGATCTGGACAAGGCCGCGGGGCCGAGCGTCCCGACCGCCGATGCATTGAAGAAGTTGGGAGCGATATGAATTCAACACTCTCGGATTTTCTGCGCGAGACGCAGGCCGCCGTGAAATCCCAAATGCGCGATGGCGCGCTGTATGAGGAGCTGGTCTTTGCCGGGATCGTGATGGATCACATGTCGGAGATCGGCATGACCTTCGAGCCCGTCGAGTGCCACTATGAGGGGACCGTCGTCAATGCCAAGCTGCGGCTGAGCGGCTACTCCATCTCCGACGACAGCGACCAGCTCGACTTGTTCGTGAGCCTGTATGCCGGCGCCGAGGAGCCCTCACCGATCACGGACACCGAAACCAAGCAGGCCGCCGAGCGCTGCCTTCGTTTTCTGACTGAGTGCGCCGAGGGCAGGATGGCCCAGAGGCTCGACCAATCCAGCGACGTGCGCTCGCTCGCCGAGACGCTGCAGGCCATCTACAACGACCTCGAACAGGTGCGCGTCTACGTCATCACCGACCGGGTCGCCAAGTCCAAGAGCTTCAAGACGCGCGACATCGGCGGCAAGGCCGTGCGCCTGGAAGTGATGGACATCGAGCGGCTACACCGGCACACCTCCGAAGGCAAGCCGCGCGATGAGCTGGTGGTCGACTTCAAAGAAGTGTCGGGCTCTCCCCTGCCCTGCGTCTATGTGCCCGGCGAAAGCGACGACTACGACTACGCCATGACTGCAGTCCCTGGCGAAGCGCTGCGGCTGCTTTACGAGAAATTCGGTGCGCGCCTCCTTGAAGCCAACGTGCGCTCCTTCCTGAGCGTCAAGGGCAAGGGCGTCAACGCCGGCATCCAGTCAACTCTCCGCACTGCGCCCGAGCGCTTCATGGCTTACAACAACGGCATCGTCATCGTGGCCGACGAGATGGTGCTGGGCAAGACCTCCGAGGGCGAGCAAGGTATTGCCTGGCTAAAAGGCCTGCAGATCGTCAACGGCGGGCAGACCACGGCCTCCCTCTACTTCACCAAGAAGAAGTATCCCGACACCGACCTGAGCCGAGTGCGCGTGCCGGCCAAGATCATCGTCATGAAAGCGCAAGACTCCACCAAGGAAGAGGCCCTGGTGTCGGACATCTCGCGCTACGCCAACAGCCAGAACGCGGTCCGCCAATCGGACCTCTCGGCGAACAAGCCGTTCCATGTCGAAATCGAGAAGCTCTCGCGCTCGGTCTACTGCCCCGACGGCGTCGGCCAATGGTTCTACGAGCGAGCCGCGGGCAGCTACAACACGCTGCTCTCCCGCGAGGGCACCACGCCGACCCGACTCAAAGCCCTGAAGGACGCTATCCCCACCGCGCGGCGCGTGACCAAGACCGACTTGGCGAAATACCTCAACGCCTGGGACCGCAAGCCCGACATCGTGAGCATGGGCTCGCAGAAGAACTTCGACCGCTTCATGGCGGCGCTCTCGCCGGCCGACGGCCAAGAAACGCCGCTACCCAATGTGGCCGACTACAAGGCCATGATCGCCAAGGCCAAGCTCTACCGCGACGCCCAAAAGCTTCTGCGGCCGATGTTCCAAGCCTTCCAGGCCAATGTCACGGCCTACACGATCTCCGTACTCGCGGAGAAGCTGGGCTCGCGCATCGACCTGAGCCGCATCTGGGAAAAGCAGGCGGTCTCGGCAGAGCTCATGGAGCAGATCGCGACCTGGGCTAAGGAAGTCAACGACACGCTGCACGCCACCTCCGGCGGGCGCATGGTGTCGGAGTGGGCCAAGCGGCCGGAATGCAAGGATGCGGTGATGGGCGCGAGCTACTCGGAGCCGGCCGACGGTATTCCGGAGGTCAAGCCCGCCTGATCAGCTTGCGGGATCGTCTGGGAGTATCGTGATGCATCCAACATGGCCGATATCGTCAGCCCCGCCAAGCGAAGCCAAATGATGTCTGGCATCAAAGGCAAGAACTCATTGCCCGAGATGCTGGTCCGCAAGGCCCTGTTTGGCATTGGCTATCGGTTCAGGCTGCATCGACGCAACCTGCCGGGCACGCCCGACATTGTGATGCCGAGCCGAAAAATCGCGATCTTTGTACACGGGTGCTTTTGGCACTCGCATCAGGGATGCAAATATGCCAAGACCCCTTCAACTAGAACAGAATTTTGGAGCGCAAAACTGCGCGGGAACCTGCAACGTGATCAGCGCGCAATGGCGGATTTGATAGAGATGGGGTGGCGCGTGCTAAATGTGTGGGAATGCGCTACACGAGACTCGAAAACGGTCGCCGAACTACCCGAAGCACTCAGCCAGTGGGTGGAAGGAAGCGAGAACCTAGGCGAAATAAGTGGCCCGTTGCGTCTTTAAGCTAGCAAATAAATGCGCCACCTTCGCAAAGCCCCGAATGCATGCACATTAGAAAGGGCATGAAATGGTACAACGCGTGACGCTGGATGCAATGATACCGCGCGCAGACTTTGCGATTGCCGATGAAGAGTTCACTGTCGACTTGGTTCAGAATTTTCCAATAAGCTTTCTTCAAGCTGACGCAGCCATCTTAAAATTACTCCGCAAACCCGATTTTCAACGCGAAACCAATCAATGGTCACCCGAGCAGGTCGCAGTTCTGGTTGCGAGCTTTCTCGACAATGAAGTAATTCCGTCGCTGATTTTGTGGAAATCTCCAACATATATTTTTGTAATTGATGGAGGCCACCGACTGAGTGCACTTCGCGCTTGGATCGAAGATGACTACGGCGACGGTGCACTGAGCCTCAATTTTTACAAAGGCGAAATTTCAGAAGAGCAGAAAAAGACCGCAAGACGCACCCGGCAACTGATAGAGCAAAAAATAGGCAGATTTTCAAACCTGCGCAATCTCAGTGGAACGAAGGTATCCGATGACGCAGTCGCCGTAAAGCGGGCAAACCGTCTATTCACCCGCGCCTTGAATCTCCAATGGGTACTAGGAAATGCAGACGTCGCTGAAACGTCATTTTTTAAGATTAATTCTCAAGGAACTCCGCTTGATGATACGGAGGAAATGCTAATAAGAAATCGACGCAAACCAATTGCCATTGGCGCGCGTGCGATCTTGCGATCCGGTACAGGGCACAAATACTGGTCCCGCTTTTCTCAGAACCACAAAGATAAGCTGGAGGAGCTTGCCAACGACTTTTACGAGCTACTTTTTGAACCAGAATCAAAAATACCTCTTAAGACGCTTGACGTACCTTTTGGGGGATCCGTATCACCTGTCGAAGCTCTTTCCTTGTTGATAGACTTTTTGATGCTTTCCGGCTCTCGCGCGTCGGAAGCCTTGGTAATTGAAAAACAGCCCAATGATGAGACCGGTGAAGAAACAATCGGCGTCCTACGAAGATCGATTGAAATCTTAAACCGCATAACGGGCAATACACCAGGAAGTCTTGGCTTGCATCCAGCAGTTTATTTTTACAACGAGCGAGGCAAATACAATCGTTTCTTGTTTCTTGGAATGACCGCACTCTTAACGGAACGCGTAAGAAACAACGATACTCAATTCTTCAAAAAGTTCACGCGCGCCAGAAGTATCATTGAGAATTTTCTCGTCGCCAACAAGTCGCTGATTGCTCTTATTCAGCAAAACATGAGCAAAGCTCAGCGGGTTCCCCGCATGAAGCAGCTATTTGAATACCTCATCGAGGTAGGCGCCTCAGGCGACCTACCAATCGCGGAAGAAGCAATTGCACAACTTGGCCTTCGCGGACGAATTCTGGACGTGAATTCAGCCCAGCACACGCTGAACTTTAGCGATGATGCAAAGTCGATGTTGTTTGTAACGGCAGCGCTTGCCGGAGCTCTGCGGTGTCCAATTTGCCAGGGTTACTTGCATCCAACGAAGTCAGTTTCGTATGACCACATAGTTCGTCGCCAAGACGGTGGCAATGGTGACGTCGCAAACGGCCAAATGGCTCACCCGTTTTGCAATACCGCGGTCAAAAACTAAACTAACGCTTCGTTGGTCGGCGCGGTGCTGACATGAAGTCGGAAATGATTTGGCCGATCTGCTTGGCCAGCAGCGGCGGGACGGCGTTGCCGATCTGCCCGTATTGCTCCGTCCGGTTCCCCTCGAAGAAGTAGTTGTCGGGGAACGTCTGCAAGCGCGCCGCCTCACGCGCAGTCAGGCTGCGGCACTGTCCTGGATCCGGGTGGATGTAGTAGTGCCCATCCTTCTTGATGTGGGCGACCACAGTTGACGACGGATGCTTGCCTATCTGCACGCGGAAGCGATCCTTGAAGGGTATCGTCTCCTCGTCTACGTTGACATGGTCTGGCAGCAGCTTGGGCGGGAAGTTGCGCAGGTCCGGAGCGTATGTCTGCGTCGCGGCAAAGCATGCCGCGAACATATAGCGGTGAAGATCCGACCGCATGTGGCTTCGCGTCTCGTGGTGCAGGACGCCACCGAGCTTGGGGTCCAGATACCACTGCCGAAGGTCCTTCGGCATGTTATTGCCCGGGGTGATAGGGGTTTCAATGAATGGACCGCCAAACGTCTTGTGCTTCTCGGCCTTCTTGATGAACTTCTCCATCGCTGCCTCTATGGTCGAACGCAGCGGCGCCTTCCAGCCAACCAAGGTACTGGGCGATTCTTTGACGGCCTTGATCCAAGCTTCTTGCGAATCCGGCTCTTTGGACAACCGGCTACGCAGGTCAGGCAGGCCCGCCAAGGCGGTGCTCACGCCAATCTTCTTTTTTTGCTTGCGAAGCAGAAAACTCTGAGGCCGGTCCCGTAGCGCGGGGGTCGCCGCCGCCACGTCTGAGCGAATGCCAAAGAGGATCACTCGATGCCGGCTCTGCGGGATGCCATGATCGTCGGCCTCGATCACATAGTCGTTGGGGTCCAGCTCACCATCTGCCTTGTGGACCACAAGCGAACGGACTTCATAGCTGAGGTCTGCCTTGGGCGCTTTCAGGTCAGCAAGAATCTGCTCGAAGATGCGCTTGCCGGAGTTGGTCGAGTTCAGCATCCCCTTGACGTTCTCCATGACGAACACAGCCGGGGAGAACTGTTTGATGATGCGCAGATATTCGATGTAGAGGAAGTGCTTGGCGTCGGCCTCGAACTTCTTCACGTCCTTCCCGCGCAGTCGCGAACGGCCTGCCAGAGAGTAGGCTTGGCACGGCGGCCCTCCGATGAGCACCCAGTCGGTCTTCCCGCCCAGCGCCTCTCGGATCCATCCGTCGACCTCCTTGGGAGGGATGACGCCCAGCTCTGCGCAGCGGGCCTCTTTGGACGCGTGCTCAGCAGCGACCTTGATGTCAGGGTGTGCAAGAAACTCTTCGCGACTGATCTTGCCGCGGACATAGTCGTAGTAGCAGTCCGGAACCTTGCCCTTCGGGAACTTGCGGAAGATCGCCCGAAGCATCAATGTCCGATGGGCGATTGGATCCTTCTCTATGGAAATCTTGACGTCAAAGCGACGCTCGCCGTTGGCGCCCAGAACGGATGAGAAGCCTTCGCAGAGTCCCCCTGGCCCGGCAAAAAGATCGATGACGGGTATCGCTGCTTTCTTTTTCTGCATTTGTCTGTCGGCACATCGCGAGTGAGCCCCAAAAGTACTCATCGCACGTTCTGTCATTCTGCCAGGCTAAATCAGGGGCCCTCGGCTGCGGCACAAGCCCGTTGCCGAGCCGCACAAAACAAGGGGAAAACCCTTAGAAGGGTGGCCTTCAAGGCGGAAGGGCGCTTCGAGCTATGCGTTGATATCGACAGTTATCTGGCGGCCGGCCACCACAAGTGCTGCTCTGATCGCAACGATGGCAGGCGGACAAGCTTCCAACCGACAAGCATGTGAACACCGTTCTGCTGACATCCGCAGCACTCAAGCTCCGAGGCAAACGCGAAAAGGTCCTACGGGCTCGAAAGCGCCGGTGTCCCGATCCTGCTGAAGTAGGCGCCGAAGCGTTCGACCAACGAGGGAACGAACTGAGGCGCAAGGGACGCCCATCTGTTCGCCGTCAGCAGCTCTTTGATCTGCGCGACCGGAATAGCCCTCAGATCGTTGAACTGAACAAACCAAGGCCCGAGCTGCTTTCCATCGTGGTCAAGCATCGGGGGAAGGAAGTGCAGCTTGTGAGACCCATCATGCTGCGCAATGCGTGGCTGCTCCTTCGGCTTTTCGTTCCAGCGCTTGGAGACATCGGCACAACGGGCGATCAGAACCGTTTCCACCTTACCCTCCTGAGCGAGATCGCAGCGGGGCGTAACGACGATCCACAAACCATCCTCGTACTTGACTAGGTCACCGGTGTCCAACCGCTCCTTGATCGCAGGCATGAAGTACGTTTCTTCTGGGTGCGCATTTCCGCCGTCGGCATCCAGCAGTGCATCGTGAACATGCGCGACAACATGACGGGCGAGCATGCCGCCAATGTCAGCGCCGTCGTCCTTGGCCCAGTTCTTCCATCGAGGCCAGATAGAACGAAAGAACACCCGCGCGGTCTCTCTCTCCACGGCATCCCTCGTTGTTCGCAGCTGCAGGAGCATCTTGTATTGCCTCGCAAGCCAGCTGAAAACTGGATCGAGACCATCGCCACGGTCGAAAACCTCGACTTGAGGAACGTCGCCGACCTCGGCTTCCTGTCGCTGTCCGGAATAGATCGCGATTGCCACCGGATGGGAGCCAAGTGCATAGCGGACCAGCGCATTGCCATGATCATTCGGCTCCATCTGCCCTTCGGTCTGCAGCCTCAGATCGACAACTACGGCGTCTGGCTTCTGCGTCCGAAGGACCTGTTGAGCTTCAGACACTGATCGTGCAGTGACGGTCTGAACCGAAAAGCCGTGTGCTTCCGCGTCGGCATTGTGAGTGGCCGCCCGGTCATTCCAGGCGCTGATGTTGTCCTGCTGATCTTCCACAAGCAGGATGTGTAGCGTTGGCATTGTTCTCCCTCCCTATCAAGATCTTTCCGGTGTCTTTTGCATTTCGATCAAGAATGAAGTCTCGTCGGGTTGAGGGTCATAGATGACCCTTCCTTTGCTGGCCTGCATTGCTTCTCTCGCAATCGCCAGCCCAAGTCCTGAACCTTCTGGCTTGAGCGTGAAGCCAGGTTTGAAAAGGTTTTTCGCAAGGACGGCATCTATCAAGGGCCCGTTATTGGAAAGAACAATTCGAACCCACTTTTTAGAGTGCGTCATGGCAACACGAAGCTCTCGTGGCTTCGTGGGGCTGGTGCTAAGCCAGTGGATGGCGTTGTCGATGATGTTCAACAAGGCGGCCATCAGGTCGGCCTCATATACAGTGACCTTGGGAGCGCCATCCTGAACCTTCCTGACGACGGTCACGCCATTCTGGTCAAGCAAATCCTTGAACAGGGCCAAGCAACGCTCCACAACCTCCATGGGATCCAGCGACTTGGGTCGACCGCGCTTCCGACTGGCGATTGGGTCCAGCGCCCTAAAAAGTTTCGTCAGATGACCTGCGGAGTTATGAATCGACGCGGCGTTCTTGCCAAATGCATCCCTGAAATTTTTACCGAATGGGGTTTCATCGAGAAGCCGAGGGGCACCGTCCGACAACCCTTTGGCCCTCGTGTTGATATCGCCGAGATAGCGCCGGCCATCGTGGAGCATCTGCGAGATGACAAGACCGAGGCTCGACTGCGCCGCCAGCTTGTGTTGATACGCCTCAAGCTCCTCTAACGAAGTTTTCAGAGCACTGCTTTCCTGCTTCAGTGCCTTCTGCACCTTATCCCGGTATCGGGGCGGCAGCTCTGCAATTGCTCTCGTAGTCGCCTGAAGGCTGACTTGTCCTCGGATTCCGCCGGTATCGCCCTCTTGCTTGCGGCTCAGGCCTGCCATTTCACGGAAGTCAACGCGCAGGTTTTCGGCCCGTGCCATGACGTCTGCCACGAGTCGCTTGAGACGCTCGAAGTGCCCGTTGTGCTCGAGACCCTCGCGACTGCTGCGTTCCACGAGGCCCGATGCAGCCTCTTTCGCGATAGTGACGGTTCCCCAGACTTGGTTCAGACCCAGCTTCAAAGAGGGGTTCTGTACACGTTTGCGCTCAAGCTCGAGCCAGTCCGATTCCGCGTCTCCGTATGGCCTGATCCTGAAGCCTGCGCGGTAGATACCAACGCCGATGTTTTCATCGAGCATCTTCCGGGCATCTAACCTGCCGATGGAGGTCAGGCCCATCTTTTTGAAGAGGTCAACGATCGCGTCAGGCTCGCGATCGTAGATGTTGAGGGCGATCGAAAACGGTCCGCATGGCTCTTCCCCTTCCCCAATGGCCTGCGCTTCAATGACCAGAGGGATCGTCTGATCAGCAGCACGCTTATTGATGAACCTGCCTTCGAATGCACCGTCCTTGTCGAACTTGCCTTCCACCCGATAGTGGAAGACGTTACCGAGAAAGAATGGACGGATCTCGGTTGGGTCAGCACTAGTTTCAGCGACGTCTGCCTCTTCAGCAAAAGCGCCGGAGACCAGAGACTGACCGTCAAAGCCATGAGCTTCAGCCGTGAAGCCCTTCAAATCCAGATAAATCCTGAATCCGCGCTCGCGGGCCTCGTGCGGAGAAGCAAGCCGCCGGAGCTCGCGAATCAGTGACTCAAGTTGGTGTCTCGTCCACGGATCGCGGAGATGCGTGATCGTCAACGTGACTCCGGTGGTCTCGGAATCTCTGCCTTGGCGGGTGGTAATGTTGATGTCTATCTCATCGAGATACTGACTCTCTTCGAAGAGCTTCCAGTTCACCTCGAACTCACTCACCTCGCGCAGCTTCCCCGATGCCTTGTGACAGGTGTTCAGGTGAAGAAGGGATCCAAGCCTGGCAGTAGCGAAGCGCCCAACGCCCTTGGCGCCTAGGAGCCTCCGCCCGGAGGGGCTGGTGCCGCGCTCCAACTTGTCCGTGGTCGCAGGTTCAAACCACTTGGACGTGATGTCGTTCGCCGACATGCCATGTCCAGTGTCCGCAACGCGGATCTCTCCCGGCTTTCGGCCCTCCTGTAGCGAACCGGGAGGGGTGATCCTGATGCTGACGGAGGGCGAGTCGGCATCGTAGGCATTCTTGACCAGTTCAATGAGAGCGGCCTCAGGCCCACTGATCAGCTGGTCACCGATCGTGCGGACTATCCTCGCCCGCGGACGGAGCTTGGCCATGCGGTACTCCTCCCTTAGAAGTTGCGGCTCGGCGGCTGGGAGCCGGAACCTAGTAGCTTTTGGCGGCTATCAACGTATTGTTCGCTTATAGCACGCATGCATTTTGGGGCCAGCTCTCACGGCAGTGATAACTGTTGATTCCCACGCCATCCTGACCCACCGTTTCCGTCCAATCCTGACCCACCCTTGTTCGAGCCTCTCGGGCTCAGGTTGTGGGTAACTTCCTCGGTTTGGACTCCTTCTTGGTGGGTT
>Ga0075370_10000192_pt1 | contig 21647 bp, 22 predicted proteins | sample EndMethybrTD3035_FD_71398 | JGI IMG/M metagenome (GOLD analysis project Ga0075370, IMG submission 71398) | Populus endosphere microbial communities from Tennessee, USA - Endosphere MetaG P. TD hybrid TD303-5 | ecosystem: Host-associated > Plants > Roots > Endosphere | place: USA: Tennessee... | reverse complement strand
GCAGAACCGCTGGCCCTGGCGCATGCACGCCACCTACGACGAGACCATCAGCCGATCGCTCGACGTTTTCGAGAAGGTGAACCGGGACACCCCGCTCGCGGGCCTGAACTGGTTCTTCGACCATGCGGAGACCATCTCCGAGCAATCGATGGATCGGATCGCCGCGCTCGGCGGCGGCATCGCCGTGCAGCATCGCATGGCCTACCAGGGCGAGTATTTCGTCGAGCGCTACGGTGTCGGTGCGGCACAGGCCACGCCGCCGGTCAAGCGCATGCTCGAGAAGGGCGTGAAAGTGTCCGCCGGCACAGACGCGACCCGCGTCGCCTCGTACAACCCGTGGGTGTCGCTCTCGTGGCTGGTCACCGGCAAGACGGTGGGCGGCATGCAGCTGTACCCGCAGCGCAACTGCCTCGATCGCGAGGCGGCGCTGCGCATGTGGACCGAGAACGTGACCTGGTTTTCCAACGAGGTCGGCAAGAAGGGCCGCATCCAAGCCGGCCAGCTGGCCGACCTGGTGGTGCCAGACCGGGACTTCTTTGCCTGCCCCGAATCGGAGATTGCCGACACCACAGCGCTGCTCACCATGGTCGGCGGCAAGATCGTGTATGCAGCCGGACCGTTCCAGGCCCACGACGAGGGCGCACTGCCCCCGGCCATGCCCGATTGGTCGCCGGCACGCACCTTCGGCGGCTACGCCGGCTGGGCCGACACGGCTCCATCCGCCGAGGGCGCGCCGCTGCAAAAGGCGATGCACCAGGCGGCCATGGCCTGCGCCTGCGCCAACGACTGCAATGTGCACGGCCATCAGCATGCGACGGCCTGGAGCAGCAAGCTGCCGATCGCCGACCTCAAGAGCTTCTGGGGCGCGCTGGGTTGCGCCTGCTGGGCGGTGTGATGACGATGCGCTGGACTGCTTCACCCGCGTGGCGATGGATCGCCTTGCTGCTGCTGTGCGCGGCCTACCTGCAGGGCGGGCTCACCAAGGCGGTGGACTTCAACGCGGCCATCGCCGAGATGAACCACTTCGGCCTGTCGCCAGCGGGCCCGCTGGCCGCGGCGGTGATCTTGCTGGAGCTGGGCGCCTCGGCGCTCATTCTCACGGGCCTTTGGCGCTGGCTCGGTGCGCTGGCGCTGGCCGGCTTCACGCTGATGGCGACCTTCGTGGCGCTGCGCTTCTGGGAGATACCGCAGCCCGAGCGCTTCATGGCCGCCAATTCCTTCTTCGAACATCTGGGCCTGGCCGGCGGCTTCCTGCTGGTCGCCTGGCTCGACCTGAAAGAGCGTGCCCATGACTGATTCGCCCCAAGGTGCGGCCGCATCGCCGCCCAGCGCCTTTGCGCCCCTGCGCCAGCCGGTGTTCGCGGTGCTGTGGGCCGCCACCGTGCTCGGCAACATCGGCAGTTTCATGCGCGATGTGGCCAGCTCGTGGCTGGTGACGGACCTGTCCGCGAGCCCGACTGCCGTGGCGCTGATCCAGACGGCGGCCTCGCTGCCAATCTTCCTGCTCGCGATTCCGGCCGGTGTGCTCTCCGACATCCTCGACCGCAGGCGCTTCCTGATCTTCGTGCAGATCATGCTCGCGGCCGTGAGCGCCACGCTGCTGGTGCTGTCGCGCACGGGCTCGCTGACGGTCGAGTACCTGATCGCGCTGACCTTCGTGGGCGGCATCGGCGCGGCGCTGATGGGGCCGACCTGGCAATCGATCGTGCCCGAGCTGGTGCCGCGCAGCGACCTGAAGAGCGCGGTCGCGCTGAACTCGCTCGGGATCAACATCGCGCGCTCCATCGGGCCGGCGGCCGGCGGGCTGATCCTTGCGAGCTTCGGTGCCGCTGCCACCTATGGCCTGGACGTGCTGAGCTATGTGTTCGTCATTGCGGCGCTGCTGTGGTGGAAGCGTCCGGCGGCCGTCGACAGCGGGCTGTCCGAGAACTTTTTCGGCGCGTTCCGCGCCGGTCTGCGCTACACGCGCGCCAGCAAGGAGCTGCATCGCGTGCTGCTGCGTGCCGCCGTGTTCTTCCTGTTCGCCAGCTCGGTGTGGGCATTGCTGCCGTTGGTGGCGCGCCAGATGCTCGGCGGTACGGCCGGTTTCTACGGCGTGTTGCTGGGCGCCGTGGGCGCGGGTGCCATCGCCGGCGCGCTGGTCATGCCGCGGCTGCGCGCACGGCTGGACGCCGATGGGCTCGTGCTGCTGGCCTCGGTGATCACCGCCGCGGTGATGGCCGCGCTGGTGTCCGCGCCGCCGCAGTGGCTGGCCGTGCTGCTGCTCTTGCTGCTGGGCCTGGGGTGGATCATTGCGCTGACCACGCTCAATGGCGTGGCGCAATCGATCCTGCCGAACTGGGTGCGTGGGCGTGGGCTTGCCGTTTACCTCACCGTCTTCAACGGTGCGATGGCGGCCGGCAGCCTGGGCTGGGGTTTGGTCGCGCAGGAGATCGGCGTGCCCTTCACGCTGGCCGTGGGTGCCGCCGGCCTGGTGATCGTCGCGCTGCTGTTCCATCGGGCCCGCCTGCCGGCCGGCGAGTCGGACCTTCAGGCCTCGAACCATTGGCCCGAACCGCTGGTGGCCGAGCCCATCGCGCACGACCGCGGCCCGGTGATGGTGCAGGTCGAGTACCGCATTCGCCGGGACGATCGCCCGGCGTTCCTCAACGCGATGAAGCAGCTGTCGCTGGAGCGCCGCCGCGACGGCGCCTATGCTTGGGGCGTGACCGAGCACACGGGGGATGCCGAGCGCGTGATGGAGTGGTTCCTTGTCGAATCATGGGCCGAGCACCTGCGCCAGCACCACCGCGTCTCGCACGCCGATGCCGACCTGCAGAACGCCGCCGTCCGATTCCACATCGGCCCCGGCAAGCCCGAGGTGCATCACTTTCTTTCCCTCTGACCCTCCTCATTTCGTTCAATCTCGATTTATGCCGTACCTTCAGTTAGACGTGACCAGCAGCTATTCCGTGGGCGACAAAAAACGGTTGGCCGCGGCGATGAGTGAGACCTACGCGCGCATGATGTCCGTGGACATTCGGCGAATCAGCATCGCCATCCGTGAGCTGGGCGAGGGCGGGCTGTGGCGCATTCCGGAAATGGGGGGCGACCCGGTTCCCGTCTCCATGCTCATGTTGGACATCCGCAGAGGCCGGCCCGCCGAGCTGCGGATGCAAATAGCGAAAGCCCTCTGTCAGCACTGCGCTGACATTCTCGGGCTGCAAGAGGATCGACTCAACGTCGAGTTCACTCAGCACGACGGGGATGAGATGTACCACCCGGCGCTTGGGGGTTACAGCCCAGACTGGAACCCCGGGGAGGCGTGAGACGAGCAGGAAAGCCCGGTGCTCGTGGGCTTGAACTGCGAGCCAGCGACCGGCTACAGTCGGCCGGGGGACGGGTCGGTCGTCGCACCACCACAGGCTGTTCCTGCGGCAATCCAGCGCAGGCGTACCCTGTGCGGGCAACCCGAGTTTTCCTGCAAGCGTGAAGCCTACCGTGTTCACAGTTGGAGGGCGAAATGATCCAGCCGTCTATCGAGATCCGCAGTGCCACGTCCGATGAGATTCCGCGCGCCGTCGCGGCGATCGTGGCTGCATTCCTCACAGACCCGCCTGCGCGATTTGCCTGGCCTTCGCCGCACGACTATCTCTTGGCCATGCCGGTGGCCACTGGCGAGTTCGCAGGCAGCAGTTTTCAGCACAGCACGGCCTATGTCTCCGTGGACTTCTGCGGGGCCGCACTCTGGCTGCCTCCCGGTGTGGAGCCGAACGGCCAGGCTCTCGAAAAGGTGTTCCGTGCCACAGCAAGCCCTGAGCACATGGACGATCTGCTGGCCACCTTCGAGAAGATGGGACAGTCGCATCCTCGAGAAGCCCATTGGTACTTGCCTCAGATTGGTGTCGAGCCGAATGCACAGGGAAAAGGCATTGGAGCGGCATTGATGCGGCACGCGCTTGCGCGTTGCGACCAGGAACAATCGCTCGCATATCTGGAGGCATCGAAGCCGCAGAACATCCCGTTCTACCAGCGCCATGGCTTCGAGGTGATGGGCGAGATCCAGGTGCGTACGGCACCGCTGGTCACGCCGATGCTCCGCAAGCCACGCCGACCATGATCGCTCGCTATGAGTACAAGCGGCGGCAGTCTGCGCCCATCGTGCCGTTGTCGACCCGCGCATTCGGGTGAGGTCGCTGAATCCAGAGCGCCGCAAAATGGCCATCACAAGCAGTTGGAAGGAACCCATGACGAACTCCGTGGAAACGCACGAACTGGCGGTCTGCATCGGCCGCTTTCAGGTCTTCCACAATGCCCAGCTTGCGCTGCTGCGCCGCGCCCTCCAAATGGCGCCCGAATGCGTGGTGGTGCTGGGCTCCGCGTTCCAGGCGAGGTCGCCACGCAACCCCTTTACCTGGGAGGAGAGGGCGGAAATGATCCGCTTGGCCCTTCCCGAAGCGGACCGCGTGCGGCCGAAGTTCCTGCCTGTGCGCGACCACTACGACACGGCGCGCTGGGCGGCCGACGTGAAGCAAGGTGTGACGCAACTTCATCCGGGTCAACCATCTGTGGTGCTGGTCGGACACCGCAAGGACGCGACCAGCGCGTACCTGCGCGACTTCCCCGGATGGTCGCTGGACGACGCAGGAACTCAGGGCGACATCGATGCCAGCGCGCTTCGTGACGCCTACTTCGGTGCAGCCCGCGATGGATCGATCGATGCCGCGCTTTCGGCCCTGGTCAGCCAGGCGCCTGCCAGCACACTGCAGTTCCTGCGGGCATGGTCTCAGTTGCCGATGTACCCGCAGGTTGCGCAGGAGTGGGAAAGCCTGCGCCATGAGAAGGCCCTGTGGGCTGGCTCGCCCTATACGCCGGTGTTCGTCACGGTCGACACGATCATCCAATGCAGTCAACAGGTGCTGCTCATCGAGCGCGGCCGCTCGCCGGGCAAGGGATTGCTCGCCGTACCTGGAGGCTTCATCGAAGAACGCGAGACAGCCTGGCAGTCGGCGTTGCGCGAGCTTGCCGAAGAGACGGGGTTGCGGCTGCTCGACAGTGAAGTCCAAGCGGCCTTCAAGGCGGTCCATGTGTTCGACCACCCCGACCGCAGCCAGCGCGGTCGGGTCATCACACATGCCCACTGGTTTGACCTGGGCTCGCGCCCCCCGCCCGATGTGCAGGCCGGCGACGACGCGTCGGCAGCCCGGTGGGTACCTATTGCCGATCTGCCGGCGATGGAAGACCGTTTCCACGACGACCACTTTCACATACTGGATTTTTTCTTTGGGCTGGTAACTGCGCCTGTCGTGGGAGGGCAAAGCGCAATGAATGACTGATTGACCGCTAGCGCGGTGTCCCGTGGGCTTCAAGCAGGGCATTCCGAGGCCTCACGAGAAACGCGCCGTGATCGTTGGTTGATGCCCGCGCTGGCCAGAACGAATGCGAACCGGGTGCCTTGTGGACATTCGGGCATTCGGATTGCCGGTGTGGAAATCCACCTTTTCCCCCATCTGGAGATCCATGACTTCAAAACCCCTGATGCCATCACCTCGCACACCTCGCAGGCCTCTTTTCGGCGCGCGCGCCGGGCTGGCGTGGGGCGCTCTCGCCGCCGCCGCAGGCACTGCGATCTGGGTTGAGTTCCAGGCGCGGCGTGCCGAGCAAGAGCACCCGCCGGCTGGGTCGTTCATCTGCATCGATGGCGTCCGGCTTCACTACCTCGAGCGCGGTGAAGGGTCCCCGGTCGTGCTGCTCCATGGCAACACGGTCTCTGCGGCTGACTTCCAGGCCAGTGGCTTGATCGAACGCCTGGCGCAGACGCACCGCGTCATCGCGTTCGATCGCCCCGGCTTCGGCCATAGCACCCGCCCCCGTGGTCGGCGCTGGACGCCAGAGGCCCAAGCCGCACTGCTGAGTACGGCGCTCCGCGGCCTGGGCATCGAGCAAGCCGTCGTGGTGGGGCACTCCTTGGGAACCCTGGTGGCGCTTGCCATGGCACTGAACCACCCAGGCTTGGTGAGTGGTCTGGTCCTCCTGGGAGGCTACTACTACCCCAATCCTCGGATCGACGTGCTGCTGACAGTGCCCGTTGCATTGCCAGGGGTCGGTGACCTGATGCGCCATACGGTAGGCGCGCTCGCAGCCCGCTTGCTCATCGAGCGCTCAGCCGCGGCCATGTTCTGGCCCAACGTGGTACCGCCGCATTTCTTCAACGCGCTGTCGCGTGAGATGCTGCTGCGGCCGCTGCAGCTTCGTGCCGACGCCGAGGACGCCGCATTCATGATTCCGGCGGCAGCGGCGAATCGGGCGCACTACCGGAAAATGAGAATGCCGGTGACGATCGTCGCCGGTGAACGAGACAAGATCGTGGATACCGATGCTCATTCGCGTCGGCTTCATGATGAGCTTGGACACAGCAATTTGGTGATCGTGCCGCAGGCAGGTCACATGGTGCACTACTTGAGTTCTGAGGCTGTCCTCGCTGCGGTTGAGCGCTCTACCACCGCAGCAACAGCCGCGTGATGCATGACATAAGGAGTGCCGTGAGCGCATGGGCGAGCGTCACAGCAATCCAGACAAAGGCGAATGTCATGCTCGCCCGAGCTTCTCTGTCCACCTCAATGCGTCAAAAGCTTGCTGTAGCTTCAACGAAGAGCACAGCAAGCGACAAAGCCAAGTCGGGGCGATTGCGCGCGCGCTCACCTGCCGTTGGCTACGAGGCGACGACGAGCGACCACTCCAGTTCCACGGCGGTCAGACGCTACCGAGCGACTGATCACTCCACTGCGCATTCGAGCGAGAAGAGTGGCACATCCGCTCGTCGGTTGAGCCACACGCCGCCGCCCAAGTTCTTGAAATTCCTCGACAGCCCTCGCCGGTACATGTCCGCGCGATGCCGAAAGAGGAGGGGGTCGGTAAGGTCTTCGTCCACGATGTCATTCTCGTAGTCCTCGAGCGTCACTGCTTCCACGTAGAGCGCGCCATGGCTTAGAGTCCCGAGGTTGCGCAGGGCACGCTTCAAATCGACTGGACTCAAGTAGGCCAGAACGCCCTGGCAGATGACAAAGTCAAATGGTTCCTGGGCCTGGTAGTCCACGACCGAGCCACGCTCCCAGCCGTAGCGACCGCACAGGTATTCGCTGACCTCGACGCCTTGATACCTGGCCTGCGGAAAGTGGCGGGCCACGATGTCGCGCCACAGCCCCATTCCACAACCGACGTCCAAGACTCGATGCACAGGGACGCGCAGATACTTCAGGTAGGAACTTACAAAGGCCCCCAGCCGTTCGACATGCTGCCGGTCAGCTACCTTGGTCTTCTTGTCGAAATAGTAGCGCGCGTAGTACGACTCGTCGAAGGTGGCGGCATCAACAGACTCCATGGGTGAATACTACTCGTACGCGCTTGTCGTGCAGCGAGGAACTGGAAGCCGGAGAGTTGCGGCGACCGTCGGCACTCGGCCGAGTGTCGTCGTTACTGCCCATGCACCGGCGGTGAGATGTGTCTTCAGAAGGTCCTGATACTTCGGGCTTTCGCGTGGAGATTTCTTTTTCCTCAGTTTCAAGACGTCTGCGGTGGTGGCACCTGCGGGACGGGGATGTCGAAATGCAGCACGTCTTCGCGCACGCCCAGCTTTGAGTACAGGGCGACGGCCGGCGCATCTGGCGGATCGGCCTGGACGAAGATCACGTAGGCCCCGCGTTCGGCGCCGATGCGCTGGAGCTCGCGGATCAGTGCAGTCGCAGCGCCCCTGCGCCTGTGCTCGACGGCAACGGCCAAGTCGTAGATGTAGATCTCGCTGCGCTCCTGCTCGAACTTTTTCAATTCGTAGGCTGCGAGGCCGCCGATGACTTGCGCCCCCTCCCGCACGGCCAGCGCAATGAAATAGTCACTGCCCAGCAGGTGCCGGAGGTAGGCGGGCCGGGGACGGCTGGCGCCGTAGGTGGCCGGGTCGTCGAAGGCTTCGCCGAAGACACCGAGAAGCGCAGTCATCAGCGGCCCGTCCTCGGCCGAGAGCTGCTGAACCGTGTAGCTCGGGGGGTGCAGGGGCATGGCGGCATTCTGGCAATGGAAATCTCAAGCGAGTCTCACTGGGCACCTTAGGCTACTCAAACCTGATCTCGGCCACCAGCGGTGAATCAGGATCCTTGCTGACCGCATTCGCCAATGCGCCGCCCTGACGAAACCAGTAGCGGCAACCCGTGCGGGTGAGCATCGTCACGCACATCAAGCCGTCGGTTCGAACGATCCAGGTTCCGGAAGCGCTGCCCGGCCCGCTCTTGTTGGCAAACTCGACACTGCCGTTCGGCAGGAAAACCCAGTGCGAGACCATGCCGGTCGACAGATTCCTCGACTCGAGGCCCTTGCCAATGAGAACGCGCTCGATGTCGACCTTGCCGAGATAGATGCGCTCCTCTGCAGCAGCCACCTTGCCGGCTGGGGGGAAGAGCCCCATCCAGCCGAACAAAATCGACGCGAAGATTCGGGTTCGCATGACTCGATCCCGTTGATCATCGTGCCAGAAAGTTCCGTTGCAACGCCCACCGGGCCACGCTGGTTCCAAGCTCTGCGCCACGAAGCGTCGAGTTTCGAAAATGCATTCCGCCGTAGACGCGGGCGTCGCAGACCTCGTTCACCATGGCCTGTGTCGACATGAATTGGCGCGTGGTGCCGGTCACCGTGCTGTCGAGGGTGAATTCGACCTGGTCGGTGCGGTAGTAGGTCTTGAGGGTTTCGGCCATCGCCGCCGTGATGCAGCCATGGGCCGCCGGGTATTCGGGGTGATTGGGGGTCGGCACCACGGGCGTCCATGCCGCGTCGGGCGTCGTGGCCGGGTTGGCATCCGTGCCGGCCAACGGGATGGCGCTTTGCGGCCGCCAGAATTCGTAGTGGTACTTCGACTCGAAACAGGCGATGCCTGCATCGGCCTCGACCAGGAACAGCATGGCCAGCAAACGCGCCTGATCGACAAGGCTGGCGCCGCTCATGGCAAAGCGGCGCAGGTTGCGCTGCCAATAGCGCAGCGGGGCCTCCGTGTAGAACCTGGCGATTTCAGTTTGGGCGTCAGTGCGCGCGCTGCCGACAGCGGCGCCCAGCAAGCGCGTTTCATTGAAATCGATGGCGTAGACCTCGCTGTCGAGCGCGGGCGGCGCAGGCGCTCGGAACTGCGAGGCACTGGTCATCGCAAACGGCTTGATAAACGGCAGGTTGCGGTTGACCGGGTTCACGCCCCGAAAGCGCCCTGGTTCCGTGCCCGGCACGTACGGCGCCAGCGCCACCGAGCGACCGTCGTCGCCACGCAGCGCAAGCATCGCGCTCGCCGCGCCGGCGCCCACGGCGATGCCCTCGGACTTGGCCGCGTCGTCAGGAAGCGACGCCAGGAAACTGTCGTAGGCGGCTTGGTACTGAGCCGATCTGTTCGGGAACATTCCCTTCAAGACGCCATGGGCCGCCGCGGCGATCGCTGCTTGCTGGGACACAACCGCGCCGGAAACAACTTGCGCCAAGCCCCCGTATGGCTGGTATTGCCCAGTGATCGCAGCGAGCGCGTTGTAGATGGCCAGATGGACCACGGCGAGGTCCACGGCATCGGACGGCCGCTGTTCGGCCGGTGACCCGGTGGCCGTGGCGGGGAGATTGGCAGTGTTGCTCGCCACCTCGTTCCAGTAGGTCACAGCGTTGGGTCCCGTCACAATGACCTTGACGGGTGGCGCCGCAGACAATCCCGCGCCCCCACCGGCCGAGCCGCCACCGCCACCGCCACCGCCGCAAGCCGGCAAAAGGACAAGGATCGCGGCCAGCGCGCCGGCCATCATGCCCGTCAGGTGCTTGTTCATGGAGTACCCCTTCGCGGACCCTGCGAACTTGAGCGGGCGCCGCCAAGCCACCATAGGCGCGGCGGGTGGAATCACCACGATCAATCCCCGATGAAGAGGCGATGAATCTCCGAGAAGGCGGCGCCCGAAGGCCTTCCACGTCGACGTAAACGGGAGGAAAATCCCCCGTCGGATCGCGCACCGGCATGCCGGGCGCCTGCGGAGATCCGGGAAGGCGGAGCCATGAACGACGGGCAATCGACCATCAATGAGCGAGCTCCGCGTGCGCCCCTGCCATCGCGAGCTCGCGTCGGGATTCCGGCGGTCGTTCAATTCGCCAACTTCGAGTTTGACCTCGAGCGCGATCAGTTGCGGCAGGGCGGCTTGCCGATACCGCTCAGTCCCAAGCCAAGCGCGCTGCTGCGCTATTTCCTGGCGAATCCTCAACGCCTCATCAGCAGGGCCGAACTGATGGAGAGCCTGTGGCCGGACGTCGTGGTGACGGACGACTCACTCGTGCAGTGCGTCGGCGACCTGCGAAGCCGTCTGGGCAATCAGGGCTCGAAGCTGATTGCCACGTTGCCGCGGCGCGGCTACATATTCGAGGCGGACGTTCGGCCTGCCGACCTGAGCGAGCCCAGCCATTCCGCGCGAACCACAGATACGACAGTAGCGGCGCCAACCGTGCCGGCAGCATCACCCACGCGCCGTGGCAAGCGCGGCCTTGTGGCAGCCGTCGCGCTGGGGGCGCTCGTGATCGGCGGCGGCACCCTCTACATCGGATCGGCGTCGCCGCCGCTTCGCATCGACGAAGAGATCGCAAGACGCCATTCCATTGTCCTGATCCCGTTCCAGGACATCGGCACCGTGCCCGCACCTGCGAATGTCCGGAACGGGCTCGTGGATGAGATTGCAGCCCAGCTTTCAGAGTGGCAGCACGCGAAAGTCATTCGCTCGGCATCGCCCGCCGGCGCCCGGTACGCCATGAGCGGTCGAATCGCCGCAGACGGGCGTGGCGTCGCGATCGACACGCAGGTCAAGACGATTCCCGAAGGGAGCATTGTCTGGTCGGAGCACTTCGAGTATTCCGATGCGAATGGCCCGGGGCTGAACGTCGACGTCGCTCTTCGTGCCGTCAGCAGCCTCAGGCTGCGTCAGTCGGAGATGCACAAAGCGAGGGTGAGTCGGCCCGGCTACCAGTTCGATTCCGCGGACCTCGCAATGTCGGGGTGGGACGACATCGACCGGCGCCAGTCCATGGAAGACGTCCGGAGAGGTCGGGCGCGTTTCGAGGCGGCCTTGCGCGCCGACCCGGATTCCGTGGTCGCACTGACAGGCCTGGGTGCAGCGCTCATGTCCGAGCGCTTTGGCCATTCCGGCGAGCCTCCCCTTGAAGATCTTGCGGCCTCCGAGCGCGTTGCTGCACGCGCCCTGGCCATCGCACCGAACAACCCTGTCGCCCTCATCAATTGGGCCAATGTGCTGCTGTTTCGTGGCCAACCGGATTTGGCACTGCCCGTTTACGAGAAGGCGATGCTGCGTTCGCCTTCCAACCCGAACGCGCGCCTGAGGTATGCGATGGCGTTGCAACTCAATGGCCGTGCTGCGGAGATGCAGCCGCACATAGACAGCGCCATGCGGATGGGCTATCGGGACTCGCGGATCATGGCCTCTGCATTCTTCGTTGCGTCGAGCGCTGCATTCACGCTGGAAGACGATGAGAAGGCTTATGCGCTGGCACAACGATCATTGGCGGAAAGGCCGAACTTTGGTCTTTCCTATGCCATACGCGCGTCGATCGACGCGCTGCACGGCCGCCAGGCAGATGCTGAGAAGAATATGGCGGAGCACCGCAAGCTGATGCCGCACTACACGATCGAGCGGTACGTCATCAACAATCCTGCCGGTGCCGACAGCTACCTGGCCAGTCGCAACAGGTTTGTCACAGGCATGCGTGCGGCAGGTCTGCCGGAGCGATAACCATTCCGTGCTTGCGCGCCGTGGTTCAGCGCACGGGCACGTGAGATGCTGCGGGTGCTCGCTCCAGATTCAAAACGCCAGTTTGCCGGCGGCGGCGATGATCTGCGCCGGGGTCGGAAAGATGGCGATGCTGTTCGGCCCCGCCAGTGCCTCGATTTGCACCCACGAGACGATCCCAGTCGCATCAACCAGGAAGTGCCCGGTGAGTTGAGTGGGGTGGTTTGCCAGAATCTCATGATCGGCTTCAGACAGCTCAAAGCCATCCTTGGCGTTGAGTGCCGGATTGCACTCCAGCGGATGCAGCGGCTGCGGCAGCTCGCCAGTCGGGTTGACGCGCGCCGTTGCGAATTCCGCCATGCTTGCGCGATACGGCCATTCGGGCTTCTCGTTGCTGTCATCCGGGAGAAACTCGATGCGCGGCACGCCGAAGGCCTGGTGCGTGAGGCAATCCGGATCGCTCAGAAGTGTCACGGGCGTCGGCCGGTAGCGGGAATACTTGCGGGCGTTCTCGATCGGCGTGTTGATCACAGCCACCGTCTCAACCCTAGCGGCGCGCAAGGCAGGCTGCACAGCGCCAAGCTGCGCCACCTGACGCCGGCAGAACGGACAATGCAGCCCTCGAAAGAAGCCGATCAAAAACGGGCGACCACGCAAGCTGGCGAGCGAAACCATGCCTTCGCGGTTGGCCGCGGGAAGCGAGAAGTCGGGCGCTGTTTCCCCTGGTTGCAGGGGGCGTTTCTGGTCTCCCACGGAACTTCTTTCCTCTAAATCGTCGTCGGGTGTAGGACGCAAGTTCGACCGTACCACTTGTCGCAGGGAGGCACAACGCCTGATGTTGGATGTCTCGTTCGCTTTTGCGCCAATGGCAGGCGGAGCAGCAGGCGCAGCTGGTCAGCGGTGTGAGCTGGAGCGCTTCTTCGCAGCGACCTTCGCCACCGGCGCCTTCTTCGCGCCCGGCTTCGGGCGCGTGGCTGCGCCGCCCTTGCGCAGGACGGCCTCCCAGGCCAGGCGGGCCCAGCGTGCAGCTTCCTCGCGATCTTCATAGATTTCGGGAGGCGCTTCCACGTACGAGGTCGGTGTCAGCTTGCCCGAGCGCATGTACTCGAAGGGCGCGAGTCCCTTCGCCTCGAACTTCGCTCGGCTCTCTTCGTCGGTCTTGAGGTACAGGCGCTCACCGAACACGAGACCGAACATGCGCCCCTCGTGGAAGATGCCATGGCCGCCGAACATGCGGCGGGCCGATACACGGCCGAAGCGCTCGAACATATCGGGGAGTTCGTCGGCCAGCTTCACCGTTTTGTACTCCGCAAGTGATGGCGGATTGATAACCGGGGGCTCATGGCGCGTGGGAAAGAAGTGTGGTTCGGAGCGAAGTTCTGGCGGACGTCGGAAAGTCTGCATTTGACCGTCACTTGTCCTTCGACGTCATTGTGGTGACCTTGTACACCGCACCGTGCTTGTCGTAGGTCGTCCACGTTCCTACTTGCACTCCGAGCTCGAAGCAGCCCGAGCGCATTCGAACGCCATCCTTGCGGAACCATTCCCAGTAGCCGTTCAACAGGCCACCGAGCATCTGACCACGAGCGCGGACCGTACCATCCTTGAAGTATTCGATCCGTTCTTCCGAAACTGGCACTTGGTCTCCTCTCCGCTGATGGCCACACGTGCGCTTCCTGAGGAGGTCAGAGGATCGCTTTTGGCCCGCTGCTGTTCGTCATTTTGAAGCCGATTGGCTACTTCCGCTGCGAAGCCGACCTCCAAGATGGAAGCTCCAAAGCAATCACTGCGCGCTTGCCTGCCCATGCTCGGGCCGGCAAACCGCCAGAACCACCCCACGCAGCCACCGATGTGCAGGATCCCGGTCGAGACGTGGATGCCACATTTGCGATACCGTGATCTGCGCCGCAGGTATCGGCAGCGGAAGCGAGCGCAGCGTGCCCTGCGCCCTGAGGGCCTCAAAGTACGAGGACGGTATCAGCGCCACAAGATCGGTGGCGGCCGCTATCGACAAGGCGGTGCTGAAGCTGGGCACCACAACCGCGGTGTTGCGCACCAGTCCCATCGCCGCGAGTGCGTCGTCCACCGGCCCACCGCTGCGGCCACTGCGTGATGTGACCACGTGGTCACACGCGGCATAGCGCTCGGCAGTGATCTGGGGTTCGGCCAGCAGGGGGTGGCCTTCGCGTACCACCGCGATGAACCGGTCGCGGTAGAGCGCCTGCACGCGCACCTCCGGGCCCGACGCGCCGAGCACGCCGACATCAAGATCGATCAATCCCTCGCGCAGTGGGCGAACGTCCTTGTCGGGCTTGGGCGCGAAGCGCAGGCGAACGCCGGGCGCCTCCAACGCGGCACGCACCACCAGCTGATGCGCGAAGGCCTCGATGAAGCCGTCGTTGGCCCGTATGGTGAACAGGTTCTGCAGCGCGCGAGGGTCCGTGCTCGCGCCGGCGGGCTGAAGTACGGCGCGTGACTCCTGCACCAGCTCCCTCACGCGATCGCGCAGTGCCTGCGCATGCGGCGTGAGCACCATGGCACGGCCCGCGCGCACGAGCAGCTCGTCTCCTGTGGATTCCCGCAGCCGCGCGAGCGCCCGGCTCATGGCCGACTCGCTCAGGCCCAGGCGCTCGGCGGCTTTTGCGACGCTGGCCGCGGAAAGCAGTGCGTTCAGCGCAAACAGCAGGTTCAGGTCGGCATCTGTGGGCATGTCCGAAACGTAGCACGGCTGCGAGCGTTTCGACTGGCGCCGCATGCAGGAACAAGCTGCGCGCCACGCGCTGGGCAAGCCGCGCACGCGGTCCTAAGCTGGCCTGGCGCAATAGAGCGTGCTCCTTCCAGTTGGCCCCATCATGTTCTCCTCCAGGCTTCGACCTAGCTCCTCTTCCGCGATGGCCCGCCCCCTCACAGCCCAAGAGGCGAACAAGGCGAAGGCGGTGCATGACGCCGATGGCCTGCCGCTGCCGCAGCGCTTTGCGGCCGTCGCCGCGATCCTGGGCGGGGGCGTGCTGGTGGTGCTCGACGGCGCCATCGCCAATATTGCGCTGCCGGCCATTGCCCAGCAATTGCACGCGGCACCCGCCGATGCCGTCTGGATCATTACCGCCTACCAGCTGGCCGTGGTCATGTTCCTGTTGCCCGCTTCGGCGGTCGGGGAGCGGTTCGGGTATCGGCGCGTGTTCGCGGCCGGCGTGGCACTGTTCACTGCGGCGTCGGTGTTGTGCGCGCTGGCCCCATCGCTCTCCTGGTTGGTCGCCGGGCGGTGCCTTCAGGGTCTGGGCAGTGCGGCCGTCATGCCCCTTGGGTTGGCGTTGTTGCGTTTCACGTATCCGCGTCGGTTGCTGGCGCGCTCCATCGCCTGGAATGCGCTCGCCGTCGCGGCCGCTTCGGCGTCGGGTCCCACCCTCGGCGCCTTCATACTCTCGACAGCAAGTTGGCCGTGGCTCTTTGCGGTGAATCTGCCGATCGGCCTCCTCGTGCTCGCCGCCTGCGCAACGTTGCCCAGCCCGCCGCGCTCGGTGCGCCGCATCGACGTATGGAGCATTGCGCTCAATGCGGGCTTGTTCGCCTCCTTTGTCATGGGGTGCGACCGGCTCGTGGGGCATCCGTTGCACGGCGGCGCGTTGCTCTCGTTGTCCGTGATTTGCCTGGTCCTCCTGGTACGGCGTGAAATACCAAAGGCGGCGCCGCTGATCCCGCTCGACCTGCTGCGCGTGCATTCCTTTCGGGTCTCGGTCATTGCCTCCGTCTGCTGCTTCACCGGCCAGATGGCCGGCCTGGTGGCGCTGCCGTTCTACATCCAGCACGAGCTTGGTCAAAGCGCGCTGACCGCAGGCCTCTTGATGACCCCCTGGCCCCTGGCGGTGATGCTGGCCGCACCGCTGTCGGCACGGCTGGCCCAGCGCGTGCCGGGTGCGTGGCTGTGCGCGCTCGGAAGTGCATGCTTCGCGACCGGCCTGGCCCTGTCCGCGCTGTGGCCGGTGCACGGCAACCCGGCCTTGCCGATCACGGTGTTCACGAGCCTGGCGGGTTTCGGTTTCGGGCTTTTTCAGACACCCAACAATCAGAACATGCTGCTCTCGGCACCCAGGGAGCGCAGCGGCGCGGCCGGTGGCGCCCAAGGCACCGCACGGCTCACGGGATTGACGCTCGGCAGCCTGTTGATGAGCTTGATGTTCGCGCTGCTGTCGCCGCACAGCGCCGTGCATTGGGGCCTGGCGATCGCGGCCCTGGCCGCGCTGGCCGGAAGTGCCGTGAGCTTGCTCAGGAGCCCTGGCAGGGGGGAGGCTGCGTGAGCGACTGCGGCGCGTCTGGGCAGATCGGCTGGGTCCACTTGCTGCCGGTCAGCACACCTGGCTGAACTCGCGTAATCGGTTGCCGCCGCGGAACGCTACCTGTGCTTGCATGCCGCTACTCGTGAGTGTCAGCGCGACGCAGTGCGACCTCTTGTCTTTGCGGAGGGTGGACTGGCCTGCGTGACGATGTGGGGGTAGTGCTCGAACGTATGTTTCATCACATCGCGTAGCCAGATAACGGCAGGATCGTGGTGGAAGCGCGGATGCCAATGCTGGTTGAGTTGGAACTGGGGCACGGGCACGGGTGGTTCGAATATACGAACGGTGCCCAGACGGGCGAAGACCTCCGCCAACTCACGCGGCACAGTCGCGAGCAGGTCCGTGTGCCGGTCCATCAGGAGCGGCACCATCAGGAAATGCGGCGTCATCACGGCCACGGTGCGGCGGATGCCCTGGTCTTCCAGCACCTTGTCGTAGCTCTCCGCTGAATGGCCGGTGAGCGAGACCACGATATGCCGCATCGCTTCGAAGCGCTCGCGCGTGAGCGTGGAGCCGATGTCCTTGTTGCGCGCACTGGCAATGGTCACGAAGGAGTGCAGGAACAGGCGCTGATGAAACAGCCCTTCGGGCGCCGATCGGATGGACCCCACCGCCAGGTCGGCCTCGCCCGAGGCAAGCAGGCCCTCGACCTGTTCGAGCGGCACCTGTAGCGTGCGAAGTGAGCAGCCGGGCGCCTCCTTCTTGAAACGCTCGAGCAGCGGGGGCAGGAACACCAGTTCGCCCATGTCGGTCATGCACAGCGTGAAAATTCGCCGTGCCAATGCGGGCTCAAAGCGGGCGCCAGCCAGGATCTGCTGGCGCACGGTGGACATCACCTCCACCACCGCGGCGCGCATGCCCTCGGCCTTGCGCGTGGGTTCCATGCGACTGCCGACCTTGACGAACAACGGGTCGTCGAAAAAAGCGCGCAGCCGGTTGAGCGCATGGCTCATCGCGCTCTGCGTCAGTCCGAGGCCCTGCGCGGCCTTGGTGACATTGGCCTCGCGGAACATCGCGTCGAACACGCCCAGCAAGTTCAGGTCAAGGTTCTCTGCATGCATGCGACTCATTCTAGGAATGACTGGCATGACGTTGATACATAAGAACCCTCGCTCTACGCTTGGCCTGTGCCGTGACTCGAACGCGGCGAACGACAAAGGAGACGCCCATGTTCATCAAAAACACCTGGTACGTGGCTGCCTGGGACAACGAGCTCAAGTCAGAGGGCCTGTTTGCACGCACCATCATCGGCGTGCCCGTTCTCATGTATCGCAAGGACGATGGCGAGATCGTCGCCATGGAAGACCGATGCTGCCATCGCGGCGCGCCCCTGTCGGTGGGGCGGCGAGAAGGCGACTGCGTGCGCTGCATGTACCACGGCCTGAAGTTCGACGCCTCGGGCCAATGCATCGAGGCCCCGGCCCAGAAGCGCATCCCCATTCAGGCCAGGGTGCGCACCTTTGCCGTGGTGCAGCGCCATCGCTGGGTCTGGATCTGGATGGGCGCCGCCGACAGGGCCGACCCGGCGCTGATCCCCGACACGCCATGGCTGGACGACGCGAGCTGGCGCAGCCTGGACGGCTACATCCACTACGACGTCAACTACCTGTTGATCTGCGACAACCTCCTGGACTTTTCCCACTTGCCCTTCGTGCACCCGACCACGCTGGGCGGCAGCGCCGACTACGCCGCCGCGCAACCCAAGGTCGAGCGCATCGACAACGGCGTGCGCATCACCCGCTGGGCCATCGACACCGAGCCTCCGCCATTCGCCAAGGCGGTGAAGGACTGGGGCAGCAGGGTCGATCGATGGAACATCTACAACTTCACCGTCCCGGCGATCTTGCTGATGGACTCGGGCATGGCGCCCACCGGGCAGGGCGCCGCCGAAGGCAATCGCGAGGGCGCGATCGAGTTTCGCGGCTGCCAGGCCATCACACCCGAGACGGAAAACTCCACCCACTACTTCTTCGCGCATCCCCACAACTTCGCCATCGACAAACCCGACGTCACGCGCTCGATCCACCAGGCCGTGGTCGACGCCTTCGATGAAGACCGCGACATCATCACCGCGCAGCAAAAGAGCCTGGCGCTGGCACCCGACTTCAAGATGATGGCCTTCGGCGTCGACGCTGCGCTGAACCAGTTCCGCTGGATGGTCTCGCGCCGCCTGGAGGAAGAGGCGATCGAAGAAGCGGCAGCCCGACCTGATCCCGCAGCGGCGCCCGAAACCGCCAGAGCCTGAGCCATGAAGCTCGTCGTCACCCGTCTCACGCAAGAGGCGCAGGATGTGCTCGGCCTGGAGTTGCGTGCGCTGGACGGCGCAGCACTGCCGCCTTTCACCGCGGGTGCCCATGTGGACCTGCTGCTGCCACCCGACATCCGGCGCCAGTTTTCACTGGCCAACTCGCCGCTGGAGCGCCACCGCTACCTGCTCGGCGTGGGCCTGGCACCCGCCTCGCGCGGCGGTTCGGCCTTCGTTCATCAGCGCCTTGCCGTCGGCAATGTACTCGAGGTCGGCACGCCGCGCGCGCTGTTCGGCATCGACCCGGCGGCCACCGAGCATGTGTTCGTGGCCGGCGGCATCGGCATCACGCCCATCCTGAGCATGATCCTCTGGTGCGAGGCCAACGCCAGGCCCTGGAAGCTGCTGTACTGCGTGCGCACGCGGGCCCGTGCGGCCTATGCGTGGACGCTCGCGCGCCACCATGACCGCGTGCAACTGCACGTGGACCAGGAAGCAGCGGGCACGCCGCCCGATCTGGCGGGCTGGCTGGCCGGCGCAGCCCCGGGCGCCCACGTCTACTGTTGCGGCCCCGAGGGATTGATGAACGCGGTCGACGCGGCCGCGGGCGCTGTCGGCATCGCCAGAGCGGCGACCCATTTCGAGCGCTTCGCGCCGCCGGCGCAGCCCGCAGCCGTGGCGCCGGCCGGCACCTTCACCGTGGTGCTGCATCGCAGCGGCCAGCGGATCGAGGTCGCACCGCAGCAAAGCCTGCTGGATGCACTCGAAGGCGCGAACGTCCGCATTCCATTCTCGTGTCGTGAAGGCATGTGCCGCAGCTGCGAGGTGCCGCTGCTCGAAGGCCAGGCCGAGCACCGCGACTTCGTGCTCAGCGACCAGGAGCGCGACAGCCACACCTGCATCCTGCCTTGCGTGTCCCGCGCGCGCAGCGCCGTGCTCGTTCTCGATCTTTGACTTTCCCCGCAACAACAAGCAAACAACTCAACCCCACCACCGGAGACAACCATGTTCAAAACAATGACTGCTGCCTGCGCAGCGATCGCGCTGGCGCTGCCCATCGCCGCGCAGGAGAGCTACCCCTCGCGACCGATCCGCCTCGTCGTGCCCTACGCGGCCGGCGGCGCGACCGACTTCGTGGCGCGCACGCTCGGCGATCGCCTCTCGAAATCGATGGGGCAACCGGTGGTGGTGGACAACAAGGCGGGAGCGGCGGGCGCCATCGGCGCCGGAGAAGTCGGCCGCGCCAAGCCCGACGGCTACACGCTGTTGATGACCATCACCGATTCGCAGATCAACAACACGGCACTGTTCAAGACCCTGGCGTACGACCCGCAGAAAGACTTCGTCGGCGTCTCGCAGGTGGTGCGCAGCCCGGCGCTGATCTCCACGCACCCGGGCACCGGAATCAAGAGCATGAATGACCTGAAGGCAAAGGTGGCCAAGGGCGATGCAAAGCTGAGCTACGGGTCCTGGGGTGTCGGCGGTCTGGGCCATTTGGCGGGCGAGAGTCTCAACCGCGGACTGAATGCCGGCATGGTGCATGTGCCGCAGCGCGGCGAAGGGCCCGTGGTGACCGATCTGCTATCGGGCACCATCGACGTCGGCCTGTCTTCGGTCGCAAGTGCGATGCAGCATGTGCCGTCGGGAAAGGTCGTGCCGCTCGCAGTACTGGGGCGTCAGCGTTCTACCTCTCTGCCGCAGGTCCCAACCATGAATGAGCTGGGTTTCAACGATCCCCTCTATGACTCCAATGTCTGGATCGGCCTGCTGGCGCCGGCCAAGACGCCGCAGCCCATCGTTGACAAACTGGCCAAGGAAGTTCGCGCCATCGTCGGATCACCCGAGGTCAGCCAGCTGTTCGTCGCGCGTGGCTTCGAGGTGATGAACAGCACGCCCGAGCAGTTCGCGATGTCGTACAAGGACGAATTCAACGTGATCACCAAGCGGATGCGCGACCTGGGTGTCGAGGCGCAATGAGGGATGCGACCACAAGGGCCTTGGCCAGAAGCCGCTGAAGGCTTGCGCTGCGACCGCCAGCGGACGGTGATGCTGGCGCGATAGTGCCGGCGCCTCACGGCCCCCGTGACCTCTGCGGATGCGGCACGATACGCGCCAAACCCTCAGTTATCGACTAGAGCTTTTGACCCAAGCGCTCTAGCCGGGGCATCCAATCGTGCTTTATATCGGCGGAGACAAGTATGCGGAGCGCTCGGCCGATGAGAAGATCGCGTGGCACGAGACCGATGTAGCGCGAATCGGCGCTGTCGTCCCGGTTATCGCCCAGCATGAGGTATTCACCCGCTGGCACGACGAGGGGCGCGAAGCTGCTGCGCGCAGCAATGCCGTGCAACCATTGCACGCGGCGCTCATTGCCCTGCACTCGTTCGGTCAGGCGCGTCGCATCGATGGTTCGGCCCGGGGCCAAGGTCTCTTGAAGCGCCTCTGGCGCGACGTAGCGAGCTGCCTCGCCATTGATGAAGAGCACCTCATCGCGCATCTCCACCGCATCCCCCGGAACAGCCACCAGCCGTTTGATGAGGCGCGTGCCGTCTTGCGGCGATGAGAAGGTCACGACGTCACCGCGTTGCGGTTCCCCAGTATGGGCCAGTACAACATCGGTCAGCGGCACCTTCACGTTGTAGGCCAAACGGTTGACGAACACCACGTCACCTTCGAGCAGGTTGGGCCGCATGGAGCCCGAGGGGATAGGGTTCCAATCGGCAACGGCAGTACGAAAGACGCCGAAACACAACAAGAACACCAAAAATCCCTTGTTCGATCTGGCCCAGCGTCCCATGTGTTCTCCGTGAATGGCAGCTCAATGGCGCTGCGCCGGATTGGAGCCTCAGGCGCGTCAGTAGTTCCCGGTCTGGCCAGTATGGTCAGAGCGAAGTTCATTGCGGATCATCTTCGCCAACGCTTGGCGCGGTGAGCCCGTCGTGTCCCTTGACCTTTGCCATGAAGGTCTCGAACATGTGAGGAATCAATCTGCCACCTCCACTGCTGCATCGGCTGAACTCAGCGTCTCGCATGCTTGACCAATTCCCGTACATGTCCGCGCTCGAATCCATCCTCGACGACATCACCGCGTGGGGCGAGACGCGCACCGAGGTCGCGGTGTCGGCGCTCATCTTCGGGCGCGGAACGCGCCGCCCGTTGTCCTGAACCGGGCGGGCGTCGGGTGGAGAACCAGCGATTCAAGGTGTTGCCCTGCCGAAGAGCGGGCATCGAGGCCGTGGCAGCAGACACGACGTTCGTCTTTGGTCGCCATACCCACGAGCAGTTCGGTGTCGGACT
>Ga0075370_10000190_pt1 | contig 21660 bp, 24 predicted proteins | sample EndMethybrTD3035_FD_71398 | JGI IMG/M metagenome (GOLD analysis project Ga0075370, IMG submission 71398) | Populus endosphere microbial communities from Tennessee, USA - Endosphere MetaG P. TD hybrid TD303-5 | ecosystem: Host-associated > Plants > Roots > Endosphere | place: USA: Tennessee... | reverse complement strand
AGCTTCCCGAAGCCGCTGCGGTGGAAGACCAGCGGCGCTCCGGCCAGGCTGTGGTCGACGTGCTCCACGGCATGCAGCTTGAGCAGCACCAGCAGGTGGTCGCCGGCCTCGACCTCGCGGTAGATCGTGCAGTCGAACTGCGCCAGCCCCTCGTCGAGGGTGACCGCGCCCTCCTCGGTGACCCGGTGGGCCAGCCCCTCGAAGCGCTGGTCGACCGGGCCGGCCAGCTGTCGGCAGACGACGTCGTGGTGGTCGGCGAGCACGGTGACGCCGAGGTGGCCGGCGCGGCGCAGGTCGGGCCAGGTCTTCGAGGAGACCGCGAGGTTGATCGACACCAGCGGCGGGTCGAGGCTCACCGAGGTGAACGAGCTCGCCGCCAGTCCGATCAGCCGGCCGTCCACCTCGGCGGCGACGGCGACCACGCCGGTCGGGAAGATGCCGAACGCCTCCCGCAGCTGCGCGGGGTCGAGGTCCTGGTTGGTGGTGAACGTGGTCGGCAGGGCACTCACGCGGCGGCGCCTCTCAGGTAGCGGGTGACGATCGGGCGGGTGACGGCGAGCCAGTCGGCGTACGCCGCGGGGTCGGCGTGCTGGGCGTCGACGACGTAGAGCCCGCGGCCCGGCACGGTCCCGCCGATCTCGGTCAGCACCGGCCGCAGGGTCAGCTCGGGCGCCAGCGAGTGGGCCGGGCTGCCGCCGAGCATCAGCGGGACGGCGAGGCCGGAGAGGCCGGTCCCGCCGGCGAACCGGTCCAGGAACAGCTTGAGCAGGCCGGTGTAGGCGGCCTTGTAGGTCGGGCTGGCCACGACCACCAGATCGGCGGCGCCGACCTGCTTGACGAGGTCGGTGATCTCGGGGTCCGCCCAGTCCAGCAGCCCCGGGCCGACCTCCGCGAGGTCGACCACGAGGTCGGGATGGCCCGCGAGCTCCTGGGCGACGTAGGTGGCGGCGGCGAGCGTGCGGCTCTGGGGCTTGGGGTTGCCGACGACGACGGCGATGGTGGTCATGACGTCTCCTCCAGGGTCTTCACGATGGCGGGCAGCTCGGGGCCGAGGCGGAGCGACTCGAGGAACAGCACCACGGTGGCCGCGACCGAGCGGTGCGTGGCGTCGTTGAGCACGTCGTGGCGGCCGCCTTCGACCAGCCGGACCCGCGCCGTCGGGGCCGCGGCGTACGGCGCGACCGCGGCGGCCGCGGGCGTCACCGGGTCGGCCGTGCCGTGCAGCACGAGCGCCGGCTTGTCCGGCGCGACCAGGTCGAGCGACGGCCACGGCAGCGGGTCGTTGAGCGCCCCGCGGGCGAAGTCGGCGTCCGAGTCGATGACCCGCGTGTGCACCGGACAGGCGGTGCGCGCCGCGATCTCGTCCTCCCACGAGTCGACGCCCGCGGACTCGGGCAGCGCCAGGCCGGCGAGCACGACCGCGTCCAGCGGGAGCTCGGCGGCGAGGAGCGCGGCCAGGGTGGCTCCGCTGTCCGTGCCGACGAGCACCTTGGGTGCGGGCAGCGACTCGTCGGCGAGCAGCTTGCCCACCCGGTCGGTCGCGTCGTCGAGATCGTCGAGGTCGACCGGCACCAGCCGCACCTTGTAGGCATCGGCCGAGAGCCGGCGGCCGAACCGCTCATATGAGGCCGCGGTCTCCCCGCGGCCGGGCAGGACGACGAGCGTGCCGCGCGGGGTGCCGCCGGCGGGCTCGTCCCAGGAGCCGGTGGTCATCGTTGTGGTCATCGGAGGCAACCTCTCAGTGGGCCCAGGTCGAGACGAACCAGTGCACGGCACCGGTCTGGGGGTCATAGGACCGGCGCGGCAGCGTCCCGATGTCCGCGCCGTAGATGTGGATGCCGACGACCGGCCGGTCGCCGCCGCACCGCACCTGGTGCACGTCGTCGTCGGTCGTGCAGCAGACGGTCACCTGGCCGGCGCTCCACTCGTCGGTGCCCTCCTCGACCAGCGGCACATCGGGCACGACCGGCTTGGCGTAGCGGGTCTCCACCTCGACGCCGGAGTGGATGCCGACGACACCCCAGGTCTCGTGGCCGTGCACGGGGGTGCCCTGGCCGACGTTCCAGACGGCGCTGGCGATCGAGAAGCCGCCGTCGGCCGCGACGTGGAGCGGGTACATGACGTAGCGCTCCGGGTCCGGCCGCGTCTTGTCCTCGGGCAGCTCGAAGCCGGCCGCGAGCGCCTCCTCGAGCTCGGCCCGCACCGCGGCGGTGAGCGCCCGCTCGTCCAGCCCGCGGCCGACCAGCGCCTGCACCTTGCGGGCGAGCGCGGCGACCTCCGGCACATCGCTGGTGACCGGGACGATGGCTTGCTGGGTCATGCGCTCTCCTTGACGAGGGTGCGGCCGGCGTACGCCGCGATGCGGTCGCGCAGGCCGGGGGTGGCGACCGAGCGGGCCAGGGCCGCGAGCTCGGCGTCGGTGTCGTGGTGCGGCCGGTCGGCGAGCACCACGGCTCGGCGGTCGGCTGGCCAGCCGACCCACTCGGTGAGCAGCTCGGCGAGCTGGCCGGGTGTGCCGGTGACCAGCGAGTCGTAGTCCTCGAGCATCCTCCGGCGGGTGGCGCCGAGCACCACGCCGAACGCCGAACCGGGGAAGCGCAGGGTCACCTCGGTGGCGACCAGCCGGGCGTCGCACGCGAGCACCAGGTCGGCGCCGGCACCGACCGCCGCCCCGTCGGCGACCGCCACGGTGAGGTACGGCGCCGCGGACAGCCGCTCCAACAGCAGCCCGATCCGCAGGAACCGGTGCGCGAGCGTGGCGTCGGTCTCCAGCTCCAGGGCCGTGAGGTCGAAGCCTGCCGCGAAGTGACGGGCGTTGCCGCGCAGCACGAGCGCGAGGGGGTCCGCCGCCGCGGCCTCGTCGAGGACACCGTGCAGCGCCTCGACCAGGTCCGGCGAGAGCGCGTTGGCCCGCTCGGGACGGTCGAGGGTCACGGTCCACACGGTGCCGCGGTCCACGACGAGCGGAGGGCGGATGCTCATGCGACCTCCCACTCCGCGAAGACATCGGTGTCGGCGCCGAGCCGGGGCGCGCCCCGCTCGAGCCGCGGCTCCTGCCCCTCGATCCGCACGGGGAACACCACGGCCGGCACCTCGCCGGCCAGTGGCATCTCGATCCGACCGACCAGCCCGGTCTGCTCGACGTGGGGGTCGGCGAGCACCTCCCCGAAGGTGTTGACCGGCCCGCACGGGACGCCGCGAGCGCGGAGCTCGGTGAGCCAGTGCTCGCGCTTCTCCCCCGCGAACCGCTCCTGCAGCAGGCCGGCGAGCACGACCTGGTGGGCGACCCGGTCGGACTGGGTGACGAACCGAGGATCGTCCACCAGCTCCGCCAGGCCGACCACCTCGGCAACGGCCGCCCACAGACGGTCGTTGCCGGCGGCGACGGTGAAGTCACCGTCCGCGGCCGAGAAGCCCTGGTAGGGCGCGTTCCGCGGGTGCGCCGTGCCGAGCCGCTGCGGCTCCCTCCCCGACCCCCAGTACTCGCTGGTCTGCAGCGCGGAGATGCCGAGCAGGCAGTCGAGCATGGGTACGTCGACCCGCACCGACCGGCCGGTCCGGCCGACCTGCGGCAGGAGCGCGGCCACGGTGTAGGCGGCGTACAGCCCGGCGGCGAAGTCGCCCACCGGCACGCCGGCCTTGACCGGGCCGCCGTCGGGCTCGCCGGTCACCGACATCAGCCCGGACATGCCCTGGATCACCACGTCGTAGGCGCCGTCGTTGACGTAGGGGCTGGTCAGCCCGTAGCCGGAGATCGAGCAGTAGACGAGCCCGGGGTGGCCGTCGCTCACCACGTCGTAGCCGAGCCCGAGCCGGTCGAGCACCCCCGGACGGTAGTTCTCGACCACCACGTCGGCCGACGAGATCAGCTCACGGACCCGCGCCAGGTCGGCGGCATCCTTGAGGTCGGCGACCACCGAGCGCTTGTTGCGGTTGACCGACGCGAAGTTGTGGCTGAACCGCTCCGCACCGTCCGAGGACGTGGCGAAGGGCGGCCAGCCGCGCATCTGGTCACCGGTCGGCGGCTCGACCTTCACGACGTCGGCGCCGAGGTCCGCGAGCAGCATGCCCGCGAACGGCCCCGCCGCGACGTGTGCGAGCTCGACGACCCGGACGCCTTCAAGTGGACGCATCGGGACGTCAGACCGCCACGGCCCGGGTCGCCTTGCGGTGCGCGACCTCCTGGCGGACCAGCGGCAGCAGGTGCTTGCCGTAGTCGATGGCGTCCTGGAGCGGCTCGTAGCCGCGGATCAGCACGGTGTTCACGCCGATCTCGACGTAGTCGAGGATCGCGGCGGCGACCGTCTCCGGCGAACCGACCAGCGCGGTCGAGTTGCCGCCGCCGCCGACGGCCTTGGTGGTGGGCGTCCAGAGGCAGCGGTCGTGCAGGTCGCCCTTCTCGGCCGCGGCCAGCAGCCGCTGCGAGCCGGCGTTCTGCGGCGCCTGGCCCTGCGGGTGCAGCTTGGCGACCTGCTGGCGGAACTGCTTGCCGACCTCGCCGTTGATGGTGTCGAGGATCGAGTGCGCCCGCTCCCAGGCCTCCTCGTCGGTCCGGCCGAGGATCGGTCGGAACGACACCGAGATCCGCGGCCGCTCCGCCCGACCGGCCGCGGCCGCCTGCTCGGCGACGCTGGCGATCTGCTCGCCGGTCTCCTTCAGCGGCTCGCCCCACAGCATGTAGGTGTCGGCGTGCTTGGACCCCACGGCGTACGCCGCCGGCGAGCTGCCGCCGAAGAAGAGGTCGAGGTGGCGGTCCTGGTAGGGGAAGACCTGCGGGGTGAACCCCTCGAACCGGTAGTAGGTGCCGTCGTAGTCGCGGGGCCCGGGCTCGTCCCACGCGCCGCGGAGGATCTGGAGATACTCGTCGGTGCGTGCGTAGCGCTCGTCGTGGGTCAGGTAGTCGCCCTCGCGGCGCTGCTCGGAGTCGGTGCCGCCCGTGATGATGTGGACCGCGACCCGCCCCTGGCTGAACTGGTCCATCGTGCTGAAGGTCCGCGAGGCCAGCGTCGGGTGCACGACGCCGGGGCGGTGCGCGACGAGCAGGCCGAGGCGCTCGGTGTGCTGCGCGACGTACGCCGCGACCTGGGTGCCCTCGGACCAGCCGGAGCCGTAGCCGATGAGGACGCGGTCGAAGCCGCCGTCCTCGTGCGCCTTGGCGAAGCGGGCGGTGTAGTCGGGGTTGATGATCGGACCGTCGTGGGGGCGGATCTCGGAGGCGTCGGCGGTGCCGATCATGCCGAGGAGCTCGATGTCGTCGTAGTCGTAGGTCATGGGGATGCCTTCTCTCGTCGGGTTCGGAGGTCAGCCGGCCAGCGCCGCGCGACGGTCCTCCGCCTTCAGCTGGGCGCCGGCGCGGACCAGCTCGATCACGCGGCCGTACTTCTTCGCGTCCTCCAGCGGGTCGAACCCGCGGATGAGGAGCGTGGTGACCCCGAGGTCGACGTAGTCGAGGAGCCCCTCGGCCACCTGCTCGTAGGTGCCGACCAGCGAGGTCGAGTTGCCGGCCCCGCCGGTCACCTTGGCCAGCGCGGTCCAGAGCCGCTTGTCGTGGACGTCGGACTGCTCGGCGACGGCGACCAGCCGCTGGGAGCCGACCGCGTTCTTCCCGAAGCCACTGAGTGGTCCTGGATTCCCGGCCTTCGCCTGCGCGGCGGCGAGGATGGCGTCGGCCTGGGCCCAGGCCTCCTCCTCGGTCTCGGCCACGATCGGCCGCAGGCTCACCGAGAACCGCGTCTTGCGCCCGTAGGGTGCCGCGGCGGCCTGCACCTCGGCGATGCGCTGCCGGATGCCGTCGAGCGGCTCGCCCCAGAAGGCGTAGGCGTCGGCGTGCTTGCCGCCCACCCGGATCGCGTCCTCGGACGCGCCGCCGAAGTAGATCGGGATCTGGCCCGGCTCGGGCCGGACCGAGGCGTGCGCACCGGTGACCTTGTAGAACTCGCCGTCGTGGTCGAACGGCTGGTCGGACTCCCACTCCTTGCGGAGCACGGTGAGGAAGTCGTCGGTGCGCCGGTAGCGCTCCTCCTTGGTGAGGTAGTCGCCGTCGCGCTGCTGGTCGGCGTCGTCGCCGCCGGTGATGACGTGCATCGCGACCCGGCCGGGGTGGAAGGCGTTGAGCGTCGCGTAGGCGCGGGCGGCGATGGTCGGCGCCCAGAAGCCCGGCCGGTGGGCGAGCAGCACCTTCAGCTTCTCGGTCGCCTCGAGGGTCTGGTCGGCGAGGACGAACCCGTCGATCGACGCGGACGAGTGCGCGATCAGCACCCGGTCGAAGCCGGAGGCCTCATGTGCCTGCGCCAGCTCGGCGGCGAACTCCTTGTTGACCGGCGGGCCGACCGGCACGCCGATCTCGGTGTGGGTGGCCATCCCGAAGGAGCCGTTGGTGGCCGACGTCGCGGTGTCCACGCGCTGGGTGGCCGTGATGCCGATGAACTCGAGCTCCGTCATGAGGCGATCTCCTGCTGGGTGAGGTTGGTCTTGAGGTGGGCGGCCCACTCGCCGGCCACGTAGCACGCGGCCTCGCGGGTGGGCGGATCGAGCGGGACGAGGTCGGGCTGGACCCGGCAGGCGTCGTGGGCGAAGCGGCAGCGGGCGGCGAAGACGCAGCCGCCCTGGGCGGTCCAGCCGGCCCGGTCCTCGGTCGGCTCGGCGTCGAGGCGCACGTCGGCCGGCCGGATCTCGTGGTGGCGCTCGACGCTGGGGGCGGACGCGGTGAGCAGCGCCGTGTAGGGGTGCGCGGGACGCTCCAGCACGTCGCGGGTCGGACCTTGCTCGACCAGGCGGCTGCGGTAGAAGACCGCGACCCGGTCGGCGATGCCGGCCAGCGAGGACAGGTCGTGCGCGATGACGACGACGGCGAGGTCGAGGTCGCGGCGCAGCCGGTCCAGCAGGTTGAGCACCAGGTTGCGGTTGGAGACGTCGAGGGCGCTGACCGGCTCGTCGCAGAAGAGCAGCGCCGGCCGGGTCACGATCGCCCGGGCCAGCGAGACGCGCTGGCGCTGTCCGCCGGAGAGCTGGCGCGGGCGCCGGCCGCGGACCTCGCCCGGGTCGAGCCCGACCTCGCGCAGTGCCTCGTCGATCCGGGCGCTCCTCTCGCGCGACGACAGTCCCCCTGCGATGTCGAGCGGCTCACCGACGAGCCGCGCGACCGTCAGGTCGGGGTCGAGCGAGCGGAGCGGGTCCTGGAACACCAGCTGCACCTGGCCCCGGCGGCGGAACTCGCGCAGCGCGCGGCCCCGGAGCGCGCCCAGGTCGGCGCCCTCGAACTCGATCGTCCCCGCGGCCGGGGTCACCAGGCCGACCGTGGCGCGCGCCAGCGTGGTCTTGCCGGACCCGGTCTCACCGACGATGCCGACGATCTCGCCGCGGCGGACCTCGAGGCTGGCGCCGTGCAGCGCCGCGCCGGTGCCGAGGTGGGTGCCCTTCTTGGGCCGGGCGTAGCTGACCGAGAGGTCGGTGACCTTCAGGAGCGGGGTGGTGGTCGGGGTGGTCATGCCGGCACCGCCACCCGCACGCAGCGCGACGCCCGACCCGGCCCTCCAGAGCCGGCGTCGACCGGAGCCAGCGGGATGGGTCCGGCGACGCACTCCGCGGCGGCGTACCGGCAGCGCGGCGCGAACCGGCAGCCCGGCAGCTCCTCCCCCGCAGCGGGCGGCTGGCCGGGGATGGTGTCGAGGGTGCGGCGGGACCAGTCGCCGATCGAGGCGACGCCCATCAGCGCCTGGGTGTAGGGGTGCTGCGGGTCGCCCAGCACCTGGTCGGTCGGGCCGCTCTCGACGATCTCGCCGGCGTACATCACCAGCACCCGCTCGCAGGTCTCGGCCACGACCGCGAGGTCGTGGGTGACCAGCAGCAGGCTGAGCTGGTGCGTACGCCGGAGCCGCTGCAGCAGCTCGAGGATCTCGGCCTGGACGACGGTGTCCAGGGCGGTGGTGGCCTCGTCGGCGATGAGCAGCTCGGGGTTGAGCGAGACGGCGATCGCGATGATGACGCGCTGGAGCATGCCGCCGGAGAGCTCGAACGGGTAGCGGTGGTAGACGAGCTCGGCGTCGTGGAGCCCCACCTCGGTGAGGAGCTCGATGGTGCGCTCGCGGGCCGCGCGGCGCCCGAGCCCGCCGCGGACCCGGAGCACCTCGTCGACCTGGTGGCCGATGGTGAGCGAGGGGTTGAGGTAGGACGCGGGGTCCTGGAAGACGGCGGCGACGCGGGTGCCGCGCACCTTGTCCCAGGTCCCCCGGCGGGCCCCGGTCAGCTCGACGGCGTCGGGACCGCTGCCGAGCACGATCGAGCCGTGGTCGATCTCACCCGTCTCGGGCAGCAGACCGAGCACCGACCGGCAGGTGAGCGTCTTGCCGGAGCCGGACTCGCCGACCAGGCCGACGGACTCGCCGCGACGGATCGCGAAGGACACGTCGCGCACGGCGACGAGGTGGTCGCCGACGCTGACCTGCAACCCCTCGACCTGGAGCATGGGGAGTGCCTCAAGCTGCGACGACACGGCGCTGCTCCTCTTCGTCGGTGGGGACCACGCCGACCGGCGTGACCGGGATGCCGATCGGGGTGTGGTCGCGGCGGCCGGCGGCACGGCGCAGCACCCCGCCCCGGCGGCGCCGCGCCTCGCCGCTCGCGGCCTCGCGGATGCAGTCGGCCAGGATGTTGAGCGAACCGACCGTGAACACCAGCAGCAGGCCGGGGAAGATCGGCGCCCATGCCTGCTGCTCGAGGAAGCCGAGGTCGGAGGAGAGCATCCCGCCCCAGGTCGGCGTCGGCGGGATGATGCCGAGGCCGAGGAAGGCCAGCGAGGCGACCACCAGGAGCGCCGAGCCCATCGCGTGGGCGGCGGCGACCGCGACGTTCGGCAGCACCTTGGACCAGATGTGGGTGCGCAGCGTCCACCAGCGGGAGGCGCCCATCAGCTCGGCGGCCTCGACGTAGTGGGTGGTGCGCAGCCCGAGCGCGACCGCGCGGGTGATCCGGAAGAAGCCCGGGCTGGTGAGCACGCCCACCGCGATCATCGCCTGGTGCAGCCCGTTGCCGAGGGTGCCGGCGACCGCGATCGCGAAGACCGTGAACGGCAGCATCATCAGCGTGTCGGTGACGCGCAGGGAGACCCACTCGCCGAGCCGGCCCATCCAGACCGACGCCAGCCCGGCCGGCACGCCGAGCGCGAGCCCGACGGCGACGGCCTCGAGGGCGCCGATGACCGACAGCCGGGTGCCGGCCATCAGCCGGCTGAGCACGTCGCGGCCGACGTAGTCGGTGCCGAGCCAGTGGTGTGCGCTCGGCCCCGCCAGGGTCTGGGGGTACTGCTTGAGCGGGTCGTACGGCGCGAGCATGCCGCCGACGACCGCGAGCAGCAGCACCACGGCGAGGACGGCCAGCGCGACGCGGGCGACCGGGATGCGGAGCAGGTTGCGGGCGGTGGTCATCGGGCGCCCCCTGTGAGAGTGCCGGCCCGGCGGGCCGCGGGGTTGAGCATGAGCTGGAGGGCGTTGACGACCAGGCTGCCGATCAGCACGATCACCGCGGTCACCAGCAGCGTGCCGAGGACGACGGGCACATCACCGCGTTGGGCGGACTGGAGCGCGAGCTGGGCGATGCCGGGCAGGTTGAAGAGCTTCTCGGTCATCACGGCGCCGCCGATGATCAGCGGGATCGCCATGCCGATCACCGCGAGCGTGGGCGAGATCGCGTTGCGCAGCACGTGACCGAAGAGCACCCGACGGCGGGAGAAGCCACGCATCTCCGCTCCGATGGCGTAGTTCTCGCGCAGCGCACCGACCAGCGAGGTGCGCAGCTGACGGGCGATGTTGGCCGCCACCTCGATGCTCAGGGCGAGCGCGGGCAGGATCGAGAAGCGCAGCCACTGCACCGGGTCCACGTCCAGGGCGACGTAGCCACCCGCGGGGAGCAGCCGGGCCTTCACCGCCAGGAGCACGATGAGCGCGATGCCGATCACGAACGGCGGCAGCGTGGCGACCACCGAGCAGACCACCGTCACGGCCCGGTCGACGAAGCCACCGGCGCGGAGGGCGGCGGCGACCCCCGCGCCGGTGCCGAGGAGGATGGCCAGGACCAGGGCCAGGAGGGCGATCGAGAGGTCCACGGGCAGTGCCTGCTTGATCGAGTCGGAGACCGGGACCGTGGTGAACCACGACTTGCCGAGGTCGCCGTGCAGGGCGTCGCCCAGCCAGGTGAAGTAGCGCGGCACCAGCGGCCGGTCCAGCCCGAACTGGTGGTTCATCGTGGCGATGTCCTGCTCGGTCGCGGTCTCGCCGAGCACCGTCGCGGCCGGGTTGCTCTTGCTGAACGCCCCGAGCGCGAACGTGATCACCGAGGCCAGGAACAGCACCGTCGCGGTGGTGAGCAGCAGCCGTCCCAGCGGCCGCAGCGCCGCGAGGAGGTGGGGAGCCGCCCCGCCGCGCCGGGTGCTGGCGGCGGCGGGGACGGCGGTCTGTGGGGTGAGGGTGGCCCCGGTGGTGGCGGAAGCCATCAGGCCGAGATCCCCTCCCAGCGGCGCAGCGCCGGGTGCTGCTTGAGCTCGGCGACGGACTTCTGCCGGGCGATGATCGACGGCGCCTCGTAGAGGAAGGTGTTGGGGTAGCTGGTGACCGCGATCTTGGTCGCCTCCTGCAGCAGGCCGGCGTACGCCGGGTCGTCGGTCGGCGTCGCCCGGACCTTCGCGAGCTGCGCCTGGAGGTCGGCGTTGGTGGCGCGGGAGGGGTTCATCAGCCCCGTGTCGCTGAACAGCACCTGGAAGGCCTGCACGGGCGACTCGCGGCCGGCGAAGCCGTCGTAGCCGAGCGCCTTGGAGTGGTCGAGGTAGACGACCTGGGTCCACTGGGTCGCCGGGATCGTCTCGATCTCGAGGTCGATGCCGATGTCCTTGAGCTGGGCCTGGATCTGCTCGGCGGCGGCCGGCGCGGGCGCCGGGACCGTGAACGTGCCCTTCACGCCGTCCTTGAGCCCGGCGTCGGCCAGGATCTGCTTGGCCTTCTCCGGGTCGTAGGCGTAGAGCTCGTCGAGCTCGTCGTTGTGGCCGACGTACCCCTTCGGGAACGGCTGGTAGTTGACGTCGCCGACGCCGAAGTTCGAGGTCTTCTTGATGCCCTCGCGGTCGATGCCGTACTTCAGCGCCTCGACCACGGCCGGGTTGTCGAACGGCGCCATCGAGGCGTTGACGTCGAGGACGCTGACGAACATCGAGTCGAGGATCTGGACCTCGAGCCCGGCCGCCTTCGCCGCCTCGATGTTGGAGCCGGTCAGCCGGACGATGTTGTACTGCCCGGACGCGGCAGAGGCGACGGCCGTCGCCGGGTCCGGCGTCGGGTAGAGCTTGAAGTTGGCGACCTTGATCTGGTCCGCGAGGTAGAAGTACTTGTTCTTCACCAGCTCCGCGTGGTCGTTCTGCGTGTACGACGTGACGCTGAACGGACCCGACCCGGCGGGCTGGGTCGCGAGCGACTCGACGTCCTTCTCGAAGACCGCCGGGTTGACGACCATGCCGGTCTTGCCGGCGAAGAGCAGCGGGTACTGGTAGTTCGTCCCGGTCAGCGTCACGACCACGTCGAGGTCGCCGTCGGCGGCGACGTCCTTGATGTCGGCCATCTGCGGAGCGATGAGCGAGCCCTCCTGGGTCCGCCCACGGTTGATCGACTTCGCGACCGCCTCGGCGTCGAGCGGCGAGCCGTCGGAGAACTTCAGGCCGGAGCGCAGCGTGAAGGTCACCGCGTCGCCGGCGTCGTTGTACTTCCAGCTCTCGGCCAGCCAGCCGACCGCGTTGCCGTTGTCGTCGAGCGCGGTGAGTGCGTCGTAGGTCAGCGCGAGCATCTGCACGTCGGAGCCGGCCGACGAGGTCACCGGGTCCCAGGTGGTCGGCAGCTGCCACGCCCAGGTGATGGTGCCGCTGCCGCCGGCGGCACCGCCGCCGGCGGAACCTCCCGTCGTGTCTCCCCCGCAGGCGTCCAGGGCGAAGATCGCTCCGGCGCCCAGCCCGATGCCGAGGAGCCCCCGGCGGGAGAGGGTGAGGGCGGAGGACGAGTCGGACCGCTGGGTGCGGATGCGGGCGGTGGCGCGGGGCATGGGATACCTCGTGTCTTTTCTCGGGATGGGTGGACTGCGGTGGTTGAGGTGTGAGGGCCGCTAGGCCCGAGCCTCGAAACCACCTGTGGCGTACCGGTTGGCGGGGACGGGGAGCCCGAGATGACCGCGCAACGTCTCGCTGTCGTAGTCGCGGCGGTACACCCCCCGTTCCTGGAGCACCGGCACGAGCTCCTCGACGATGCGGCGGAAGTTGGCGGGGTGGTCGACGCCGACGTTGAAGCCGTCGCAGGCGCGCGCCTCCCACCACTCGATGAGCTTGTCGGCGACGGTCGCGGCGGTGCCGACGAACTCGCTCTTGCGGAACAGGCGGGTGGCCTCGACGGCCTGGCGCAGCGTCCAGCCGTTGTCCTGGGCGCGCTGGGTGATGCTCTTGGCCTGGGTGTAGAACGAGCGCTCGCCGTACTTCAGCACCTCCACCGGGAACGGCGCGTCGAGGTCGTACGCCGTGAAGTCATGCCAGCCGAACGCCCGGCCGAACTCCCCGAGGGCCGCCTGGAAGGTGTGGTCCCGGTCGTTGTTGGCGGCCTCGATCTCACGGGCCTCCTCATCGGTGTCGCCGATGACGACCTTGATCCCCGGCATGACCACCAGGTGGTCCGGGTTGCGGCCGAACCGGTCCTTGGCCCGCCCCTTGATGTCGTTGTAGAACGCCTGCCCGCTGGGGATGTCCGGCGCGTGGGTGAAGATCCCCTCGCCGACGCTCGCCCCGAGGTCGCGCCCCTGGTCGGAGTCGCCGGCCTGGAAGATCACCGGGTGACCCTGCTGGGAGCGCACCAGGTTGAGCGGGCCGCGCACCTTGAAGAACTCGCCCTCGTGGTTGAGCACGTGCTGCTTGCTGCGGTCGAGGAACACGCCGGTCTCGCGGTCGCGGACGAACGCGTCGTCCTCGTAGGAGTCCCAGAGCGCCCGGGCCAGCTCGACGAACTCCTGCGCGCGGCCGTAGCGCGTGTCGTAGTCGTAGTGCTCGTCGAGCCCGTAGTTGCCGGCCGTCCCGGCGTCGCCGGTGGTGACGACGTTCCAGCCGGCGCGGCCGCGGCTGATCAGGTCGAGGCTGCCGAGGCGCCGCACCAGGTTGAAGGGGCTGTTGAAGCTGGTCGTCGCCGTGCCGACCAGGCCGATGCGGCTGGTCTGGGTCGCGAGCGCACTCAGGAGGGTGAGCGGCTCGAGCCGGTTGAGGTAGTGGGGCGGGGAGTACGGCGTGATGAACTGGCTGTCGACGATGAAGACGAGGTCGAACTTGCCGCGCTCGGCGAGCTGCGCCGTCTGCGTGAACCAGTCGACGTCGACGCTGGCGTCACCGGGGATCTCCGGGTCGAGCCACAGCGTGTGGCTGCCCGGGCCGCCGGTGCCGTAGGGCACCGCGCCCAGGTGGATCTGCCGCGTCGCGGACATGCGTCGAGCTCCTCGCGTTCGTTTTCCCTCTTAGTCAAGCAAGTTACATGACTTAAGGGCCGGAACTCCAACGCGAGTCCGTGATGTCGACCCATCACGGATCCTGATCAAAAGTCGACTACTCTTATTTACATGGGTGCCGTACTGGACATTGCTCCGCTGCGCAGCCTGGTGGCCGTCGCGGACTGCGGCGGCTTCCAGCGCGCGGCGACACACCTCCACCTGAGCCAGGGCGCGGTGTCGCAGCACGTGCGCCGGCTGGAGGCCGCCGTCGGCCGGCCGCTGGTCGAGCGGCACGGCCGGGGCTCACGGTTCACCGCCGACGGAGAGCAGCTGCTGTCCTACGCACGCCGGCTCCTGGTCCTCCACGACGAGACGCTGCGAAGCTTCGACCTCGAGACCGAGGAGACCGTGACCGTCGGCTGCACCGAGCACGCCGCCGCCCAGCTGCTGCCGTCGCTCTCGGCCGCACTCGAGCGCTCCGCGCCGGCCTACCGGTTCCGCTTCCGCATCGACCGTGGCCTCCGGCTCCGCGACGGGCTGGCGACCGGCCGCATCGACCTCGCGCTGCTCCTGAGCGCGCCCGACCCGACGGCGATCCCGGTGGGCGACCTGACGCTCACGTGGTACTCCGCACCCTCCTGGGCACCCCCGGCCGCACCGGCGCCGGTGCGGGTGGTCGCCTTCGACAGCCCGTGCGCCCTGCGCACCCGCGCGCTCGAGACCCTGTCGGCCCACGGGATCCCGGCAGTGGTCGGCGCCGAGGCCACGCAGCTGGCCGGCGTACAGGCCGCCGTCGGCGCCGGCCTGGGTGTCGCACTCATGGCGACGCTCGGCCAGACGCCGGACGGGCTCGTGCCGCGCACCGACCTGCCCGCGCCCGAGCCGCTGGGGCTGTTCGTCTGCGCGCGCCAGGGGCTGCCGGCCGCGGTCGCGGACCTCGTGGCCGACGCGGTGCGGCCGGCGCTCGCGCCGGCCGGCGGGAAGCCCTATCCGGCCTCCGTCGCGTGAGACGCTGGCGCGATGGAGCCCGATCCCATCGCGGACTGGCTGGACGCCGGCACGAGTGACCCGCGGGAGGTCGCCCAGCGCTACGACGACTGGGCGCACCGGTACGACGAGGACCTGGCGTCGTGGTCCTACCAGGCGCCTGCGCGGGTGGCGGACGCCGTCCTCGCCCGGCGGCCGCCCGCCGCCTCGGTGCTCGACGTGGGCTGCGGCACCGGGCTGGTCGGCCGCACGCTCCGCGCCCGCGGCTTTGCGGGACGGCTTCTCGGGGTCGACATCTCACCGGCCTCCCTCGCGATCGCCCGGGAGTCCGGGGCCTACGACTCGCTCGAGGAGGCCGACCTGCAGCAGCGGCTCCCCCTCGAGGACGACAGCGTGGACGCGGTGGTGTGCGTGGGGGTGATGACCTACCTCCCCGACGTCGAGTCGGTCTGGCGGGAGTTCGCGCGGGTGGCCCGCGCACAGGGTGTCGTGGTCGTCACCCAGCGTGAGGACCTGTGGCCCGAGCGCGCGTGCCAGGCCGTCGTCGACCGGCTGACCACCCAGGGCGTCTGGGCGCCGCTGGAGATCACCGGCCCGGCGCCGTACCTGCCCGAGGGCTACGGCGGCACGCCGGCCGTCGACTGCTACTACCTCACCGCGCTGGTCACCTGACCCGGCGGGAGGGCTGACCGCTCGCCGCTGCGGCACGCTCCGGGCCGCTCCGGGGCTACTGTGCGCCTATGGGACACCCGTGAGACCGCCGCTGCGGCTGGCGATCGTCGACGACTACGCCGTGGTCATCGCCGGCGTCGCGTCGTTCCTCGCCGCCGAGCGCATCGACGTCGTGGAGACGGGCGCGTCGATGCCGGTCCTCACCGACGTCGACATCGTCCTCTACGACACCTTCGGCCAGGTCCAGGGCGACGGCCTCGACCTCCAGGACTTCGTCCGCGACAGCGGCGCCAAGGTCGTCATCTACAGCTGGAACCTCAAGCCGGAGATGATCGTCCAGGCGCTGCGCGGTGGCGCGCGCGGCTACCTGTCGAAGGTGCTCACCGGTCCCGAGATCGTCGCCGCTCTCGAGCGGGTGATGAACGGCGAGATCGTCATCCTTCCCGGCGACAACGAGACGAGCGTGGCCGGCGCCGGCGACTGGCCGGGGCGGGAAGCAGGGCTCTCGCCTCGGGAGGCCGAGATCCTGGCCCTGATCACCCAGGGGCTCACCAACCAGCAGATCGCCGACCGCGTCTACCTCAGCATCAACTCGGTGAAGACCTACATCCGCAGCGCCTACCGCAAGATCGGGGTCGAGCGGCGGCCGCAGGCGGTCCTGTGGGGCGTGGCACACGGCTTCGAGCCGGACATCCTGCGCACGATCGACCCGGCCCTGTTCCGACGGCCGCCGCCCCGCAGCCCCAGTCGCTGACCGGGCCGGGGAGCCACCCGGAACCACCCGAACAGGCCATGCCGCGCCGCGGGCTCGCGTGACACCGTCCGGCCATGAACAACGCGCGCCGTCTCGGAGTCGCCATCGCCGGGCTGGCCATCGCGACCTGCGGGCTCCACGCCTCAGCCTCCGCCTCGGGCGGCCTCTTCGACAACTGCACCAACTTCAACGAGAGGTTCCCGCACGGGGTGGGCCGCAAGAACGCGGTCGACCACACCTCGGGCACGCCGGTGACGTCGTTCGTGCACTCGAACAAGAAGTACGCCACCGCGATCGCCAAGAACTCCGACCTGGACCGGGACAACGACAAGATCGCGTGCGAGAAGGCCTGAACCGGCTCAGGCCAGGATCGCTGCGGCGAGGGCGCGCGCGGCGCGCGCCGGGTGCTGGCGGTCCGTCTCGCCGTCCTGCGTGGCACCCATGACGAGAGTCCCCTCGATCAGCAGGTGCAGCTGCTCGGCCGCCTGCTCGGGGTGGGGGTGTCGCGCCGCCTCCAGCTCGCGCACCAGGAGCGCCCGGAGGCGGCGGCGGAAGGCGTCGGTCTCGGCGTGCGCCGGATGGTCGGGATCGGCGAGCGCGAGGTCGGTCGCGAAGTAGCGACAGCCCCGGAACTCCTCGCCCGAGGCGAGCTCGTCGAGCCGGTCGAACAGGCCGAGCAGCCTGGCCCGGGGCTCGGCGTCGCCGGCCAGGGCCCGCTCGTACCACGCCAGGTCCTCCTCGGCCGCCCGGCGCAGCACCTCCACCACGAGACCGTCCTTGCCGCCGAAGTGCTCGTAGAGCGACCGGCGGGCGACGTTCGCCTCCTTGAGCAGCGCGTCCACCCCGACCGCCGCGCCGCGTGAGTAGAAGAGCTCCTGTGCGGTCGCGAGCAGCCGCTCCCGCGGGCCGGGGGGCTTGCTCGTCGCCATTGCTCCGTCCTCACCGTTGACAGTAGAACGACCAGTCTATATGGTCCGATGTAGACCAATCGTTCTACTTCAAGGAGTGACCATCATGACCGCCAGCACGAGGACCACCGCCGAGACCATCGCCGCGTTCAACGAGGCCTTCCGGCGCCGCGACAAGGAGGCGGTGGCCGAGCTCGTCCACGACGACTGCCTGATGGTGTCGGCCCAGCCCGCGCCGAACGGCACGGCGTACGTCGGCAAGGACGCGAGCATGGCCTTCTGGGCCGAGCTGCTCGACGACCAGACCACCTCCTTCGAGGTCGACCACGTCTTCACCGAGGGCGAGTGGGCGGCCGTGCGGTGGCGGTTCCGCTACGGGCCCACCGACGCCGAGTCGGTGCTCGGCGTCAACATCACCCGGGTCAGCGAGGGGCGGGTCATCGAGCAGCTGGGCTACACGAAGACGCCCGACGTGCTCCCACTCCCGGAGTGAGCGCCGGTCACGGGTCGAGCGCGTGGGCGACGCTCAGGCCGGCGTGAGGATCTCGCCCATCGCGGTGAGGTGTGCCGGCGTCGAGCCGCAGCAGCCACCGACCAGGTCGATGCCGAGCTCCGCGAGCCGGACGGCGTGCGCCGCGAGGTCGCCGGGCGTGGCGTCGTACTCGAAGTGGTCACCGACCACCTGCGGCAGGCCGGCGTTCGACTGGGCGACCAGGAGCAGGTCTCCCGGGCGCGCCCGGACCAGCTCCGCGGCGATGAGCTCCATCTCCTCGGGTCCCCGACCGCAGTTGGCGCCAACGGCGTCCGCGCCGGCGGCGGCCAGGTGGGTGACGGCGTCGCCCGGCCGCACGCCCATCATGGTCCGGAGGTTGGTGTCGAAGCTCATGGTCACGACGACCGGCAGGTCCGGCGCGACCTGACGCGCGGCGGCCAGGGCCGCGTCGGCCTCGCCCAGGTCGCTCAGCGTCTCCACCAGCACCAGGTCGATGCCGCCCTCGACGAGGGCGGCGACCTGCTCGGCGAACAGCGCCTGCGCCTCCTCCGAGGTCATGGTGCCGAGCGGAGCCAGCAGCTCGCCGGTCGGTCCCAGGTCTCCGGCCACGAGCAGGCCGCGCTCGTCGGCGACCGACCTGGCGATCTGTGCGGCGTTGCGGTTCACCTCGGCCAGGCGGTCGGCGAGGCCGTGCATGTCCAGCCGCGGTCGGGTGCCGCCGAAGGTGTTGGTGGTCAGGATCCGTGCCCCGGCGTCGGCGTACGCCGCGTGCGCCGCCCGGACCGCGTCGGGGTTGTCGAGGTTCCAGAGCTCGCCGGGCGCGCCGTCCTCGAGGCCGGCGTCCTGCAGGAGCGTGCCCATGCCGCCGTCGAGCAGCACCGGCCGGTCGGCACCGATGAGCGCGGCGAGGCGGTTCATCCGCCCAACCCGTCGAGGTAGGTCGCGATCCGGTCCGCCGGCCACTCGCCGTCGAGCTCGGCCGTCACCCGGTCCAGCACGTCGGCCGGCGTGCCGTCCGCAGCGGTCCACGGGTCCCGGTCCCAGCCGAGCAGGTAGTCGTCGGCACCGGTGTCGCCGAGCCGCATCGCCGCCTCGTCGATCGCCTCCTGGAACCGCGGCGCGAGCTCGGCCTTGACGACCTCGTCGCCCGCGCGCGCCGTCACCATCGAGGGCAGCTCGCGCCACCGGGTCACCTGGTACTCCGTCACCCTCCGAGCCTAGGTCTGCCGGACCCCAGCGGGGCAACCGTCTCGCGCGGGGGCCGTCGCCCTGCCGCCGAAGCGGGTGATCCACCACCCGTGCCGTATCGTGGTCCACGTTGAAGGGACGGCTCGCCGTCCTGGCCGGGCAAGATGCCCGGCTTGTATCTCGTACTTCCTGGTTTTCGGTTCGCTGGACATCAGCACGGGTGGATGTCTTCAGCAGCTCGAGGGGCACAGCGCCCCCAGCACGGAACAAGGGAAACGATCATGGCTTCGGGAACCGTCAAGTGGTTCAACGCCGACAAGGGCTTCGGCTTCATCTCGCAGGATGGCGGCGGTGAGGACGTGTTCGTCCACTTCTCCGCGATCCAGACCAGCGGCTACAAGTCGCTCGACGAGAACCAGAAGGTCGAGTTCGACCTCGCCCAGGGCCCCAAGGGTCCCCAGGCGGAGAACGTCCGCGTCTCCTGACCTCACCACGAGGGCCCCGACCGCACCAGCGGTCGGGGCCCTTCGTGCGTCGCGGGGCGCTGGTCGGTCTCGACAGAAGCCGCGGCCGGGGTTGAGCCCGTCCGACGGAGCGAACGGCCACGGCCGCTGACACTGTCGGCCCCATGGAGCCCGGTCGCCTGCTGTCCGCCACCGCCGTGCACGACGACGCGATGCTGTCGCGGATCGCGGCCACGGTTGCGCTGCACCCGATCGCGTCCTTCAGCTACGTCCCCCGCACGGCGGACGAGGCGGAGGTCCGGATCGAGGTGCTCGGCGACGGCTGGCACCAGGAGCGGGTGCTGCAGAAGGTTCGGCGGCTGATCGGCGTGGTGGACGCGGCGTACGTCGCGCGCTAGAGCCGCAGGACGCGCAGCTGCAGCATCGCGGCGAACCGCTGGTCGGGGTCGGCGAGGTCGATCTCGCCCACCTCGGCGACGCGGCGCAGCCGGTAGCGGAACGTGTTCTGGTGGACGAAGAGCGAGTCGGCGGCGGCGACCGCGTCGCCGAAGTGGTCGAGCCAGGCGCGCAGCGTCGGGACCAGGCTGCTGTGGTGGCGGCGGTCGTAGGCGACCAGCCGGGCCAGCGCACCGCTGGGCTGGTCGCCGCGGGCGGCGGCGACATCGCGCAGCTCGAGGATGAGTGCCTCGCCCTGGAGCTCGTCGAGCCGGCCGATGCGGCGGTCGGAGCGGCCGTCGCGGAGCACCCGCAGGGCCCGGTCGACGGCGGTGCGGCTCTGGGCCACGCCCGAGAAGTCGGCGGCCACCGGTCCGACGGCGGCGATCGGGAGCAGCCGGTCGCCGACCCGGTCGAGGAAGTCGTGGGCGATGCGCAGCGCGCGGTCCTCGGCCTCGTCGACCGGTGCGGCGACGGGAAGCAGCCCGTAGGTCACCTCGCCGATCGCGGCGGCGGCCGAGCGCGGGTGGACGGCGGCGAGGTGCACGGCGAACGCGTCGCTGAGCCGCTGCCGCTCGTGGGCGATGGCGGCGCCGTCGAGGTCGCCGCCCTGGCGGCCGCGCTCGTCCAGGGCGACCCCGAGCACCAGCAGCGGCTGGCCCGCGAGGCCCAGCCGCTCCAGCGCGTCGCTCGCGCCGGCGCCGCCCTCCAGGGCAGAGCTCACCAGGTCGGCGCGCAGCCGGCGGCGTACGTCGGCACCGGCTCTGACCCGCAGCAGGTGGAGGGCGACGAGCTTGGCGGAGTCGCGCAGCGCTTCGGACCGCTCGTCGCTGAGCGGTCCGGTGACCGCGGCCCAGATCGAGCCGAGCACCTCGTCGCCGGCGCGTACGGCGATCGCCACCCGGGGCATGGTGAAGCCGTCCCGCCGGGTCGGCTCGACGTAGACGGGTTGGTCGCTGCGGTGCAGCTCGCGGAAGTCACCGCGGTCCTGGAGGACCCGCGAGTAGCGCTCGGGCACCTGCCGGCCCAGGATCGTCTCGACCCGCGACGGGTCCGCCTCGTCCTGGCGCCCGGAGAAGGCGAGCACCCGCGAGCTGCGGTCCTCGATGGTGATCGGCGCATCGAGCAGCGAGGCGATCGCGTTGGCGACCGCGAACAGGTCGCCGGACGGCAGCCCGCCCAGCGACTCCGGCTCCGCGACGCCGACGTCCCCCTCGGCGAGCAGCGAGCGCAGCATCTCGGCGAGGTGGCCCCACGGCGCGCCCCGGCTCAGCCCGAGCACCGCCACGCCGGCCTCATCGGCGGCGGCGCGCACCGCCGCGGTCAGCGGCACCGGCGCGCGCAGCACCAGCGCCGCCGCCCGCTCCCGCCCGAGCTCGGCGAGCAGCGCTGCGACCTGCGCGGGCTTCTCGACCCCGACGCCGAGCACCAGCGCGTGCGGCGGCAGCACCGGCCGGTCCACCGGGTCGTGGATGACCACGCCCCCGATGTCGCCGACGGCCTCGACATCACCGTGCGCCAGGTCGAGCAGCGTCGCGCCCAGGTCGTCGAGCACCCGCCCCAGGCTCGCCCGCGGCCGGGACCCGGCGCCCTGCGAGACATGCTGCACGCTCCGACCGTAGGCCGACCCCGACCGCCGGCACTAGTCGATCAGCACCAACGCGGCCTCGGATCTGGTCGGATCCGACCAGAAACGCGTCGCACGCCGGTCGTCGAGGAGGTCGCGCTGACCCCGGCCCACCCGGTCGTCGAGGAGGTCGCGCTGACCCCGGCCCACCACCCGGTCGTCGAGGAGGTCGCGCAGCGACCGTCACGAGACGCGGCGACCCGGGGCTGGGACGGTCCCAGCACCGCGTTGCGAGGTCTCGTGACAGGCGCTGCGCGCCTTCCTCGACCACCGAGGTCGGGTCAGGCGGGGAGCCACTCCGTCGCGGTGGTCACCTCGTCGAGTCGGTCCGGCACCGGGGCCACGCCGAGCCCCGGCCCGGTGGGGACGGCGAGGTGCCCGTCGTCGAGCACGAAGGGCTCGGTGATGTCGGCGGCGTAGTAGCGGCCCGAGGCCGAGGTGTCGCCGGGCAGGGTGAACCCGGGGAGGGCGGCCAGGGCGACGTTGGCGGCCCGGCCCAGGCCGGTCTCGAGCATGCCGCCGCACCAGACCGGCACCCCGGCGGCGACGCAGACGTCGTGGATCCTGCGCGCCTCGAGGTAGCCCCCGACGCGGCCGGGCTTGACGTTGACGATCCGGCAGGCGCCGAGCCGGATCGCCGC
>Ga0075370_10000189_pt1 | contig 21712 bp, 14 predicted proteins | sample EndMethybrTD3035_FD_71398 | JGI IMG/M metagenome (GOLD analysis project Ga0075370, IMG submission 71398) | Populus endosphere microbial communities from Tennessee, USA - Endosphere MetaG P. TD hybrid TD303-5 | ecosystem: Host-associated > Plants > Roots > Endosphere | place: USA: Tennessee... | reverse complement strand
GCCGACTACACCAACTTCTCGCTGGCGCTCGCTTCAAGCCAGCTGCTCTGCGTCCTGATGTTCGAGTGGCTGCAGCTGGCCGGCCTTCGCTTCCTGGCCGCGGCAAAGGGCGACGATGCGGCGAGATTGCGCTGGTCATTGTTCGCCGCGGGCTTGCTGAGTGCCGTCGCGCTGGTTGCTGTTGGCGGCGCGGCCTCGCGGCTCAGCACGCTGGCGCCGGGCGTTGTCGTGCTTGGCCTCGCAGTCGCGGTGCTTCAGGGCATGACCGACATGTATTTCATGGTGATCCGCCTGTCGGACCGGCTCGGCGCGTCGGCGGTTCTCATGATCTTGCGGGCCAGCATCCTGCTTGCCGGCGCCGTCGCGGGAGCTGCGCTGTATCGGACAGCGGAAGCTACGCTGCTCGGCATTGCTTCGGGCCAGGCGTTCGGCTTCGTCGCCGGCCTGATCGCGCATCGCGCGCCGGTGCTGCGCGTGCGCTGGCGGACCATGCTGGCGGACTGGGCGAATTTCTGCCGCTACGGCATGCTCGCCGCGGGCGCCTCCGTCATCCACCTATCGGTGCCCGTGTTGTTCCGCTTCATCGTTATCGGGCGCCTCGGCGCGACGGGGGCCGGAGCCGGATTCTCGATCGCGCTTGATCTGCTGCAGCGACCATTCTGGGTGCTCAACGCCGCCATTCACACCGTGAGCTATCCGGAAGTCGTTGCCGATTTCGAGCACGGCACCGACCAGCAAGCCAGACAGTCGACCGCGCGGATGTTCGACTTCATGATTTGCACGACTCTCGTGATGCTCGGCGGCCTGATCGGCTTCGTTCCGGATGCCGGCCGGATTCTGGTGCCGCAGGAAGGCCTGGACAGCTTCCTTGCGGTCGCACCGGCCGTGGCGGCGTTCTATTTCCTGCACATCCACCTGCAGGCGACGCTCGCGGTCATCCCGCATCTCAATAAATTGGCGACCTGGCTCGTAATGGTCGCGACGGGTCAACTGGCCCTGGTGGCCGTTGCTTCCGCGATCGCGACTGCCACTGGCGTGTCGCCCTCCGGCGCAGTCGCGGGTGCGGCGATTGCAACGGCAATCATCATCCTGTTCGCCAGCCGCCCGACCATCCGGTTCGGTGCGGTTCCACGCTGGACGCTCGCGATCGAAGCGACGGCCGCCGCGGTCCTGATCGGATCTTTCTCGGCCTTCCCTTCACAATCCATGATCTGGCTCATCGGCAAAATCGTCATCGCGGGGATCGCAACCCTGTTGATCGCATGGCGCGGCGATTTCCTGATGCCGCGACGGCGCGACTAAGCCGAACCACCCGGCGTTCAATCCGCCATCGAGTTCCCACTGTTCCCTCGCCGTCGAGCCGCAAACGGAACATTCATCGCGGGGCGCGACAATATATAGAGTAATAAGGGATCATGACCGCTGCCCCATGAGCCGGCGAACAAAGCGGCAATCCGTCACAATCGAGGCTGCGATATCGCGCAGCCCTGCCGTACCCGCACGGATCCCGGCTTTCAGCGTTAAAGACAAATGAAGATCCAAGCACGGAACCACGCGATTTCCGCGAGGGACACAGCGACCGGCTTGCAAATTGCGTGTGCCACATTCGCAGCGGGCCCTTCCCGCCTGGGTGGTACCCGCCGTTGCGATCCATATGCGGTCTTTTGCCGTCCAACGGTGCCGCGGCATCACGCCCGTTGCCCACAAGCGTCGGGAACAACTGGTGGCGTAGTATGCCGGTCACCGCACCGGAGCATTTTTTCCTACGTTGCCACGTTCGAACGTCGCGGGCTGATCGCGACGCGATGCGCTCGCATTTAGAATTTCTTCAGCATCGGCATAAGCCGGTCTCGTGGCGACAACGACTGAGTCGTCTCCTCCTCGTTCTCGTGACGCGGCCGTCGCTCTCGATTGCGCGCCGTTGCATCGATCGAATCTTCTGCGTCATTTCAACGCGGCGTTCGATCCTAAGCAGTCGCTAACCACAGGCGTTGCCGCGCGCACGCACGAGTCACCTTCCGTAAAAATGCGGGGTGCATGAGTCTGCGCGGTGGCGAGGTCGTGCACAATCGCCTCTCTTTGCTGATTTGCCGTGCATCTGATGAAACGGTTTGCAGATTCGAGACTGCGTTTCCGCGCCAAGAGAAGACTCTGTCGTCAAATATTAACAGGACATTCGCGATGTCGTCGTCGCAACGCTTCAGACAACGTGCGCATATGTTCGGCAAACGCGATCATCGCGGTAAGAAAACATGAAACCGCCCTTCTCACGCCATCGTACTCCAACACGATGACATCAAGCGGAGAGAGCGACAGCGGCCATGTTCCGTAGAATGGTTGCTTCGACTTTTACCCGAATTCAACACCCCAAAGTAGACAGTTGAACGGTAGAACCCGCGACAGATTCTGTCTGCCTTGAAATTCGAGTGTGCAATGACAACAGCTGCCGATCAGACCGTTCTCTCCGCAAGCGCGTTCGTGAGTTCCATTGGCGTCAACGCGCACGTGGGATACGCATGGGGCGGATACAACAATCTCGCGCTCATGATCGATGACCTGAAGTATCTCGGCATCACTCATCTGCGGGATGGCTTGACGACGAACGCCAACGCGCAACCGGTCCTCGATGGACTGGCGTCCGCCGGCTACAAGTTCGACATGGTGGTTTCATCCGGACTGCCTGCCACCGGTAGCGCCGGTCTGCAGCAGTACATCGTGCAGCTCGACAGCTTCCAGGCCAGTCATCCGGGCAGCATCGTTGCGGTCGAAGGCCTCAACGAAGCCAACAGCCAACCCTTCAGCTACAACGGCAGCTCGAGCCTCGCTGCGGCTGCCCAGTTCCAGAGCGACTTCTATCACGCGATCAAGGGCGACGCCTCGCTCGCCAGCATTCCCGTGTACAATCTGTCGCTCGGCTACAATGACCCGGCAGGGTACTCGCAGCTCGGGGACATGTCGGGTTCATCCGACTATGCCAATGCTCACGCCTATGTCAGCACGGGCACCAACCCAGAGGACTCGCTGGCGGCAACGCTTAGCGCAGTCGGGTCCGCCGACCCCGGCAAGCCTTTCGTCATCACCGAGACCGGTTATACGACGCAGGCCAACACGCCGTATCTTGGCGTAAACGAGAACGTCCAGGCCAAATCAATTCTCAACACGCTGGTCGATGCCTACAAGGCCGGCGTCAGCACCACCTATCTCTATGAGTTGCTGGACCGGAACTCGAGCAGCGACACCAACCCCGAAGACCATTTTGGCCTGTTCAACTCCGACGGAACACCCAAGCTGGCCGCCACGGCGATCCACAACCTGACAACCATCCTGAGCGACGATGGAAAGGGCGGCAATCAGCCGGCTGGCTCGCTGAACTATTCTCTTGGAAACATGCCGGCCTCGGGCAACAGCATGGTGCTGGGCAAGAGCAACGGCGCTTACGACCTCGTCGTCTGGGCCGAGCCGAAAGTCTGGGATGCGAGCACCTCCACCGAAATCTCGAACCCGACGCAGACCGTTTCGGTCAACCTCGGCAGCGTGCATCACTCGGTGAACGTCTACGACCCCATGAACGGCACCACGCCGATCGCAACCTACACCGACGTCAGCTCGATCACTGTCCCGCTCAGCGATCATCCGCTCATCATCGAAATCGACGCGCCGACCACGCCGCCGGCGGCCGCCAACGGCCCCGCCAATGTCAGCGGAACCGCCGCCAGCATCGTGGCCCAGCTTTCGGATCTGAACGATTCGAGCTCGCTGCAGACGATCACACTGACCGATACCCACACGCTGCCGGTCGCCTCCGATTCGACGATGACCTATATCATGTCGCATTACGCAAAGGCGTTGGCGGCGATTCAGGGCGGCTATTCCTTTTCGATCACGACCTCGGCTTCCACCTGGAGCAAGACGGTCATCTACGACTCGACGGGGAAGCTGCTGTCGACATCGAACACCGGCATTACCAACGGCCTGCCGGTTTCGACAAAGGTCGTCTATGCCGACGGCTCCACGGACAGCATCGCCTATTCCGCCGGCGTGAAGACCAGCATGGTCCACATCGCCACGGACGGCACCAAGAGCACCGACGTGTACGACGCCAAGGGCGTCATCACCAGCGAGATCGTGCAGAAGGCCGACGGCTACTACTCGACGACGCTCTACACCAACGGCGTAAAGACCAAGGCCTACGTCCAGAACGCCGACCACAGCCAGGACAACTACATCTATAACATCACCGGCCAGAGCTATACGACCCAGGTCCAGCACCTAGACGCGTCGGGAAAGCTCGTCTCGGTGATCCGAACCCACGCCGACGGCACCCTGGCCTACACCCAGGTGATCAACAGCGACGGCAGCAGCGCGGTCAGCTCCTACAATGCGGCCGGCGTTAAGATGGTGGAAACCGACACCCAGGCCGACGGCAGCAAGGACGTCTTTACCTACAATATCACCGGCCAGAGCTACACGGCCGAGCACGACATCTACGACGCGACGGGATTCCTCACCACGATCGTGCGCACCCACGCCGACGGCAGCCTTGCCTTCAAGCTGGTTCAGTCGAAGGACGGCACCAAGACCACCGACCTGTATGACGCCAAGGGCATCGTCACCAGTGAGATCGTGCAGAAGGCCGACGGCTACTACGCGACGACCGTCTTCACCAACGGGGTGAAGACCAAGGCCTACGTCCAGAACGCCGACCACAGCCAGGATAACTACACGTACAACATCACCGGCCAGAGCTACACGACCCAGGTCCAGCACCTGGACGCGGCCGGGAAGGTCACGTCCGTGATCCGCACCCATGCGGACGGTTCGCTGGCCTATTCCCAGGTGTTCAACAGCGACGGCAGCAACGCCGTCAGCAACTACAATGCTGCCGGCGTCAAGATGCTGGAGACCGACACCAACGCCAACGGCAGCAAGGACGTCTACACCTACAACATCACCGGCCAGACCTACACGACCGAGCACGACAGTTACGATGCGACGGGCTTCCTGACGACGCTGGTGCGCACCCACGCCGACGGAAGCCTTGCCTTCAAGCTGGCGCAATCCAAGGACGGCACCAAAACGACCGACTGGTACGACGCCAAGGGTGTGATCACCAGCGAGGTGGTGCAGAAGGCCGACGGTTACAACTCGACGACGGTCTACACGTCAGGCGTGAAGACCAGCGCCTTCGTCACCAACGCAGACCGCACCCAGGACAACTACACCTACAACATCACCGGCCAGAGCTACACGACCCAGGTCCAGCATCTGGACGCGGCCGGGAAGGTCACGTCCGTGGTCCGCACCCACGCCGATGGTACGCTCGATTACACCCAGGTCATCAACAGCGACGGCAGCAGCGCGGTCAGCACCTACAATGCCGCCGGCGTCAAGATGCTGGAGACCGATGTCCATGCAGATCACAGCAAGGACGTCTACACCTACAACATCACCGGCCAGTCCTACACGACCGAGCATGACAGCTACGATGCGACCGGCTTCCTGACCTCGATCGTGCGCACCCACAGCGACGGCAGCCTCGCCTTCCAACTGGCTCAGACCACCGACGGTACCAAGACCACCGACACCTATAACGCCACCGGCGTCATCACCAGCGAGGTCGTGCAGAAGGCGGACGGTTACAGCTCCACGACGCTCTACACGTCAGGCGTGAAGTCCAGCGCCTACGTCACCAACGCCGACCACACCCAGGACAACTACGTCTTCAACGTCACCGGGCAGAGCTACACCACGCAGCACCAGCACCTCGATGCGACCGGCAAGGTCACTGCCGTGGAACGGACCCACGCTGACGGCACCTTCGACTTTACCCAGGTGATCAACACCGACGGCAGCAAGGTGACCGATCTCTACGACAGCACCGGCAACAAGACCCAGGAAACCATCAACAACGCCTCCGGCACGACGGACGTGTTCAAATTCGTCGTCTCCGGATCTCCCGGCGCGGTCGAGCACGACTTCTACAACAGCGCCGGCAAGTTGCAGTCGATCGACGTGCTCAACACCAACGGCACCCATACGATTACCGCCGCCACCACCGGCGTGACGCTTTCGGGCGGCACCGGCAACGACATCTACTGGTCGGCGGGATCAACCACCATGGTCAATTCGGGCAACGATCTGATCTACAATTTCGTTGCAGGGAATGGCACCAACCACGATACGATCCAGATCGCGAGCGCGCTCGCGGCCGATTACAGCCACCTCCAGATCAGCCAGAACGGCAACGACACGCTGGTCCAGGTATCGGCAAGCGACTCCGTTCTTCTCAAGAACGTCCTCGCCAGCCACCTCACCAGCAACGACTTCCTGTTCGTCTGAACAGGATGAATTGTGGCAAATTCGTCGCAGAACCGGACCGGTTCGCGTGGGCAGCAGATCCGATGCTGCTGCCCACTTGCCACGCTGCCCAATAATTGACCCCGCCGGCCACAAAGCGGCTTTGACTGCGGTGCACGATCCTCGGTAAATTTCGGCAAATTAATCGAGGCGACATTGACTGATATCGAAGGGGCACGGACACCCAGCAACGGCATATTGCCAGGCATTCAGTATCTGCGTGGTTTCGCCGCGATACTGGTCGTCATCTGGCACGCCGACTGGCTGGTCAGCCTGCCGCCTTCCTATGGCACCAGCCCGTTCCAGCTTGCCGAATCCGGCCTGTTCGGCGTCGCCATTTTCTTCGTGATCAGCGGTTTCATCATCACGATCATCTCGCTCGGCTCCAGCCAGACCTCCCTCGGCGAATTCGTCACGCGACGTTTCGTACGCATCGTTCCCTTCATGTGGGTCTGCGTCATCGGCTACAATCTGCTCTCGATCGCCGGAACAGGAAAATTCGACACCGCTCCCGCCCTGAGAGCAATGGTGCTCTGGCCGATCGGAGAATTGCGGCCGCATATTGTCTGGACGCTCAGGCACGAGCTGATCTTCTACATCCTGTTTGCGCTCACGATGCTGCGCGCCCGGCCGCTGCCGATCCTGCTTGCGATCTGGTTTGCATGTCCGCTGCTCTGGTATGCCGCCGCGCAATTCTGGCCCGATCTGATGCAACCCCAGAGTGCTGCATCCGATCTCGCCATGACCGTCCTGTACGGAAATATCATGATGCCGAACCTGCAGTTCGGCGCCGGCTTCCTCTTCGGCATCCTCTGCTTGCGGGGGAGTCCGTTGATGCGCCCTCGCAACTCGTCGGCCTTTCTGGTCACGATCGGGATGACAATTCTCGCCACCGCGATCGTCGGGCTCACCCTGTCGGAGGATAACGGCCTGCGCGCGATCTGGTGGACGCTGTTCGCCGCGATCGTCGTCTGGTCGGGCATCGTCTCGTTCGACAAAGGCGGACCGCTGCACGCGCTCGGCATGCTGCTCGGGAACGCGTCCTATTCAATCTATCTGACGCACAATGCGGTGTTGCTGGTGCTGATTCAGATCTCCGCGCGCACGCACAATGTCCTGCCCGCAAAACTGTTCCTGGTGTCGTCGGTGCTTCTGTGCATCGCGGCAGGCGTCATCATTCACTGGTACGTCGAACAGCCCCTGATCGCCTATTGCCGAAAGTTCGGACGGAAGCAGTCCGCGATCGCATAGGCCGCGGACTGCAAGATCTCCGCTGTATCAGCCGGTTTGCCTAAACCGGCTTCTGCCACAATTTTCGCAGGCGCAGCGTGGGCTTTTCGATGAAGTTCCACGACATCATGGCGAAGCTCAGCGTCAGCACCAGAACGATCGGGAAGATGACCGGAAACGACAGATGCGATCGTCCGAAGTAGGTCATGAACAGATAGATCGTGGCCTGCGAAAGCGGGAATCCGTAGAGATAGATGCCGTAGGACAGGTCCTGGGTGAACAGGCGATCGAACCTCGGGAACTTCATCATCCCGACATAGACGGTGCAATAGGTCAGGAAGATTCCGGCGAGCGGCAACAGGATGTTGAACCACATCATGACCGCGTAACAGCCCGCCGCCACGACAAAGAAGACCCAGTTCAACGAGATGTAGTTGGCATTCAGCCGGAACAACATGCCGAAGAAGAACATCATGACGATGTACCAGCCGGCAAACCGCGTCGAATCCTGGCGAACGTTGTAGGTGTGCGGGTCGATGAGTGCAGCGATGACCTCGGCCACCAGGACCGCAATGATCGCGAGCGAAATCCACCTGGATTTGTTGAACTCATACGAGATCGCCCGGGTCAGAAGCAGCACGAACGCGAAGACGTAGCACCACAGCTCCCACGGCAGGGTCCACAAGTTCGCATTGACCATCTCCGGCCACGGATTGGTCACGAACAGGCCCGGCAGTTCGAACGTGACGTGGCCGACGATGTTTCCGAAGTAGCGGTAGAATTGATAGCTGCCGAAATACTCGCTCAGCGGCAGCTGGGTCAGCAGTGGCCCGAGGAGAAGCGCGCACAGCGTGACTTCCACCGAAAGCGCCGGAACAATTCGCAGGATGCGATTGGCGACGAAGGATTTGATCTCGGAATTTCTCATCGCGCTGCCGGTGACGAGGAACCCGCTCAGCGCGAAGAACATACCGACCAATGCGAACAGGCCCGGCCGCAAGACCTCCTGAATGATTTCGCCGGCGTGAAGACTCCCGAATGCAAGACCCGAAAGTCCCGCCGCCTTGTCATAGGCGACCGCGGTCGGATTCTTCAGGACGAACACCGCCATTCCCGGCTCGTCCAGTTTCTTCACAAACGGCGCGCCATTAAAAAGTCCAGCAACGGCCACACGACAGTGATGCGCCAGAATGACGAGCGACAGGACGTGTCGCATCATGTTGAAGCCAGGACCAATGCCTTTGTTCTTGGTCAGAATGCTCTCAGCAGTGTCCATCATTCTTCGGTCTCACAACAAAGTCGCTACCCAATCTCGCAGGTGCGGTATATAAATCTTTATCAAGCTAAATCATGGCCTGAAAAGGAGGCAGGCATGATGATGGTCGCAGCACTGAGTGATTTTCTTCGTGAGCTGGAACTCAACCTCCGCGGCTGGCGCGATTTGTGCTTGGGTTTTGGATTCGTCCTGCTCTGCAGTCTCGTCACGATGTCAGGCATCAGGGCTGAGGAACGCAAGGAGATCCGGGTGCCGCGTGGAGGCGTGATAGCAGCCGAGGGTGACAGTTTGACCTACGGCATGGACGTCTCGCCCGCCGGCAAGCCCACGCAGATCAATCGCGCGTCCTTCACGCGCAGCACGAATCCTTATCCGGAAACATTGGCGACGGACCTGGCCGGCTGTGCGCAGGTCGTCAATCGTGGCTTTCCGGGCGATCGTTCTGTCGATGGGCTGGTGCGGTGGCAGACTGTGCCCCCCGTCAATGTTGCGCTGCTGATGTATGGCTCAAACGATGCGACCAACTACGGACATTCCGCCACAGGGGTCGTATCGCTCGATGTGTTCCATTCGGTGATGCGACTTATCGCGACGCGCAGGATGGCGCAAGGGGCTACGGTCGTCCTGCTGTTGCCACCGCCGATCGGGGATCCGCGCGCCGAAGCCATGATCGCCCCCTATCGACGCGACGTGCAGGCGCTTGGAAAGGAAATGGGCCTTTCCGTGTTTGATCCCAAGGAGGCCTTGAGCGGGGTCGAGCCGGTCTTCACGGAAGACCGAGTGCACCTGTCTCCAGCCGCCAACATCGCCATCGCGAAGGGCCTCGCCAGCCTCGTGCGCTGCAATTGATCTCCGGACGCCACACAACCGAGCATGACGAAGATAAGTGTCATCATTCCGACCTATAACAGGGCGTCACTTCTTGCGAGGACGATCGCTTCGGTGGAACGGCAGAGCCTTCCTCCGCTCGAGATCCTGCTGATCGACGATTGCTCGACGGACGACACGCCGCAGAAGATCGAAACGATCTCCTCGACGGTTCCCATCGTTTACAAGCGCCTTGAGAAGAACGGCGGCGGCGCCGTGGCCCGCAACGCAGGTATTCGCCTGGCGAAGGGGGATTATGTCGCGTTCCTCGATTCCGACGACGAGTGGGACATCGATCACCTGAAGACCCTTGCGTCATACGCATCGCAGCAGAAGCGTGATTTCGTGGTGGCGAGTTCGGCGCTCGTCAGCGAGAAAGGCATCGTTCTGCCCAAAAGCGCCTTCGTGCAGACTTCGTCGATCGCCCAGAAACTGCATTTTGTCCTGACCGGAAGCCTGGCCTTCCAGACATCGACGCTGCTGATGCCGCGCCAGACCGCCGTTAGGTTCATGTTCGACGGACGTCTCCGGCGGCATCAGGATTGGGATCTGATATTCCGGATGATCCGGGACCAGACGGCGATGTTTCTTTTGCCGAGCCCGACCGTGATCTATCACCTTCAATCCGGGGCCAATGTCAGCCGCACGGCCTCCGTGATGCCGTCGCTGAGATTTCTTGCCCGGCACAGACGCGCGATGAGCCGAAAAAGCATCGCGCGCTTCGTCTCGCTCGAGATCAACCGGCGCAGGCCCAACCATGTCGTCGCGATACGCTCACTGATCGAGGCTTTTCTTGTCGGCGGACTGAGTGCGCGGGAGTGCGCGGCCTATTCCCTGGCGCGGCTGCGATCGTTGGGCGCTCTGGCCAAGCACTGACTCTCCCGGTTCTACCGCGAGCCCAGCTTCAAGGCCCGCTTCGCGACCTTCTCCAGCGCGCCCGTAAAGCCATGCTGGCCCTGCAGCGATTGAAACTTGCGGCTGACCGTCCGGACGTTCTGCCCGAGATAGGCGAGCGATAGCGTATCGGGCTGCAACATGTGCTGGGTCTCGACGCAGAACACGGGCTTGCCGGATATCCGCGCGATCGCGCGCGCCTGCTCCTTCTCGCTTTCGATGAACAGGATCGTATCGCTCGTCTTGTAGAAATCGGCCTTGAAGCCGCCGTGCGCGCCGAGGCGGCGGCGTTCCTCCGCCGATGGCAGATCCAGCATGATCAGCTGATTGTACTGAATTCCCGTGCGCGCGAGCCACTCGACCGTATAGGAACGATACTTTTCCAGCCGGCTGGTCACGAGATAACCGATCTTCCGCGTGATCCGCAGCAACGGCACGGCTTCCGAGAGGAATTTCTGATAGGCGACGCCGTCGTCATTCTGTTCGGCGGTCGGATCGAGGCACAGCACGCCGTCGATGTCGACACATGCCTTTTCGAGCATGCCGTGATGGAGAATGTTCCACTGGAAGATTCTCGGTTGCGGCACGGTTTCGAAAGTGAAGTCGACTCCGGCCTGGTTCTCCGTCAGGCCGTAGATCGCGGCGAACATGACGGACACATTGGCAATGCCGGCGGCGGCGATCCGCTCGCGCGCGGTCTGCATCGCCCGGCCGGTGTCGATGCTGTCATCGACCACCAGGACGCGGCGAACCTGCGAAGCATCCTTGTCCAGCCCCGCCCATCGCTTCGTGACGCCCGAGGTGAGGGTCTTGCCTTCAATGAAGCGATCGAGATCGGTCATCGGAATATTCGCGACGAGGCTTATCATCGTCGCCGCGAGCATCCCGCTCCGCGGTATCCCGACGACGAGGTCGATGTCGCGCGGCAGACGATGGAAGTTCTGCATGATCGTGTCGTTGAGGTCGGCTACCGATCTGTAGTGCACCACTTTGCTCCTTGCAGAGGATGAGGCGATCGCAAACTAGGTCGCCGGGGCGAAACCGAGCTGCGACCTGGCGATTGCGAGCAATTCGAAAACCAGCCGCCTGCTGTTACGGAAGACCAGCACGAGGATCAGATAGGCCGCCACGCAGGCCATCGCGCTGATGATGAGGTTCACAAGAGTTCCGGCCACGACGTATTTGTGAGTAAGCCAGGCGGCGAGCAGCGCGCCATGCGCCGCCAGCAGAAATGGCCCAATCGACGTCAGGACGTCATTGGTCCTGACCGGACCTTTCCTGCCGATATACATCCACAGCAACGGGGTCTTGATGTATTCGGCGATCGCATAGGCGATCGCCATTCCGACCGCCCCGAACTTGAGTCCGATGACGAACCCGAGCACGACCAGCACCGAGCCGGCGATGCCCCATCGCAGGAATTCTCCGGTCCGCCCCTGGCTGACAAACAGCCAGCCGGCCGGATTGTTGACCGATTGAAGAAGGCTGGCGAAGCCAAGCGCGCGGAATATCTCCGCGGTTTCGGTCCATTGCGGACCGAGCAGAAGTGGAATCAGGTAATCGGCCGTCGCGGTCGCGAAGGCAACACCGGGCAGGATGACGAGGAGGACCGCCGACAGCGACTTCAGAAAGGCGTTGCGGTAGCGGGACGGATGATCCGTCATTCGCGACAGAGCCGGCACCATGACCTGCGACATGGGATTCATCACCTGGCTCATCGGGAACAGCAGCAACCGGTTCGCGCGGTCATAGTAGCCGAGCTCGTTGCTGCCCCAGAAGCGGCCGATCAGGATGCTGTCGAGATTGCGAGCGAAGAAATTGACCAGATTGAATCCAGTCAATCCCGCGCCGAAACGAAGCAGTTCCTTCGCGTTGGCGTTCGACTTCGGTCGGCTTGGCCGCCACTCCGAGGCAAGCCAGGTGCCAATCGTCGTCGAAACCGAGGTTGCGAAAGTGCCCGCGAACAGCGCCCAATAACTCCAATCGCAGAGCGCGGCGCCGATCGACACGACCAGCCCGATCACCCCACCCGCCGAGCCGATAGCGGCCAGGCGGTTGAACTGCATTTTCCTGCCAAGCATTGCCGAATGCTGCGCCGTCAGGCCGGCAAGAAACACGGTACTGCTCATTGCCGCCATCAGGGCCATGACGCGCTGATCGCCGTAGAACGCGGCTACCAACGGCGAGGATCCGACGAGAACCAGCGCAAGCAGCAGGCATACCCCGACGTTGACCCAAAACAGGAAGTTCACGTCGTCGTGGGTTATCTTCTCCTTCTGGATCGCCGCCTGGCTGAGCCCGAGATCCTGAAACAGCGTGATGAACGCCAGAATAGGCGCGCACATCGCCACCACGCCGAAGTCCGAAGGCCGCAGCATGTGCGAAAGCACCAGCACCTGCGCGATGGAGGTTCCGGTGCGAATCATCTGGCCGCCGGCCGTCCACGCGGCCCCTCTCCCGATCCGTCCACGCATCGAGCCAGTCGGTGTCGCAATGTCGCTCACGTGGCTGGGCTCCCGATTTCCGCGCGCGATGGAAACAGAATACGCCGAAACGAATTCAGTGCCCGCCGCAGCCGCACTTCGATGAGCTCGTAACTCACCGCGCTCGCGATGAGGGCAGAGATCAGGCCCAAAACGATGAAAGCGGCCCACAACAGCCAGCGATCGAAGCCGAGCGCGACCAGCTTCAGGCCGATCACCTGCAGCGGAAACAGCACGAACGGATGGACGAGATAGAGGCTGTAGCTGATCTTGCCCAGGAACTGAAGCGCCGGCGTGCTCAGCGCATTGGCGATGCCGGAGCCGGGCGCAAGCACCATCCCGAACAGCAGGAAGCCGGGAACGAGCCCGACGAACGGATGGAACAGCGTCAAACATGCATACATCGCAGCGCCACAGACCAGGCCCGCAGCGAGACCCGCGCGGCCCGCAAGATGGATGCGGAAGTCGGTGGCGCTGAAGAGCATGCCGATGCAGAAGAACGCGGTAATCGGCCAGCGCAGCAAGCAGACCAATCCGAGCGCGATCAGCGGCGCCGCCAGCAACCAGCCGCCCCGGCGCTGCGCGACAAAGGCCAGCGCAAACCAGATGTAGAACGCCCACTCATAGGTCAGCGTCCACGCATTCTGCTGCGCGATCGGCAGGCCAAGCACGTCCTGCAGGAAGAACATGTTGGCGAAGAACAGCTGGAGATAGCTGCCGATGTCGATGCCGCGGAAAAACTTGTAACTGACGATCGGCCCGACGATGAACAGCGTGAAATGCAGGACCAGAAAGACCGGCATGATGCGCAATACCCGGTCGAAGAAGAATTTCGACAGATATCCATGCCGCACCAGGCTCGCCGGAATCAGGAAGCCGCTGATCATGAAGAACAGCTCGACCCCGTGCCCGCCAACGTTAATCACCGACTGCAGCCAGGGCCAGAGCGGCGGCAGAAAGCCCGGGTTCGGCAAGTCGTACACGCCTCCCTTGGGCATGTCGTAGAAATGATCCATCAGCACGCTGAGCGCCGCCACGCCGCGAAGTCCCTGGATAGAAGGAACAAAGGCGCCATCAGCCGCACTATTTGGATTGTACGTCATTGCCGTCACTCCGCGGCACCTTGCCCGCGCAGGGACGAATCAAGCGCGACGGCGCGAGGCGACCGCGAACGAATCCGGTGTCCGATCTTAATGAACGGCTTCTCCACGACGATATGCGTGAGCCAGCTGACCAGAAGGGAGAACACGACGACCGCGGTGACGAACAACAGCCATTCGGCCGGATCACGGCCCGCGCCGAAGAAGTGCATGATCGCCACGATGACAAACGGTGCCATCAGATACACCGAGTAGCTGATGACACCGACGAACGCCATGAAACGCCACGACATCCGTTCGCCGAACGCAGCAAAGATCATGAAGAAGATGCCGGCGCTGACATAGGCCGCCCCGATCGAATAGCCGTGGAAGAAATTGTCGTGATATTCGACGCCGAACCGCTTCAACGAGAGCGTGATCGCAAAGACGAAATAGAGCACCGCGCAAACCGCGACGTGCTGCCATCGCAAGCGTTCACCGATCACGGTATCGCGAATGACCTTGCCGAAGAACATCGCCGTCAAATTGAGGACGATCTCCATCCCGGACCACACGATCCGATAGGGAATGAACAACGGCCCGATGATGCAGATCACCGAGGCGGCAACCACGATGTAGAACGCGGTCAGGCGCCGGTTCAGAAGGCCGGCCGCGAACAACCCCATGCACGAAATGTAGAAAATCAGTTCGATGAACAGCGTCCAGTAGACGATCCGCAGATTCGGAACGCCCACGAACATCTGGAACATCGTCAGATTGATCGCGATCTGCGACGGCGGGAAGGTCTTGCCTTCCAGTAGCGGAGCAAGGATCAGCACCACCGCGATCGACAGCCAGTAGGCCGGATAGAGCCTGAAGAAACGGCTGATCGTGAAATCGCGAACCGGCGTCGCGGTATTGGGAAAGCTATAGGGAATCACGAATCCGCTGACGAAGAAGAACAGGACGACCCCGAACCTCCCGAAATTGAAATAGTGACCGATCGCGTTGTGAATGGCCGTATGATACGCGCCCGTCGCCTGGCTCGATACGATCTCTTCGAGCGCGTGCTGCAGCACTACAGCCAGCACGGCAATGCCGCGCAGCGTATCGATAAAGGCCAGGCGTTTGTGCATCATACTCTCTTGCGTCAATTCACTGGGCCGGTCCGGTCACTGGGCCGGTCTGGGCAACTCCGGACCGAAGTCCGGGAGCTTGCCATGCGGTGCCCCGACCGGTAGCGCGCGCCGCGGGATCACGCGCGGAGGATCGCTCTTGGCAAACCGCGAGAAGCGTCGCGAGAATACCTCGCTGAAGGCCAGCGCGATGATCAGCAGGCCCGTCGCCGGCCCGTAATTGAGGACCGTGATCGTGAAGACGTTCACGACAAAGATCAGCGATAGCTTGTAGACGTCCTTCACCGTGAGGGTCGCGCGAACCACCAACAGCATGAAGTAGATGAACGGAACCCCGAACATCAAGTACGTACCGATGTAGAAATTGTCGACCGGCACCCAGTACGGAGAGAGCGCGGAGAACAGCTTCTGCGGATAGTTGAAGCAACCGATGCCGCACCCCGTGACAAGACCGATCGGCATGAGCTGGCTGAGATAGACGAACGGCTTCTGCCAGCTGTTGTTGATCCGGTCCTGCATGCTGTAGAGCAGGTCGTGCGGGGTGTACGAGGTGCCCGATGCCAGAATAATCAGGAAGAACGGAATCAGCATCGCCGCGAACGACCACAGCGCAAGCAAGCGCACGGTCCGGAAGCGATCCCGCTCGGGAAGCATGCGCACGATGAGCAGCAGCACCAGATAGAGTACCAGCACCATCATCGTAGTCTTGCTGGTGGTGAGGCGGACGGCATAGATCGAAATTCCGCCCACGATCACGCACCACCAGGTGCTCTTGCGGATCGACGTCATCGCAAACGACACGAGAATGAAGAAGGCGGCCATGGTGTTTTCGGCGGCAAAACCGGTCAGCCGCTGATCCTGGAACGCCCACCACAACTTGCCCGCCTCACGGACCGCGCCGAACGACTCGTATTTGAACCCGACCCATGGCATCGCGAAGTACTTGGACAGAAACACGCCGAACACGGACAGGTACAGAATCCCGGCGATGAGGCTCAACAGCCGCTTGTAGGAACCAAGATTGGAATCGCAGAAGCAGAACCCGACGAAGACCGGAAGCATCATCTTGAACGATGAAGACAGCGCGTTGAAGGTGCCGAGCATGAGGAAGCCGAGCGCCAGCGACAATATCATCTGCAGCAGCACCAGCGAGGCCAGCAGGCTCCGGTTCCGAACGATACAGTGGACGAAGAACTGGGCGATGCAGGGAATCGCGATGATATCAGGCAAGAACCACAGCGCGTCCAGGTGCAGGATGCTGGAGTAATACCTGATGATGCCGCCGAACGCATCGCGGATGAGATAGATCGCGAGCGCGATCGCCTCGAGGCTGAACATTGCCGGAAGGACGATGCGGCGATTCGATATCATGCTCATGTTCGGCCGACCTCAGTGCAATGGTCGGACGGAGGGCGCAGCCGACGACGCCGCGAAATCGGGGGTCTTCCGAAACACATTGCGCAGCAATCTGCCTCCCGGCAATTCGACGTAGAGATAGGTGAAATTCGACAGGATCAGGACCGCAATCAGGATCACGACAAGATTCAGCGTTGCCGCCAGCCCCCCACACAGGGACTCGAGCAACGCAACGGGCCGCTGCCCCACCGCTCGAACGAAATACTCGGCGAAGAGGACCACGACGGCGTGCACCATGTAGACGGAGTACGACCGGCGGCCAAGCCAGACCAGCGGCGAGACGTCGAGAATCCTGGGTACCAATACGGCTTGCGGAAACGCGATCAGGGTTCCGAGAAACGCGGCGAAAGCGAGCGGCACAAAAAGGCTGATCGCGGGATGCGCCTCTACCATCGAGACCAGCACAACGCTCACGATCAAGGCACCCAACTGCAACCCGCCCTGCACCGCAGGATTGATCGAACGCGGCAGTAGCGGTGCCACCTTCGCAGTCAGCACCCCCAGAAAGAACCCCATGATGCATCGGAGCAGCCCGAAGTCCCATTGCAGCTCGAGGGTGTTCTTGCCCACCACCAGCACGATCGCCAGCCAACTGCCCGCGACCAGCAACGCTGCGCAAGCGTAGAAATACCGCCGCGAGCCAAACCATTGCGCAAGCAGCATCACGAGGCCGAACACCAGATAGGTGTAGAACTCGACGCTGATGCTCCAGCTCGGTGCGTTCCAGTTGAGGTAGTCGACGAAGCCCAGCGAATGCAACAGGAACACGTTCAAGAAAAATGAATAGGCGTTATTGACCTCGAAGGCCGCGGGCGCGATCGCCACCACGCCTGCCAGCACGAGCCCAATTCTCGCCAAACGAAACATCAGCATCACGAGCAGCATCACGATATGCAGCGGATAAACCCGGGCAAGCCGCCGCACCATGAATTCGCGCAACGAGAAATGTCCGAAATCCGGGCTCACATAGCTCAACGACATCACGATGCCGCTGAGAACGAAGAACAGATCGACGAGAAGCCAGCCGCTTCTGAAGAATGACCAGTCAACCCAGGCGTTTTGCGGAAACGCTGCGAGGAAGGTCTTCATCAGAATGACGTGATGGATCACGACGGAGATCGCTGCAATTCCGCGGATGCTGTCCAACGGCAGGAAATGCGTTTTCTCGCGATGAACCGACTCCGTCACTTCCGCATCCCAGATCTTTTTGCAACGCAACATTTGTACAGGGCTTCGGAAGCACATTCAACTTCGATCCGATTCCGCTTCGGCGCATGACAGCCAACTCCAATTTTATCGCGTCGCGTTCGAGTGCCGATCGCGGCAGCGCCAACAACGGATTCATCATGAATTGCAGGACAAAAGAACGCGCGCTTGACTAAAAAAGGGACACTTCGGGATAAAAAAGAGGCTGCGCGATACGCATCGCGCAGAGAATCAAATGCGGCAAAAACGAGCCATCCGTGCGTTAACTTTGCGGAGCGCAGAACGAGACCATGCAGCGATCATATCGCCCGCCACACGCTTCACGATTGCGTCACATTCAGCACCGTCTTGAAGCGGTCTTATGCAAAGCTCTCGCGCGATCAACTCGCGATTGCCCATACCTGGATCGGATATTCCGGATCATTCTGCAGACTGCGCCAGAGGCCGTAGTCGCGAACCGGACCGCCGATATGCGCTTTCGCGCACGCCTTGTTGCCCCATGAATCTGTGATGATCGTGGTGAATCCGGCGTGCGAGAGAAGTTCTTTCAGCCCAGCTTCGGTCCAGCGACTGTAATCGTGCGGCCGCGCGTGCACACGAAACAGGAACGGCGTTGCGACGAGCGCGTACCCGCCCTCGCGAACCATGGCGCGGATGTTGCGCGCGGCCGCGTGAGGGTCCGCAACATGTTCAAGGACTTGATCCGCGATCACGACATCGAACGTTCGATCCAGCGCCTGCTTGCAGATATCGAATTCGGGGAAATCGGCCGAGGAATAGTTCCTCACCTGCTCTTTCCAATATCTGTTCCAGCCCGGCGACACCTCGAACACCGATGCGTTCTCATGCTGCCGGAGAAATTTCTCGAAGGCCTCGATCTGCCTGATACGCAACCAATTCCTTGAATCGTAGCCCGGTATTCGCGATGCGAACCTGTCCCAGATCCTGACTTTGAACTTTTCCCGGGCGATGTCGTAAAATGACGGCATGGCTTTTTCCCCAATGAGCTGTTCGCTGCTGTGAACTCGGGATTCAACCAAAGCGTTCCCGATGCTCGACACAGAGCGCTTTCCACTTGAAGTGGATCAGGAGGCGTATCCGGCGTGTGGAGAGTAGTTCGCACACTGCCCGATTGCAAATGTCTCGATGAACCTGCCGATCAGCGTTGTCTCGGTGCGCGCCGCTTCCTCGCACAGCGCTCTCTTTGGCCTAGAGCGCCTTGGCACCGACCGCTTCGACCGCCCGTCGATCTCGTGGGTGCGCAGAATGAGATATCGCCTGGGCTGCGTCGGCGCGGGGATCTGCTCGACAAGAGCGGGCAACGATGGCCCATCCATCGTGCCGTCAATGACATAAGGCACCGTCAGGAGTTTGATGCGCAGCGCGGCGACGAGCGTCGGCGAGGCGCGGCGCATCGAGCAGCCATTGGCAATGCGCCGCGAGCGGCGAGCGCTGTGGCCCGTGTCCTGAGGTCTTGCGAGTATCCTTCGCCATCGCGCGACTTCGCCGTTGCTGTCATAGCAACTTGGATCCGATTTGCGCGCCTCCGGGAACCTCGTTACTGTCTCGATTAAAATCAACCAAACATTATTCGGGCGATGAATTTGCCCTATCAGGTTGTGAATTCGAGGATCAAAGTTGCAGATCAATTTGGAGAGTCCTTGGCAAGGTGGTCGCCTGGACCATGCCGATAGGATCCCAACAGCCACGAGCTCAATTGCCCTTATCCCGCTGCATGGAACGGTGAATTGAATAGCCTTACCCGGCGCGCCGGCCTTCGGAACGTGCTGCATTCAGCTTCGCGGATCACGGCAATTTCCGTCTTCGTGCTGGCGCCGTTTCCACTTGGATCGGTCGACCTCGTCTGGATTTGCGTCTGGACCGTCCTGCTCGTGTTCAGCCTGCTGACCGCGGATCTCGGCGGCACCAGCCGCGAGCAGGTCGGGCTGTTGCTCCCGCTATTCGCGACGATCGCGATGATCGGCGGAATTGTGACGCTTCAAGCCTGGCCCGATCCACCGATCGGACAAGCCGACCCGGTGTGGGAATTGCCGACCCAATTTCTGGGCCTGACGGTCCCCCACCGCATTTCGATGACGGCCACCGGCCCCTGGCTCGCGTTCGGCTACCCCTTGCTGCTGTCGCTTGCATTCGTCCGCGCGGTTTTCCTCGCGACCGACGCGAAGGCCGCGCAGCAGTTGCTCCGGATTCTGGCTTGGGCGGGTTGCGCGTATGCCGTTTACGGAATCTGGGCACAGATCGCCGATCCCGGCACCCTGCTGTTCAAGCGCAAGGAGGCTTATTTAGGCTTCGCCACCGGGACTTTCGTCAATCGCAATACGGCTGCGACTTTCTGGGGCAGTTGCGCCCTGCTCTTCCTGGTGCCGCTGTTACGCTTCCTGCATCGCAGGGATAGGCATGACGCGCCGCCTTCAGATCAGCGGATGGCGCGGCTTTCATATTATTTCTCCCTGCCGGCGGCGCTCGCCGGCGGATTCATCCTTTGCACGCTGGCAACGGCTATGACGGGGTCGCGCGCGGGCTTGCTGCTGTCGATTTGCGCTTGTCTACTGGCCGGGGGGCTCTACCTTGCGCCGCTCGACGTCGGCAAGCTTCGTCGATGGACGTTGCTCGCGGCGGCCGCGGTCATCGCCTTGCTGCTGCTTGAGTTGATCGGCGGCGTGGTCGCCGGGCGAATCCTTGCTTATGGCCTCGTCGACGAGCAGCGGCTGGGAGCGTACCGCACCTCGATCGCGATCATCCGGGAGCATCCGCTCTTTGGCATCGGATTAGGCAGCTTCGAGGCCGTCTTCCCCTCCTACAGGCCTGCCGAGCTCGGCAGCTACGGCGTTTGGGACCGCGCGCACAGCACACCGCTGGAGCTCGCCGTCGAACTCGGCCTGCCTGCCGCGATCGTGATCGTCGCGAGCGGCCTCTGGTATATTTACCATTTGATAAGAGGCAGCTTGCTGCGGCGACGCGACCGCTACATACCCATCATCGGTACCAGCGTCGCGGCGCTCGGGCTGCTTCACAGCAGCATCGACTTTTCGCTGCAGATACCTGGTTACGGCGTCTTTTTCGCCGCGATCACCGGATGTGGGTTGGCGCAATGTCTGCCGTCATCAATGCGAAAAAACGGTGGCGGAGTTATGATGAGTGAACTATGATTAAGTTAGCTTAATTGGTTATTTTCTTGTCTCGATTGGGCATAGGTCGGATGCGCTTTGTTGTTGGATTAGGTCTTTTGGTGCTTTCGGCCGGCGCAACGGCGCCGGTAAACGCGGCACCAGCAACCGGAGGTTGCATCCCGAACTCGTCGCTTGTGTCGGCAGAGCGAGCGATCTCGTTTCTCGAGCATCCCGACGCGTTTCTCAATCAGTTCAAGGATGGCCAGGGTGGCCTCGCCTCCGAGATTCGCGACATGCTGACGATTCGGCCCGAGACGCTCGAAGGCATTGCCTCGCTTTCGAAGGCAAGTTCGGCAGATCAGAGTCGCGCGATTGGCGCAGGTTTGGGCACCGCGGCATCGGTGTGTGCGCTGACGCAGCCGGCGTTCGCCCAGCAAATCCAGGAAGTCGTCCTGAAGACCGAGAATCCGCCGCTGATCCAGGCTTTCACGAGCATCACCGGAGACATCCCGACCGAAGCGACCTCGGGCGCGGATGCGAGTGGAGACACCAGTGCCGGTGGCGGACAAGGAACGACGCCGAGCAGCAGCGCCGGCTCCGCGACGCCTACGCCCCCTACGCCCACCTTCAGCGCCGG